>ENA-ORMO01002892-ORMO01002892.1-human-gut-metagenome-genome-assembly--contig:-NODE-2892-length-12359-cov-7.986346_pt1 | contig 12359 bp, 10 predicted proteins | sample MGYA00242106_ERZ509001 | MGnify/ENA primary metagenome ERZ509001 (study PRJEB26280, sample SAMEA2338736) | human gut metagenome | biome: human gut; feature: human-associated habitat; material: faeces... | reverse complement strand
AGAAATTTATGAGGGTTCTATTCGATTTTTTTATTAATATTGCGCGTTGGGCCTGGATTGGCCAGGCTTCTGCTCACATTTGGTTAGATTAATCAGAATGTTGCCCGCCGAGCGGGATAATCCTCCTAATTAATACTCGGCTGGGAGAGAGTCATGCCAAACAATAGATTAGATTTTGAAAGTATCGATCAAGTGGAAGTTTTCAAAGAAAACGGGGATGTCATCGGAACCGTTAAAGTCTCCGGCGTCCGCTCGATCGAAGCCGCAATTGAAAAAGCCCTTCAGCAGCTGCCTGAAGCGACAGATCCTGAGGCCTATGTTTTCAAGGTTTCCAACTTGTCGGACGGAACCGAACGCCGTTACCGCTTAAACGCACACGGCCACGTTAAATTGATTATCTAGCTCCAAACAGAAAATCCGGCCTTTAAACAGAACCGGATTTCGAACAGTGGGTCTCGACGCCCTTGCATCGAGACCGTTGCTAATTAGTAGGACATAATCTGTCCGTCGGTACGCTTCTCGGTTGCGCCGCAAAGCACGCCGTTTTCATCTCGAAGAATGACCTGGCCGCGACCCATATGGTACGGATCAGGCTGGACAATGATTTGATGTCCCATACGCTGAAGCTGGCGAATGATGTAGTTCGGTGTTTCTTGTTCCACCTCTACTTTCTTGCCGCCGACCCATTGCCAGCGCGGAGCATCCAACGCCTGCTGTGGATTCAGGTGCCAGTCAATCATATTCATGACAACCTGAACGTGCGCCTGCGGTTGCATCCATCCGCCCATAATGCCGAACGGTCCTAACGGTTTCCCATCCTGGGTCAGAAATCCCGGAATGATAGTGTGGTACGGACGTTTGCCGCCGGCCAGTGCATTGGCGTGGTTTTCATCAAACTTGAAATTCTCTGCACGGTCATTCAAAGAAATACCAGTGCCGGGAACGACAATGCCGGATCCGAACCCGCGGAAATTGGACTGAATGAAGCTGACCATATTGCCTTCACCGTCTGCACAGCAGAAGTAAACGGTGGACGGGCATCCTGGTTCACCCGGTTCCGGCATGATGGCCTGATCGTTAATCAAAGCGCGGCGTTTGGCAGCGTATTTTTCGCTGAGGAGCTGATCGACGGAAACTTTCATGTAGGAAGGCTCTGCAACGTATTGAGCCGTATCCACCATGGCGAGTTTCATGGCCTCGATCTGCTTGTGCATTGTGTCGACGCAATCCCTTTCACCAAGCTTCATATCTTTGAGAATCTGCAGAGCCATCAGCACAGTAATACCGTGCCCGTTAGGCGGCAGCTCCCAAACATCCACACCGTGGTAGTTCACGCTAATCGGATCTACCCATTCGGGTTTAAATGCAGCTAAGTCTTCCTTGGTTAAGAAGCCGTTGTGCTTCTTGAAAAAGGCATCAATCTTTTCAGCAATGGCACCGCGATAGAAAGATTCGCCCTTGGTAGCAGCGATTTCTTTCAATGTCTTAGCCATATCCGGGCAGCGGAACATCTCGCCGGGTTTGAGCCAAGTGTTGTTGGGAGCGAATGTATCGAACCAGCCCTGGAATTCCGGACGATCACGATATTTGGAATAGTTTTCGAAAGCTTCCTGCCAGAGACGGGAAATATTCGGGGTCACCGGATAGCCTTCTTCGGCGTAGCGAATGGCAAGAGCCATTACTTCTTCCAAAGGAAGTTTGCCGAATCGTTCATGAAGCGTCATCCAGCCGGCAACCGCACCCGGAACATCAATAGGTTCGACACCGTAGGAAGGGATCTTTTCGAATCCTCTGTCTTTTAAGGCAGCAACAGAAAGAGACTTAGGAGCCGGGCCTGAGGCGTTCAGGCCGTACATTTTCCCTTCATACCAAAGGATCACGAAGCAGTCGGCGCCTAAACCGTTGCCGGTCGGTTCAACCACCGGCATAGCGCTGGCCATTGCGACAGCCGCGTCAACTGCATTGCCGCCCTTCAAAAGTGTCTGAAGTCCGGCGGAAGCTGCATGCGGGTTGCCTGCGTTGCACATGCCGTTGCGGGCATAAACCACGTTACGTTTGGACGGATAGGGATAATTTTGAGGATCAAATTTAATCATGTTTTATTTCCTAACCTTGAAATCGGGATTAGATGAACTTCACGAAGATACCGGCAACGATCACGGAGAACGTTGTCACGGTCACGAAGCCTGCAACGAGGTACTTCGCCATTAAGCGTTCATGAATAATCTTCTTTTCTTCCTCGGTTTCGGCAACGGCGTTAATGATTTCATTAACGACCAAGTAAGTAGCCGGGAAACCGATTAACTGGCAGGCAGCGACGCCGACGGCAACGTTCTTGGAACCGATGATCTTCCACAAGGGAAGGTATTTGAAGAAAACGATGATGCAGAAGATCGAAATCGCGAAGATCACGCAGATCGAGTAAGACAGGGTCAGGAGATTTTCCGGCTTAATTGAGGCAAGCGACGGAATGATGGCGCAGAAAACAGCGCAGTTCAGTAAGCCGCCGGCATTGGCATGCTTCAGAATATTGCGAGGCAGATATCCGGTACTTCCGACAGCTGCTCCCAAAATCAAAGCCCAAATTGTTGCGGAAAGGCCTGTCCATTTGCCAATCACAAAGGCGATCCAGGAGAAAAGCGCTGTAATGGCTAAACAAGTGAACTGGCCGTAATACTTCTTGTGCCCCTCAAAGAATGTAGGACCCGCTGCCGGTTCTTTTTTAGGCGCATAAGTATCTTGAGGTACGACACCGGTTTTGCGGTATTCATCGATTAAGAAACGAGCTTCTTTCAGACCGAAGTAGCTGGCTAACGGAGTACCGATGAACTTCTGCACTGCGAAAACAATCGTACCTAATGCAGCTGCCAGGGCAAAGCCATGTTCCATAGCTCCGCTGGTCATGATCTGAGTGGCTACGATACCGCCGGTCACGATAGGTACGCTGACCATGGTGTTTTCGTATCCGATGAACGGCATCATCAAAAATGCGCCGAGCATAATGACGCCCATCGCCAAGAGAGCGGTAACCACTGTACGCCATTCTGCGATCAGTTCGCGCATATTGATTGTCGTACCCATGGAGAAGACGAGCAAAATCACAGACCATTTAGCAATTTGGTCCAAGCCTGCCTTCTTAATAACGTCGGGAGGAATCCAGCCGGCCATAAAGGCGATTAAGAAGAGCATTAAGCTCACGAACACTGCAGAGACCTTGGCTTTGGTCACCACGCCAAGGAAGTCTCCTATTCCGAAGAATAAAAGGCAGATAAAAAGATACCAATACATCGAAGTAAACATTGTTCTGGTGCGCTCTTAGGCGCCCTCCTGTATTTGAGATTTGTAGGTTTGTTTTAATTTCCTCACAAGCAAAAGCTTATAAAGGAGGAAAAACTTCTTGGGTGAGCCGACTACGATCCAATGCAAAGGCTCGTCCCCATCAGGCTCAGGGCAACAAAGTTTTTCTTCGATTTTGATTTTATCTTTTGAGAATCGAAGAATTTCTTTTTCGTAACAACAAGTGAATGAGTATTTTCGATTAGTTTTAGTCGAAAAATCGGTCTGCTTTCGAGCCTTCTGCTCCTTTACCGAGCCTCTTCTGAAAAAACTTTCTTGGGACAAACTTCGCAAAAAAACTGCACCGCCCCAGTATTTAGGACGAAATATTCATGATGCAGTACTTAGTCCTTAATCCTAATGCTCTTCGGCTCTTGACTATCGGCCCCTACCTTCCGAGAATGTCGATTTATTTGATTGGCTAAATTAGCTGGAAATGAAAAACACGATAGATCTTGAAAGCATTCGTCAGGAGCTTCAACAGTACGAATCTCGTTTGATCTCCTTCCGCAAAACCGTCCACGAAAATCCGGAAGTCGGTTTCAACACACAAGACACTCTTGCCCGCATCAAATCCACTCTTGAAGAGTTCGGCATTCCTGGTTTAGATACCGAAACTTCCCCGGGAAGCGGATTTCTCTTAATCGAGGGAAACAGACCCGGTGCAACCGTTGCGCTGAGAGCCGATATCGACGCCCTACCGATTGAAGAAAAATCCGGGTGTGCTTGGGCTTCCCAAAACGGCAGCGCCCACTCTTGCGGGCACGATGGCCATCAAACTTGGCTGATTGCTGCAATCATCTATTTAGCCAAGTATCGTGACTTCCCCGGCCGCATTCTCTGCGTCTTCCAGGCCGACGAAGAAAATGTCGCCGGTGCACAAAGCGTCATCGACTCTGGTATCTTCCAAAAATACGACGTTAAAGAGATTTACGGCGCACACAACGAACCCTCCCTTGATGTCGGAACGATTGCTTTTAAAGCTGGTCCGACCATGGCGGCCTGCGACCTGTTTTCTATCCGCGTCGTCGGAGTAGGGACACACGGCGCACGTCCGAATTTTGGCAAGGACCCGCTGCCGGTAGCCACAGAAATTTATAACGCTCTTCAGCACTTGGTTTCGCGCACATTGGATCCGCTTAAATCCGCCGTTGTTTCTGTCTGCAGTTTCAATACCGAGGGATCACGCGCTTACAACATCATTTCTGACTCCGTCAAAATGATCGGCACGGTTCGAACCTTTGACGAGTCTATTCGAGACACAATTGAGGAAGAGCTGACACGGCGCTCTCAAGGCATCGCCGCGGCCTACGGCATCAAAGCAGAAACTGTCTATGAACGCCGTGTTTCCGCTGTCAATAACGACCCCGAGCTTACAAAAGAGGCAAAGGAAGCCGCAGACCGCTGTTTCGGTACTGAAAATGTCATTGAACTTGCCGAGCCTTATATGATTAGTGAGGACTTCAGTTCTTACCAAAAAGTTCTGCCCGGCTGCTTCTTCTTTATTGGGGTAAAAGACGCTGAGCACAAAGAGGCTCTGCATAGCCCTTACTTTGATTTCAATGACAAAGTACTGATTCCTGCAGGTGCTTTCTTTAGCTACTTAGCGTTAGAAAGACTGAACAAATTAAGCGAATAAGACGCTAACGCTTCGACATCCGAACTATCCGATCCAATCCGCTTGAAAACGCCCCGGGGTTCTCAGAAAAACCCGGGGCGCAATCGTTAAGTTCCTGACCTAATTAGTTAAGCGGAACGATCACAAGTCTCGGACCGGTTTCTTTCGGACTTGCATATCCGAAATTCTTCGCGGCCCATTCGAATCCGGCAACGACAGCTTCAGGATATTTCTTCCTAAGTTCTTCAATCGGACCAAATTGGAGTGCACCCTGTGTGCAAGCCTGTACACAGGCAGGATGTTTGCCCTGTGCCAACAGCTGGATGCAGCCGTCGCACTTGAAGACCTTTTTGCTCTTCTCATCGAAAACCGGAGCCTTAAACGGACAGGCAGCAATACAAGCCTGACATCCGATGCACTTGGAATGGTCCTGGACGATTAATCCATCCGGCTCAATGGTGTAAGCCTTTACGGGACAGACAGCAAAGCACGCCGGTTTTTCGCAATGATTACAGGATTGCGAGAACCAGACCATTTGATCCGGAGTCTCTTTGACCCGACGAAGCCAAATACCGTCAGGAGTATTGTGTTGTTCCTTGCATGCAACTGCACAAGCTCTGCAACCGTTACAACGGCGTGCATCAAATAAAAATCCCATTTTCTTCATGATCAGGCCTTTCTAACGTTGACAAGTGTTGAGCAAATTGAAGTTCCTGTGCCAAGAATCTGCACGGTGTCGTTGGTCAGTACAGAGGAAGAGTTGAAGCCGAACTGGCCCATCCACCATCCGTTTTCCAAGCACACAACACCGGGACGAATATTGTCATTCACCACAGCAATCGTCGGATGTTCTCCTCGGTCATTGAATACGACAACCTTGTCTCCTTGTTTAATGCCTCGAGCTTCCGCATCTTTTGTATGCATGAGTACCGTCGGTTCATCCTCAAAGAGCTGGTTGATCCATTCATTGTCTTGGAAACTTGTGTGAATGTTTCTGATGACTTTGCGCTGGATAGCTTGAAGCGGATATTTCTGCGCTAATTCAGGATTGCCTTTCGGGCTTTCATCTACCTGCAGATAGGTCACGACAGGCAGGAAACCTTTAGCAGCCCAAGGTTCGCAGTAGAAGTTTGCCTTTCCGTTAGGTGTCTTGAAAATTCCGTCTTTGAACGGAATCCAAGGACCTTTAACCGGGCAAACAGGACCTTTTTAATCTGTTCATACGTAATGCCGGACGGTTTCAGCACATTTTTGATCATTTGCTCAACCGGAATATTGAACGCTTCACCGAAGCCCATGCGCTTAGCCAGTTGTCCCATGATCCAATAATCAGGTTTGGCCTCGCCTTGCGGTTCAACTGCCTTTTCGATCAACTGGATGTAGTGGTTTCTTGCTCCAGCCATCACAGAGTCATATTCAAAGCCCGTTGTTGCGGGCAAGAGGATATCAGCGTAACGAGCAGTAGGAGTCATCACGCTTTCAGCGACCACGAAGAACGGTACGCTCTTCACTGCCTCGATAACCTTATTTGCATTCGGCCACTGTCCGACAATTCCGCATGTCTGTGTGTACCAGAAATTGATCTTGTTCGGTTTGCCTGCCAGAACGTATTCGCCCAGTTTCGCGGTCGGAATAGGAGCAACTTTCTTGGGCTTATTCGGAGGCGGCGGGAAAGCACTGCCGAATTTAGCCATTTGAGTCACGCCGCCGGCGTCACATATGCCAGTTCCTGCCTTGCCGATATTGCCGGTAAGAAGTGCTAAATAATACTGAGCGCCGACAGCCTGAGTACCGTATTGCGTCCGCTGGAAAGAGCCCATGTTGTTGACAATCATTGACGGTTTATTCGTCGAGTAATCCTTGGCCAGCTCGACGACCGTCGCCGCCGGAACACCTGTCGTATCCGCGACTGCTTCCGGTGTCTACGGCTCAGCCTGTTCCAAGACCATAGACAGGACGGTTCTGTAGGGAGATCCGGCTTTAACCTCCAATGCAGGATCAATGTTCTTGGCATCATGACGGACGAGTTTTTGAGATTTTTCGTCAAAGACCAAATAAGAGTTCGGATCCTTGGCATCTTCTCTCATCAGTTTCCCGTCTTTATCGACAAGGTAGACAGCACCGGTATGCTGTTTCAGGAAGGGTTTGTCTAACTTCCCGTTCGCGGCGATCCAGCGAATCATTCCGAGCCCAAGGGCAGTATCCGTACCCGGGATGATGGAAACCCATTTGTCTGCTCTAACTGCGGTCTCGCTCTTGCGAGGATCAATAACGACGATCTTTGCTCCTCTTTCCTTTGCCTTGAGATAAAGGTGCCAATATGCCTGCATCGTTACCAAAGGATTGTTGCCCCAGCAAAGAATATATTTAGCTTGATCAATTGTGTCTCGCGTATCTACGTAGCGCATTCCGACGATCGGCATCATAGCTGCGGTCACGGCAGAGCAGCACAAAGACCCCAGAGTGCGGGTTGTTCCGCCGAGATAATTACCGAATGCAACTTGGGCCGGGTTGTGAAGATTGTCCATATTTCCGGAAGCGCTGGTAAACAGCAGAGATTGGCTCCCGTCTTTAGCAATCGCTTCCTTAATTTTTCCGGCGATTGTATCGAGTGCCTCATCCCATGTGATTGCAACAAATTTTCCTTCGCCTCTTTCGCCAACACGTTTCATCGGGTGAAGAACGCGATTCTCAGCGTAAAGCCATTTAATACGGGACAAACCTCTGGCGCAGGGTTTGCCGTCGAAAGCGTTCGCATTGCTGATTTTTACGACTTTGCCGTCTTTTACAAAGGCTTTGAGGTTGCAGTGCAAACATTCCATCGAGCATGTTGCCTGGAAAGTTTTAAGACCTGCGTCGGGATCTTTAGCTTTTAAAGCCTGAGCCATCGCTGGGCATCCTGCGGAAGCAGAGGTCAGACCAGCCAAAGCCAAAAAATCACGGCGGCTAATTTGGGGACTTGCCATAGTTTTCTCCTGAATTTGAAGATTGCAGTTGGGGCTGCATTTGTCCAGTCTAGAAACTGACAAATACCCGGTAAATTAGGGAATGCGGCCCTTATTTACTCAAACAGGAAAAAGCTTTTATCCAAAAAAGAACTAAACAAGAATCTCTTCCGTTCTCGCTTCCGTCGGAGTTAGTCCGTATTCTTCTTTGAATGCCCTAGAGAAATGAGAAAGGCAAGCGAAGCCGGTCATGGAACTTATCTCTCTGATACTCAGTTCTCGGCAGTGTCCTTCTCGGAGCATGACGTTTGCTCTCTGGAGTCTGTGCTGCATCAAGGCTTTCAGAGCAGTCGTTCCTGCATGTTTGTAAGCCTCCGACAAATACCTCACAGATACCCCGAGCTCTTGTGCGATATCCGTTAGCCTAAGGTTCTTTTCTTTAAATCTCACCTCAATTATTCGGTCAGCCCTCTGCTTCAATACCTCCAAGGGATGAGTCAGTTGTACCTGAGTTAATAGCCTTTGTTCGTTGAATACCGGCCTAAGGAAAGAAAATATTCCGTCTATGACCAATTCATGCTCTTCTAAAGGCAGCGTATGAAGAAACTTAAATGTCGTATTAAGTATCGAAGCAAATAGCTTGTGTGAAGGGTTCTTCTTCGTAAATACTTGTTCTTCAAACTGGGAATTCCAATACGTTGTGTGAGTCAGCAAATAGTCCTCATTCACAAGCGCAAGGAGAATATCTAGTTTGTGAAGGGCCCTGATGGTCAGGGAGTTGTTGGAATCACAAAAAATAAAAGCGTCCGGAGTTAGCTCAGCACTTTCTGTTAAACCCGGAAGATCAAGTTCACATTTACCGGAAAAATTAAAGATAAAAAATTGAGACTTCTGTCGTAATTCAAAAGGCTTTGATTGCAATGAAAGCTGACATGCGTCGGAGGTGATCCTTAGAAATAGTCCTAATGATGTCCTCTCTTGAGTGACTTTAAAATTAAACGCCTTTGCCTTGAAAGGATAGCAATTTTGTAAATTGAAGAAGAAAAACTGATTACTCAGCCTCTCCAGAAAATTCGTAAAACCATCCCTCTTGGTAGTTGCCTTAGTGGAGTCCCAATTGTCTTGGTAAAGTCGGCGGTTGGATTCTTCGTACATTTGTCTATAAGAGAACTTCCAGTTTATTTATAACAGCATTTTTATCCTTCTTAAATTAGCAGATACAACTTTAACTTGACCAAAACAAAATAGAGTTTTCTTAGCCGTAACCAAACACAACTTTGTATGTTTTGACGATAGCTAAGCCATAGTTGAGCCAGAAAAACAGCTTTGCGCCACTGATAACGACTGAAGAACGCAGTGTAATTCAGCCTCGCTTGTCGGGTTACTTATGGGTCATGATTTCAAGAACCTGTCGATCCGTCTCGACCATCGCTTCCTTACCGATTAAGGTGAGATTGTGAATTGTCTGATCCACATCCTCGCTGACAATTCCTTCAATACTGGACACACACCGGCCGTTCATGGCCAGCATCGCAGACATCAAAGCTGTCGAAACGCCTGAAGAGATTTTCATGGAGCAAGCCGGCTTAGCTCCGTCACAGAGCATTCCCGACAAGTTAGCCACCATATTTTTAACCGCAGCACAGGCATCTTCATATCCGCCTCCCATCAGCCAAGTAATAGCAGTCGATGCACCGGTAGACGCAACAACACAGCCGCAAAGAGCCGAAAGACGTCCTAGACTTTGCTTGATATAGACACTCGTTAAGTGGCTTAGAGTCAGCGCACGAAGCATTTGCTCTTCGCTTGCGTTCATATCTTTAGCAAAAACAACTACCGGCAAAGTAGCAGTAATCCCTTGATTGCCGCTGCCGGAATTAGACATCACCGGAACCGTGGCACCGCCCATGCGGGCATCACAAGCAGCCGAAGTAAATTCAACCATGTGTGCCAGAGTGGAGTCGCCCATGTACTTCACTCCGTTATTCCGGATCATGGCTCCGAGAGAGTGGCCGTAATCACCTTTTAACGCGAATTCTGCGGCCTCTTCGTTAAGTCTCTGAGCTTCTTTCATGAATCGGATTTCTTCTAACGGAGCCGTCGTCGCAAAATCAAAAACCATTCTGAAATTCAGCTGCACGTCATCTGCGTCTTGAGTATCACCGTTTCCGGCACCCTCTTCCTCAGCAAAAATCGTCCTACTGTCTTTTTCCAAGAGGACAAAGAGCGTGTGTTCTCGCGAAATAACGGCGCGAGCCGAATGTCCTTGAGATCGGACCTCAACATCAACATGAAGGTTAGAAGGAGAGTCCGGCAAGTTTTTGATGTTGATAGGAACAGACTCGATAAAAGCTTTTCCTCGTTCGACCGCTTCGGGAGAGACTTCTTTGAGGACCTCGAGACCGTATTCGGATTTTCCGATGAGACTTCCGAGAGCGATTGCAATCGGCAATCCGATCATTCCAGTTCCTGGAATGCCTACCCCCATAGCATTCTTAATAATATTTCCGCTAAGACCAAGATTGATTTCTTCAGGCTGCATGCCTAAGAGCTCAGTTGCTTTGGCTACTGCCAGAGACACGGCGATGGGCTCAGTGCATCCCAGCGCCGGCACTACTTCCCGATGAATTAAGGAAATAATCTTCTCTCTTGTTGCCTTATCGATCATGCTCGCCTCTTAATCGGGTGAATAATTATGATCGACACTCTAGCGGTTTTTGACTAAAAACTAAATCCCCTCTTGGCGGAAATCCTGAGACTTAGGTTTCGGGAACCGCTGCCCAACGAACAAATCTTCTTTCGCGTAGCGAAAAAACAAGAGCAACCCTTTCCAATTTTCCAACCGCATCCTGCTCCTCATATCGGCGTGATGTAAGTTGGTTGATTGCTTCTTGTAATGCAGCATCTGCGCTTTTTCCCTCGTGAGCTGTTTTTAGCTCGAAGACCCACAATCTTGCTCCCACGTTCACCTCTAAGTCACTTCTTCCGTGTGCATTGTGACATTCGACTTTCGGATCAAGACCGGCCCCAGCTAAGTAAACTTGGATGAAGGCCCGCACAGACGCCTCATCTGTAACAGGATAGCTTTGATAATCTATCGCAGCAAACAGCCGATTGAGAATATGAAATACTTCTTCCGGATCATCGTTATTAAGGACCCGGACAATGTCGCCGGCACCTACTTGTCCTGCCACTTTTCCCTTCAAAAGAAGTTCGGTATACAACTGCGCCATAGCCCTCTTAACTTCTAAATTAGGGTAGTCCAAAAAAACCGTGTTCCCATACTCAACCGCTTTGATCGTCAAATAACCTGCTTGAGTAAACAATCCGATGTCAGATAAGCTTTCGACATCCGAAGAACCTGATAAAGATGCCAACGAAATTGTCTTTTCACGACCATATTCTTTCGGATCTCGGATGCTGTGAGACTTCACGTACTCTAAAAGCACAGATGGTCTTCCGCCGCTTTCAAACCAATAGTCACAAAAGCCGAGACCTGGGGCTGCAAAAAAATTAAGCAACGACCACGGAGAAAAAACTTTCTGTTTTGCTGTGACCTCAAAACAGAAGCTATCGTATTGTTTCGTCAACGTTTTTAAAAGGTCTTCCTTGGATAAGTTCAATGCCGTGGAGGCTCTCAATAGATAACTATCGAAATACTTCTCAACTTCCTCGTGCGTGTAACCCAACAAAGAACCAAACTGTGGATTCAGCGAAATATCTACTAGGTTGTTCAACTCAGAAAAAATACTTGCCTTATTGAACTTGGTAATTCCCGTAATGAAAAGGAATCGAATCGCTTCATCGTTAGCTTTTAGAAGAGCATAGAACTCAGACAAAAAACCTCTTACCTCATTGAACAAGGTCCTATCGTTTAGACAGGATGTTAATGGAGCATCGTACTCGTCTATCAATACGACTAGGGAATTGGCCGGTTGTTCACCCAACCACTTGGACAACTGGCTAAAAAGAGAGGTCGAGTTCGGATCGTATGAAAATCCTAGGCCAGAAAAATTATCAATCAGACGGTCTTTGAGAGCCTTCTCAAATTTTGTAATTCCGAATAGCGGTTTAATTTCTGAAAAATCAAGCTTTACGACGGAATAAGTCCTTTCTTCTTTCCATAGCTTTTCGATTGCTAAACCGCAAAAATCTTCCAATCCATTTTTGAACAAGGTCTCAAATGTGGAGATAAGGAGAGATTTCCCGAACCTTCTAGGGCGAGCTAAAAAATATTTTCGTCGTTGAGATGCCAAGTCAAAGATTAACTGTGTCTTGTCAACATAAATTTGACGTGCTTGTCGCAATGCACGAAAACTTGAAGTTCCCAAAGATAAATTTAGTAAGGCCTTACTTGCCATTTGATAACCCGCCGAATCCTATCTCTGTTATCGATTTTAAAGACTTAAGGAACCTCTGCACAAAAGGTGGGTGATATGCTATAATTAGCACACTACCGA
>ENA-ORMO01002890-ORMO01002890.1-human-gut-metagenome-genome-assembly--contig:-NODE-2890-length-12364-cov-2.469494_pt1 | contig 12364 bp, 9 predicted proteins | sample MGYA00242106_ERZ509001 | MGnify/ENA primary metagenome ERZ509001 (study PRJEB26280, sample SAMEA2338736) | human gut metagenome | biome: human gut; feature: human-associated habitat; material: faeces... | reverse complement strand
AGTCCGGTGTTTCTATGGCATTTGGCGATGAAGAAGAGCCTTTCGGAGCGGCAATGCCGCTTGAGGAGGCGGAAGCGCAGGGGGAGGATTTTTTTAGAAAGGCCGGCATAGCGAATCTGGAACAGGCGCAGGAGATGGACGCGGCTGTATTGATGGAAAAGCTGCGGGAGCTTTCGCCCGATTGGAGGATCGGGTTCCGCCAATGCATCGACGGGAAATTTGTCAGGGAGTCCGTGTGGGATTCCTATTATAACGACAGGCTGCCGGATGTGCCGATGATCATCGGAGCGTGCTGGGGCGAGACGCAGAATGGGATGTTCGGCGGAAACGGCTTTACCCTGGAGGATTTTCGCCGCTGGGCGAAGGCCTTTGGGGATAAGGAAGAGGAATTTTTGGCAATTACCAGGGTATCCTGCGAGGAAGAGGCGGCGGCTCTTGCCAAGACGGACGCGAAAAATATGCTCCTTAGCAACAGCAGGGGCTTCTGCGAACTGCGTTCCTCCATGAGGAAAAAGGTATACTATTATCTGTTCGACCATGATATTCCGGGGGATGATGCCGGTTCCTTCCATGGTTCCGACCTGTGGTTCATGTTTGATTCCCTGGGAAACAGCTGGAGGCCCTTTGAAGGGAAGCATTATGATTTGGCCCGTCAGGTTACTTCCTATTGGGTAAATTTTGTCAAAACCGGGGATCCGAACGGCCTGGACTATCACGGCAATCCGCTCCCTGTCTGGGAGGCGTATCAAAAAGACAGGAAAGCGGTTATGAAATTTAAGGACAGGCCGGTGCCGGAAACGCTGGAAGAGTGTCCCGTACTGGATTTCCGGCTCGCCTTTGGGAAAGAGCGGTTTACGGATAAGGTATGATTTGCTAATAAGGGCTGTTGCAAAGTTGCAAAGCAATGGCCCTTTTTACGCCCAAACCAGGGATTATGGATAGAAAACCTTCCTTATTTTCCTCATTTCCTTCCAAACATTATCTCCAAAGTTGCTTACTAAAACGGATATCATATGATTATTGGGATTATATTCGGAAAGAAAACTCACGCCCGGATCGCAGCCCTGAAAATATATTTGTGCGAAAGTCGTGTGTGCCCGGACAGTAAATATAGCTATTGGCACATCCGGACGGCAATTTATCCAACTCATAATATCCGGTTGACTTCATATCACATGGTTCAAACACGTTCGCTTGCAGATATTGGTCAAAATACATTCCGGTTACTTTTTCTATAATCATAGCGAGCAATACATAGCCTGAATTATTATACCGGAACTTTTCACCTTTTGGGTACATCATGGGCTTATGGATGAACAGGGGAAGTAAATCATGGTTGTGCCTGATTTTATAATTTGGATAATCGATCCACAAATCCTCATAGTCGTTCATGACAGATTCATCAAAGTAATCGGGAACGCCGGACGTATGAACCAAAAGCTGCCGTACGGTAACACCTTTGTCGATATGATGGAACTCCATGTCAAGAAGTTCCCCTAAAGTATCATCAAAGCTCAGCTTTCCCTGTTCGATTAATTGTAATATCCCTACCGCAACAAAGGTTTTTCCTGCGGACGCACTTGCAAATCTGGTTTCCAACGTATTGGGAATTTCATTTGCCAGGTCAGCAAAGCCGGTTACGCTTTCATACAAAACCTTGCTGTCTTGAACAATATAGACATTTCCCTAAAATCGCTGCTAAGTATTTCCTTTGTATCCATGTATCGTCTCCCCCCTGATTCCGATTGAAACGGTTTGTCTGGAAGGTGAGGTATGTATATTTTCCCATATTCTCCTTCACCATTTTGGGTTTGCCGCTCCGTTTCCCTCATTTTATCATAATGCAAAAGCAATGAAAATGGCCTGCTTTATAAGGGCTTTGCCTGGCTCGGACAGCGGATCAAGCTGGATAAGATTGAATAGGACTTCTGAAACGCCGCAAATGAACGATTGTTGACATTGTTGATGCTTGGTATTATAATTATATAAAATTTTGATAGAGCGAGGTGCTTAATGATGAGAAATAACAGAACAAAAATAAAATCTGAATATCTTTTAAGGACCTCGGTTGTATTATAAGAGTTTTTTATAGAAGTTCTTTTGCCGTGGTTTATTAGCCACGGCTTTTTGTTTGCTTTTGGCTGCAGCATTCTGTTCCTTATAGATATTCATACAAGAGGTACTTACACAAGTCGTTCAGAATAGCTTATGGAGGAATTTATGATTAATCTTAGGAAAATTACAGAAGAAAACTTTATTGACGCATTTCATCTAAAACTTGCACCGGAACAAGAACGCTTTGTTTCACACCCGATTCGTAGTCTTGCACAGGCTTATGTTTATAGGGAGCAATGCCAACCTTTTGGAATATACGAAGGTGACACTATGGTTGGCTATGTTATGGTGATTTATGATTATGATATCCCCGAATATAATATATGGCATATGATGATTGATGAATCGGCGCAGAGACAAGGATATGGCAGAGCTGCATTGGCGCAGGTGCTTGATTATATTAAAGAGAAACCTTTTGGCCCTTCAAATCGGGTAACCTTAACCTGTAATCAGGAGAATATCCACGCACTAAGTTTGTATAAAAGCAAAGGTTTTACAGAGACCGGAGCGGTGTATGAAGAGGAAATAGAATTATCATTGATGATACAGTAACAAAAAGCTTGCAATTTACAAAAGCGGTGTTATAATAGAATCAAACATATGAATGATTGTTCATATGTTTAAACGTAAAAATGAATTCCATGAAAACTTTTCACCCAAAGAGGCGAAGGGCGGATGGAGAAGGAGGATATGGATGAAGAGAAACCATGAGCATGCGGAAAGCTGTGAATATATACATGTGCATGAAGATATCGTGGAAAAGGTCAACGCACAGATGCCGGCGGAAGATGATCTGGCGGATCTGGCGGAATTTTTTAAGATCTTCGGGGATACAACCCGTATAAGGATGCTGTATGTGCTGCTGTGCTCCGAGATGTGTGTTTGCGACCTGGCGCAGATCCTGTCCATGACCCAGTCAGCGATATCCCATCAGCTGAGAATCCTGAAGCAGATGGATCTGGTGAAAAGCCGGAGAGAAGGGAAGACCGTCTTTTATTCCCTCTCTGACGGACATATCAAGACGATCTTAAGCCAGGGCCTGGATCATATACAGGAAGAGGAATAGGGAACGGAACATATTCTATGAATATCTGAGGCCGCAGGGACGGCGGAATGAGAGGAAAAAATGACGAAGAAGTTAAAGAAAAGACTGTATCGTATATTGGCAGGGGCGGCCGTGCTGGCGGTGGCTGTGGCGGTACAGGAACTGGGGGAGAATCTTCCCTGGTTTCTGACCCTAGCTGTTTTTCTGGCATCCTATCTGATCATCGGAGGGGATGTGGTGAAGAAGGCGGTCACCAATATTGGAAGAGGGCAGATATTTGACGAGAATTTTCTGATGTCGGTGGCGACGGTCGGCGCCTTCTTCGTGGGAGATTACCCGGAAGCCGTGTCGGTTATGCTTTTTTATCAGGTGGGAGAGCTGTTCCAGAGTTATGCGGTGAACCGTTCCCGCAAGAACATCACTGAACTGATGAATATCCGTCCGGACTATGCCAACGTGCTGCGGGACGGGGAGGAAATCGAAGTAGATCCGGATGAAGTCGGCGTGGGAGAGCGCATCCTTGTGAAACCGGGAGAGCGGATTCCTCTGGACGGCGTGGTGAGAAAAGGAAATTCCAGTCTGGACACCATGGCTTTGACCGGGGAGAGCGTGCCCAGGGAGGTGCTGTGCGGGGAAGAAGTAATCAGCGGCTGCATCAACCTTACGGGCGTGCTGGAAGTGGAGGTGACGAAGCCGTTTGGCGAGTCCACAGTCAGCAAGATTCTGGATCTGGTGGAAAATGCCAGCAGCAAGAAGGCGGAGGCGGAGAATTTTATCACCCGTTTTGCCAGATACTATACTCCGATTGTGGTATGTGCCGCCGCTGCGCTTGCGGTCATTCCGCCCATCTTCCTGGGGAACTGGTCGGATTGGATCTACCGCGGCCTCACCTTCCTGGTGGTATCCTGTCCCTGTGCCGTGGTGATCAGCGTACCGCTCAGCTTTTTCGGAGGCCTGGGAGGTGCCAGCAAAGTGGGTGTGCTGGTGAAGGGTAGCAACTATCTGGAAGCCCTTGCACGCACGGAGCTGGTGGTTATGGATAAGACAGGAACCCTGACAAAGGGAAGCTTTGTGGTGCAGAAGATAGAACCGGCCACAGACGGGAACGGGAAACAAGTCCTTTCCCAACAGGAACTGCTGGAACTGGCGGCGCTGGCGGAAAGCTATTCCAGCCATCCCATTTCCCTTTCCATACGCAGGGCATATGGAAAGGAGCCGGATAAAGAGAGGCTTAAGGACGTGAAGGAACTGGCCGGTTTGGGTGTGCATGCCGTAATCGACGGCCGGGATATCTATGCCGGCAACGAGAAACTCATGCGTCGGGAGAAAATCTCCTTTACGAAGGCTGAACCGATTGGTACAATTATCCATGTGGCGGAAGAGGGCAGATACCTGGGATATCTTCTCATTGCGGATGAGCTGAAGGAAGATGCGGCGGCATGTGTGGCTGGACTGGAAAAGCAGGGTGTGAAGCGGATCGTCATGCTGACAGGAGACCGCAAAGAGGCTGCGGAGCATGTGGCCCGGCTTGCAGGAATCAAGGAGGTGCATTCCGGCCTGCTTCCCGCGGATAAGGTGGAGGAAGTGGAGAAACTGATGGCTTCCAAGTCGCCGAAGGGCAAGCTGGTATTCGTGGGAGACGGGATTAATGATGCGCCCGTGCTCGCAAGGGCGGACATCGGGATCGCCATGGGAGGCCTTGGAAGCGATGCGGCCATAGAGGCTGCAGACGTGGTCATCATGACGGATGAACCCTCCAAGATTGCGCTTGCCATGCGGATTTCCCGGAAAACGCTCGGTATTGTAAAGCAGAATATCGTATTCGCCCTGGGCGTGAAAATCCTGGTGCTGATCCTGGCTGCCTTTGGAATTGCGAACATGTGGCTGGCCGTATTCGCAGATGTAGGCGTGGCGGTGCTCGCCATCCTGAACGCCATGCGGGCACTGTATGTGAAGGACATGGAATAATTCGCCAGACATTATTCCGGCCCGAAGCGAAGCGGAGTGGCCATCTTCCCCGGAGGGGTCATGTCCGGAGGACATGGAATAATGTCGCCAGACATTATTCCGGCCCGGAGCGAAGCGGAGTGGCCATCTTCCCCGGAGGGGGGCATGTCCGGAGGACATGAAATAATGATGACAGAATGGGAATGGAAACTAGAACCCCAACTGAATACAGAAAGCTTAACTGCAGCCGCGGGCCGGTATCACTATCATGATGCCGACCTGGGGCTGCTTTATGAGGTTTATAGGAAAGTGAAGGAAAGGCTGCAAGTGACGGCCTGGTGTGCGCTGGAACAGAATTCGGAAGAAAGGGCTGGCAGGGAATGGACGGTAAGGCGCGATTTGGAAGAAGATGCGGCACAGCATAGCTTGGAAGGAACGTTGGCTTGGGCGGCCGTGACCCTGGGGGAATGGCCGGATGAACTTCAGGAATACTATGTCCGGAAGGAACGCTATACGGAAAGCTATATGGCTGAATGCCTTTGCTGGGAACTGCTGAGGGAAGCATATGCACAGCTGAACGAAAGGCTGTATGCGCATACGCGCCTCTATGCGTCTTCGCTTTTTTTCCCGGGCCAGGAACTTCCGCTTGCATGGATGGAACGGATCCTTGACCGGCTCGGCAGAAAGAGGCTGGAAGAGGGCGCGCTTTTCTGGCTACCGGAAGGCATGATGCGGCCGCGTCAGAGCGTGGCCTATCTCATACGGCTTCAGGAAGAAGAAGCCGCCTGTGCGTCCGTCTGCGCGGGCTGCGAAAGGAAAGACTGCGCGGCGCGCAGGAAGAATGAGGGCGTGTGGCAGGAAGAATGAGGGCATGCGGCAGGAAGGCATAAGCGGTTCGCAGGAAAGGATGAGCGGATGGAAAAAGGACTGATACATTTATATACCGGGGACGGAAAGGGAAAGACCACTGCGGCAATCGGCCTCGCCGTGCGCGCCGCAGGAGCGGGCAAGCAGGTGCTGTTCGTGCAGTTTATGAAGGGCCGTGATACCGGAGAACTTTATGGCCTGGCTCAGGTAAAGGGCATTGAAATTTTGCGCAGCGAAAAGGACTTTGGTTTCTATGTTTCCATGACGGAGGAACAGAAAGAGGAACTTGCCGGGATTCATAATGAACTGCTGCGGAAGACCATAGACAGAGCACAGTCCGGCAGGGCGCAGGTCATCATTCTGGACGAGGTGACGTATCCCCTTCGCTGGAAACTGTTGGATGAAGAACTTTTGTGGCAACTTCTTGCCCGGACGGAGGAGAAACGTTTTTATCCGGAAATTGTCTGTACCGGGAGGAATGCGCCGAAGGAACTGGAGGAATGCGCGGACTATCTGACGCGGATGGACGCTGTTAGGCATCCTTATGAAAAGGGGATCGGAGCCAGACGGGGAATAGAATTCTGACGGCTGGGAACACAGCTGCCCGGACAGGAGTGGCGGAAGGCAGGAGGATGGAACGAATGCAGAAAGACTACGGCCCAAAGCGCCGGAAAGAGAAAGAAGGGGAGGAGACAGGCAAAGAGGGCCTGCACGGAGGGCTTTTCGTCGCGCTGCTGTTGGCGTTGGTCGTTGTGCTTGCAGCGGTGTTGCTGTGCGGGGATGAGCCAAAGACGATGGGCCAGGGAGCACAGGAACCGGCATATCCATGCGGGGATGGAGAAGGGAAAGAAATGGTGAATCTGGCCCTGGAGGCAGGGGTGGAGGTAACGGCAGACAGCGTGGAGGCGGAGCAGTTTTCACCGTCTCTTGCGGCGGACGGTGATCGGATGGAGAGCGGGGGCAGATGGTCTTCCGCCAATGAAACAGGACAGCCTTCCCATTGGCTCTGCTTTGCCTTTGACCAGGAACAGGAATTTGCATTTGTCCGCATCTTCTGGGAACGGCTGAACGTGGAAGGGTTTGTGATCGAATATTCCCCGGACGGAAAGGACTGGGAGACGGCGGCCCTGCGGGAAGGGGCGCCGGAGACGAACGAACAGACGGTGATCCTGGATGAGCCGATGCGTGGCCGATATCTTCGCCTGCGGACCACGGCAGTTTCCGATTCAGAAGAAAATCAGTATCTGTATTACCAAAACGTATCCGTCCTGGAGATGGAAATCTATTCCAAAGTTCCTATGAGTTATGGGCTTGAGACGCCTCAGGTGGAAGTCCTTGCAGACGGCGGAAGGCGTCTTAAGCTGCCGCAGGTGCCTGAAGGATATGAGATTTGCCTTGCCGGAGCGGATTATGAAGAAGTGATCGGAAAAGACGGGACAGTCTATCCAACCCTGGAAGAAAAGGAAGTGCAGGTTGGCTTCGTGATCTCAAATGGAGAGAACCAGGAAGAGACGCCTGCCTACGCTGTGACGGTGCCGGCTCTGTCGCTGGAAGAGGTATTCCCGGAAGAAGCGCAGGCCGTCTGGAAAGAGTGGAATGCGGACCAGGATGGGATGCAGGAAGGACAGGAGGCTTCCGCTTCTGAAGGAAAAGTGCGTCCTTCCCTTTCCGTGCCGCTGGCGGAATGGGCAGGCGGGAGCGGAAGCTATGCGCTTGAAGCGGGCGTACGGCTCGTGGCGGAACCTGATTGGGAAGAAACGGCTGGACAGGCTTTGGAGGAAGCCCGCCAGAGCATACAGGAACTTGTCGGAGAGCCGGTGGAGCTGGTCTATGGTTCCATGGAAGAGATGGAAGAAGGGGATATCTATCTGGGAATTGCAAAAGATGGGCAGGGGCTTGGAAAGGAAGGCAGCCTGTGCGCCATCCGGCAGGAGGGCGTTTGGCTGTACGCTGCAGAAAGTCAGGGGATGATCTGGGGGCTTGGGACGCTGACGCAGCTTCTGGATGGGAAAGAAGCGCCCTGCGGCGCATTCCGGGATTATCCGCGCTATGCGGTGCGCGGATTTTCCGTTGACATTGGCAGACGGATGCTCTCCATGGATACGCTGCGGGAAATGGTGGAAGCCCTGGCGGAGCACAAGATGAACACGCTGGGCATCCATCTGAATGACAATGAGATCCTTTCCACCAGCGGAAGGAACGATACGATTCAGAACGCCTTCGGAGCCTACGCGGGTTTCCGGCTGGAGTCAAAGATCGAGAATGAGGACGGAAGGAAGCTGACCAGCGAAGATGGCTCCTTTACGAAGGAAGAGTGGAAGGAATTTGTGAGCTGGGCTGCCGGGAAGGGCGTGGAGGTGGTTCCGGAGATCGATACGCCGGCCCACAGCCTGGCCATCACCAGACTGTTTCCTGAGCTGGCGCTGGCGGATGAGCCGGAAAATGTGGATCAGCTGGATCTGTCCGATGAGGAGACGTTTGTGTTGGCGGAGCGGCTTTGGACGGAATATCTGGAAGGAGAGGAACCCGTCTTTGCGGCGGGAGGCACGGTGCACATCGGCATGGATGAATACTATGGAGACGGTTCGGACTACGCTGCCTATATGAACCGCATGATCCGCCTGATCAAGGAGAGCGGACGCAGCGTGCGCATGTGGGGGAGCCTGAATGCCGTAGAAGGACAGGTGGAGGCGGAAAATGTACAGGTGCAGATCTGGAGCACCATGTGGGCGGATCCGGAGGAGACCTACCAGGCGGGCTTTACCGTCATCAATTCCCTCAACACCAATCTGTACATCATTCCGGGCGGGGGCTATGATTATCCGGATCTGGATACGCTGGAGGGTTGGGAAGCGAACGTGTTTGACACGGGCGGGAAGGCACAGGCCCTCCCCGTGTGGTCGGACCGGATGGCGGGCGCCATTTACTGCCTGTGGAACGATACCATCGGCAATCTGGAGGCTGGGATCACAGAGGAGGATATCTATGACCGTTTCTTTCAGCCCCTTTCCTGCCTTGCGGGAAAGCTGTGGTAAGCGGCTCCCTTCCGGTATTGGCGGGGGCTGATGTGATAATAATGTTTAAAGGCGGAGGAAAAATGCTCAATGGAAGAATAGCCCAGTTCCTCCGCGATGGCGGTGATGCTTTTTCCGGTGTCGGTCAGAAGGATGGCTGCCGCGGACATGCGGGCTTCCGCTTTTTTCTGCAGGAAGGTTTTTCCATAATGCTTTAAGAGCAGGCGTTCCGTCTGCCTTGTGCCCAGGCCCAGCTTGGAAGAGAGCTCTTCCAGGGAGAGGCTCCGGTATTGATAGAGAAAATAGTCTTCGATGATGACGGAAGTCTTGTCGGATCTGGGAAGAAGGACGGAGGGTTTGACGCATCCGTCCTTTTCATAATTGCGCACCAGTTTGACGAGAAGCTGCTTGAGCATGGCTTCCAGCATGAGCTCACAGCCCGTACGCGCTCCGGCAAGTTCTGAAAAGAGCTCTTCGATCAGGGCTCCCGTGCCCTGGGTATCCTGGCCGAACCAGAACGGCGTTCCCAGAAAGGCGGACAGAAGCCCTTCTTCTCCGGTTTCCTGCGCGGAAGCGGCTTTCTGGCCGCGCCGTTTTCTTTCCATTTTCAGATAGATACAGTATTCGCACATGGGATCCTCCATATGCGGGCTCTGCGCGTGTTCCACATGCGGGCCGGTGACGTAGAGCGTTCCCGGCCCGATTTCATGATAGGAGCCGTTGATGAGCGCCCGTCCGTATCCCTGGGGAATATAATGGATCTCGTAGCTGCCGTTCCCATGAGAATGGCTGGGAATGGTGCGCTGGAATCTTTCATAGACCAGGTTCAGGGCATGAAAACGAGCATCCGCAATGGCAAAATAAATATCGATCTCTGAAATGGGCTTCCACATCTCTGGGCCCTCCTTTGCATCCGTATGCGCCCTGTGTGACCGGCCGGGGTATCTATCCCGAACCGGCACAAATAACCCGTGCGGCAGGGCGGAAAGTTACCTTTACTGTATGCTTTTTGAATCAAACTGTCAAGAAAACTGCGCTGATGCGACATGTAAAAAAGCAACTTGTCAAAAGGATCTCTTATTCTTTCATGAAGACGAACGTATAATAAAGTCGAAACTACGGTGGCCCTCATCTGAGGCCATCCTGATGTGTCGTGTAAAGAACGGCTCAGACGAATCGGGGCTGTTACGAAAGGCAGAAAAGAGACGCCGTTTGAACGGATGTGCCAGCAGACAAGTCAATTCAGGCATGTTGGAGCTGGTGCAAAAGACGGCGGGAAAGGTAGGGAAAAATGGAAAAAATGAGAATGAGGGGGGCGACGCTTCCCGGCAACAGTACGGTGGAGATGAAGGAGTTTGAGATCCCGAAGCCAGGCCATGGCCAGGTTCTGATCCAGACCAAGGCTACCACGATCTGCGGAAGCGATATTCGCTGCATCTACCGCGCCCATGTGGGAAAAGGACCGGAGGGATATATCCCCGGGATGGTTGCAGGACATGAACCCTGCGGCGTGATCGTGGAAGAAGGAGAAGGGCTGAGACGTTTCAAAAAAGGGGACAGAGTAATCGTCTATCATATCTCCGGCTGCGGCGTCTGCAATGACTGCAGAAGAGGATATTATATTTCCTGTAAGAGCCCGTTCCGTCAGGCGTACGGATGGCAGAGAAATGGCGGTATGGCGCCTTACATCCTGGCGGAAGAGAAAGACTTGATCGCCCTGCCGGATGAGCTGACCTATAAGGACGGCGCGCAGGTGGCCTGCGGATTCGGTACGGTATATGAAGCCATTGAGAAAATCGGAATCTGCGGCAACGATGCGGTTCTGGTAACAGGCCTGGGCCCTGTCGGCCTGGCAGCCCTTATGCTGGCGAAGGCCATGGGCGCGAATATGCTGATCGGCGTGGAGATGAATGAATACCGGGTTAACCTGGCGAAGCAGCTCGGCCTGGTGGATCATGTCTTTACTCCGGATGAAGCGATGGAAGGCATCATGAAGGTGACGCAGGGAAGAGGTGTGGAACGCGCCATTGACGCCAGCGCCAGTGATCCGGGAAGACAGCTTGCCATTCGCGCCACAAGAGAGTGGGGCAAGATTGCGTTCGTGGGAGAGGGCGGAACCTGTACCTTCAATCCCAGCCCAGATATTATACATGGTCAGAAGACCATTTATGGTTCCTGGGTAACCTCTCTGTGGAAAATGGAAGAACTGGTGGAACGCCTGGTTCGCTGGAACATCCATCCGGAAGATCTGATCACCCATGAGTTCCCGCTGGAGAAAGCAGGGGAGGCTTATGCGTTGATGGCCGGCGGAGAATGCGGCAAGGTCGCAGTGGTATTCGACTGAGCCGGAAAACCAGTTCAAAAAGAACCGTATTGTAAAGGAGAAAATATGTCCACAATCATTGAACAAAGCGCGATCCCGCGCCGGAGCCTCTATGACGGAACCCAGATCCCGGCTCTTGGCATGGGAACCTTTGGCTCGGATAAATATGGGGCCGAACAGATTGCCGAGGCGGTCTATGGAGGAATCTGTGCCGGGTACCGTCTGATCGACTGTGCATCGGTCTACCAGAACGAAGCCCAGATCGGCCAAGCGTTGGAACGCATTTTGAAGGAAGGTGTGGCGGACAGAAAGGAACTGTTCATCACCTCCAAGGTATGGAACGATATGCATGGAGAGGGACAGGTGATCGAATCCTGCGAAAAGAGCCTGCAGGATCTGGGGCTTTCCTACATCGACCTGTATTTCGTCCACTGGCCTTTCCCCAACTATCATGCGCCCGGCTGCGACGGAGATTCCAGAAATCCGGATTCCAGACCTTTTTCTGTAGAAGAATTCATGACGGCCTGGAGGCAGTGTGAGCGGTTGGTGAAGGAAGGAAAGGTGCGCTATATCGGCATGTCCAACATGACGATCCCGAAACTGGAAGCTGTTCTGCCCCTTTGTGAGATCAAGCCGGCGGCTCTGGAGATGGAGCTCCATCCCAGTTTTCAGCAGCCGGAACTGTTCGATTATGCGGTAGCGCACGGCATCCAGCCCATCGGATACTGTCCCATCGGTTCCCCGTCCCGCCCTGAACGGGATCGGACGGCGGAGGATGTGGCGGACACCCAGATGCCGGAAATCGTGGAGATTGCTGAAAAGCATAATATCCATCCCGCTCTCGTCTGCCTGAAATGGGCGGCGCAGAGGGGGCAGATCCCGATCCCCTTCTCCGTCAAGGAACCGCAGTATGTAAGCAATCTGCAGTGCATCACGCAGGATCCGCTGACGGAGGAAGAGATGGATATGATCCGCCGCGCGGACAAGAACTGCAGGCTGGTAAAAGGACAGGTATTCCTGTGGCCCGGCGCAAAGGGCTGGGAAGACCTGTGG
>ENA-ORMO01002888-ORMO01002888.1-human-gut-metagenome-genome-assembly--contig:-NODE-2888-length-12373-cov-3.164637_pt1 | contig 12373 bp, 20 predicted proteins | sample MGYA00242106_ERZ509001 | MGnify/ENA primary metagenome ERZ509001 (study PRJEB26280, sample SAMEA2338736) | human gut metagenome | biome: human gut; feature: human-associated habitat; material: faeces... | reverse complement strand
CGTGCATTCTGAATGCGCTCTCATCTGCATACTGTTACCAGTGGCAGCTTTCCCGTTTAGGCATTGTAAACATTGTAAACAGCCGTTATGCTTCCCTCTTCGGAAATAAAAATTATCAAAACCACGTTTGCATTTTCCGTATGAAGAAACATTATATTCACATGTTCTGCATGTATCATACATTTTAGGATGAGGCTGTCTTTTGCTGCTTGGCATTTCTGTTTACCTCCATATCATTTCCAACAATCTTTTTTAAGGTTTTCAATGCACTGGTATCCATCTCCGGGTCGTATTTGCTCCTGAGAAACTCAATATCCCTCTGATGCAGATGGACTGATCGGTAAGAATATACCAGAGCAGCGGTGCATCTGCGCACCAGGCTCTCCGAACGTGAAGGATTTGAATCATCCTGCTCGGCCAATGCGATAATGTTTTCCAGATCATCATCTGTGTATTTAGCCATTTCTTGCCTCCCTCTTTTGTGCCGGAACTGCATACGCAAGCTTTCCGTTCCCCATGATCAGATATTTCCCGTCGTCCGACTGATGATGAACACCGTAGCCCGCCGCTTCCATCTGCTCCACGGTCATGTCAGCTACATAGAAGCATCCCCGGGGTGTCCGGATCGTTTCACCAGTTTCTCTGATTGGGGAAGATGCATCAGCATCTCTCTTTTTCGCGGCAGCCATGCGTTCCGCCAGTTTCCTCTCAGCCCGTTCTCTTTCATCCTCCCGCAGCGGCAGTGTATATAGATCCGATGCGGAAGAAAAATTTTTTTTCAATTTCTTTAAATGTAATGGTAAACTTAAAGCTCATATCATTTCTCCTTCAAATCTTAGCAAAAAGTAATCCCATAGATTTGAACAATATGTTTCCACCAGTCAAAATCCTCCGGGACTTCAATATTGTTTTTATTGAATAGTTCCTCAAATTCGCTCAAAAGTTCTTCCGGAGAATCATAGGCTCTGGAAAATAAATCCTCCAACTGATGAAGCGCAGGAATATATACGATGTAATCATCATCAAAGCTTTCGTCAATTGGATCTTGAGTACGATCAGGTAGCAATGTTGTGACATTTCCTTCGAAACTTGAACAGTAGGCTCCACCGAAACAACTATCAAAAATAATATCAAGATCCGGAAGATTATTGTACTCTTCTGGAAGTTTCCCCTTTTTCGCGAGATCAAAAAAATTTTGTTTTTCAATAAGTTTCTGGATTTTCGAAGGTATTGTATTGGATTTTCTATCATCAGCCAGATTGATATATGCTGCAACCTCTGAATCAATCCAGAATGCCACAATGTTAACCGGATAATTATTCATTGACATCTTTCTTTTCCCTCCTTACTCTCAAACGCGACTGCAATGGACACATACCCAGCGATATTGCTGCCGCATGAGATATAATTCAAATCAAAATAGACGGATAAGCCCACCATTTACAGGTTCTACATGGATACTCCCGATTTCTGAGAGTTCAGGGTGATCAGCATTATACACATAACCCATCAGCCATCCCTTCTTATCTCGACGCTCCAATTTCCATTTTTCAGAAGTCCGAGAAACATACATGACGGAGTACATTCTCCCAATCGTAGCGCGGGATACGATGACATGATATGGGATGAAGCCAATATCTTCCACCTGCTTAACGGCGACCTTCGCATTATCATCCAACTCCAATACGATTCCATTCACAGACTGGAATATTTTCCCACTCCCCGTGTAATCAAGGACTACACGTTCAAAAAGATTCAGTGACTTCATCCTTCTTACCGCTTCATCAAACAGCTCGGCTTCGGTCGGATTTTCGGGAAATGAAGCATCATCAACTTCTTCCGCTGTGGTAGTATTGATATCCTCCAGAAAGCCAACGATTTCATCCATCTTCTTAGAGAGGGAGGCTCTTTTTGCTTCAGGAAGTTTCTCGATTTCAATGCGGAAAAGATCGTTAGCATAATCCACCGAGAATTCGTATCCGTGCTCCGACACAAGCCACCTCAGCGTCTTTTCGTGTTTATGGATATAGGTGTCCAGATTTTTCAATGAAGGGAATATGTGGCATCCGCTTTTTCCTTCCGAATGAACATTTGCCTTACCTATGTATGACAGATATGCATCCGATTTTGTACCCAATATCCCTACCAGGACCTTTCCTGTTCCAAGGATATATCCCTCAGGATAGGCTATGATCCCAATTTTTACATTTGTTTCAACTGTTTTCCCATCCTTAAGCATCTTGACCGGCTGGTGTTTGCTCTGCTCAAGGGAGCTTTCTGTTCTCGTCGAATCAATGACATTCCCTCTGCGTGTCCAGGCTGAGATTCCAAGGTCAGTGATTTCTCCTATATAACCCGTGCCAAGAACATCACTTTCGCTTTGCTTCCTGCTTAATGCAGGCAGTACATCCCAGAGTCGGTCAACCTTTTTAACTGCGAGTCTTATCAGCTCTGCCTGCGTTTCATAATTTTTTACGATTACCGTATACATGATTTTCCTCCTGTTAATTGCTGTCAATTGTTACAAATGAAATATGAAAGGCGTGACTTTCGCGTAAAAAAAAGCAGCCGTACTTAATAACAGTACGACTGCACACTTAATCCAAACTTCCTATTTTGTAAACGAAAATGTTATCCCGGACTCTTATCCAATGTGCTTCGCCGTATCACAAACCCAGGTGTTACCCCCATAGGAACAGAAGCATTGGTTGAACTGAGATGTCCTTGAAAACTCACATAAGAATACAAATTTGGCTTATAAGAACAGGACGAGCATAGCCATTTGCTTACCTTATATCCATCCGGATCCTCGGAAAAGCGGTTCTCAGCCACTTCATAATACGGATATTGTTTGTCCGTACCATTATATGCAGAAATTTTTGATTCTCCGAAGACTTCATATTCGGATGGCAGAAACAGAAGATCCTCACTGCTCTCCAAATTTCCACCTACGACCTGTACTGTTTCCTTCGGCCTGATTGCGTTCAGCAAATCGTCTGGCAGCAGCTTCACGACATCCATATTGAGGTAATCCCTCAGATCAGAGTGAGCCCAGCCTCTTTTTTCATCCCAGTAATTCATAACCTGTTCTTTCCCGATACAATCCCTCGACATGAAAACAAGTTCCCCATGTTGATAGTGGTCTACCGCTGCGACGACAAATGCGGCAGCCCTGCCGTCTTTCAGCCATATCCGTATTTCAGTTCCGACCGGAAAACTGGTCCGGGCTTTGCCACATTCAACGGCAGCCTGGACTTCCTTCCAGTCAATTTTGTCAATAGTCTTTCCAATGTTCCGGCAGATTCCATTACAATTCTCTTCTTTCCCAGCCAATCCAATATGAGCCTTGCTCTTCAGATCTTTGACCTGTTTTGGGCTTAATCCGATCTTCTTGTATACCATGAGCTCCTTCAGGAATTCCAGGATGCATTGATCCTGGAATGTTTCGGGCTGGGATAGGGAGAGGATATTGATCGCATCTTCCAGCATTTGATTGTCCAAATACATATTTTCTTTTTCCTCTCTTTCGAACAGCATTCAGATTCATCATTATTTTTCTGTCTTTCCATAGCCACAATGCGGACAGAAGACTGGAGGATCCTCACGATATATCTCCACATTGACCTCCACTTCGTTCCCACAGCGTTTGCATCGATAAGTTTCCGTGAACTCATCGCCAGACACATATTCCCAAGGCCATACTGTTTCCTTGATTTTGTTTTCCATATCAATTCCTTTCTAATCAGCTTTAGCGGAACAGGAATTACTGTCTACACCGTTCCAGTACATAGTCTACGATTGCTTCATCCAGCTCATCCACAGTCATAGCCCTGTTCGAGATGTTGCTCTGGAAAATAATGTCTGTGACAGGGATATTTTCAATCGTCGATGAGCGGTATCTTTTGAATTCGCCTTCTGAAATGAAAGTATCCGCCCAGACATCTCCATCTGAAGTATCAAGCATGATCTTTGAATAGTGTCTGGAATCCATTCGATCCCAGTCACGGCTTTCCTTTGTGGCTGAGCTTACTTTTTCCTTTAATTCCGTTCTGTTCAGTTCCAATACTTTCTCCTTTCTGAAATCCATCAACAGTTTCAAAGGAAGTATGACTGACAGCCGGTACATCAAAAAGCAGGCGAGTCGTCTGCGCTATCCTTCCAGAGATTTTTACAAAAAGGGCTCCGCCAAGCGAAGCCCTTTTTCAGTCAGCACTATTCAGTTTTGAATGTTACTTCATGTCCGGGATTTTCCTGGATAAGTTTTTCCTTCAGTTCATCCACCATCATGTCATTGTCCAGTGCTGCCTGGACCACATCGACAAGTTTCTTTCCATCCAGGTAAGCCCAGACAGTTTTCCACTTTTTTCTTCTCATCCTCTTCTTCTCCTCATCGTCAGAAGCAATAACTTACCTTCAGACCCAATCCGAGGTCAGCCCATAGCGATACACCATCTCATTCACGATCTTCACATCCAGTTCCAGCTCATCCGCAACGTCTTTCACCAGGAACCGGCCTTCAGGGTTCAGGTTCCGCTGGACTGCTTCTTCCACAGTTTCCAACGGGCAGAGAAGCTGTAAGGCGGTCAGCCGGTCAATCGGGCCCTCGTACCATTCAATATCCGCCTTATATGGCTTTGGATACAATTTCAGATCCGGATAACGGCAGACGTAAAAAGCCATGGTACGGTACAGGGAAAAAATCATCTGGACGTCACTGGATTCAGGGACAACAAAGACAGCGACTCAGATCGAACATTCCGACAGGAGCAATTTAAGCAATTCATCTCCTGTCAGCTGTTTCTTTATCTGTTCCAGTGTTTTTTTTGCGACCATGTCCATCAGGCCCTGAAGTTCGTCGTTTGATATGCTTCGGATCCGGTCACCTATAATTTTCACTGGCTCAGGAAGCACAGGCTCATCATACGTCCATCTTTCCTTTCCGAATACCTCATCAGAGATTTCCGGAAGGAAATCAGCTGACTTAGGGTAATACCCCCAACTGCTGTCAATCTCTTCCCACTCTCCCATTTTGTATTTTTCCTCTATATAGCCGTAACATTCCCCTTCCAGGTACTGGCTATATAGTTTAACTTCCCCTTTCAGCCACTGATAGATTTCTTCATCCGTCACGTTCTTCCTTCCACAAAGGCGGTCCACTTTTTCCCGGTCCGTCCAGATCCATCCGACCTGGCCTGAATCATAAGGGTCGCAGAAATCAGATGTGCTTATACATATCCCAGAATGCTCATAGAGGAAAAGAGGGAGAGCGAACAGTTTGCCTTTTAAAAATTCGACGATTTCCTGGACGCTCAGATAGTCGATGATATCCTCTTCCAGAAAACTTAAGGAATTTTCACTTTCGGCAAGTGTCAACTCACCATTTCTTTTCCTGGTATACAGATTCCAGACCCTCTCTTTGCGGTAATAGAACAGGGAGACACTGTTAAATACTCCCTTTTTAGCCGCTTCAATGACCTTTTTAATGGAAACTCCGGCATCTTCGATCATCCGGTACTTCATGTCCAGTTTGCTCTTCAAATCTGTCTTGTCACCAAGCCTATACCTGTTATGCTCACAGTACATAGTTCCAATGTTACCCTCGTCATCCCGACGTGGATTCGTTGGATCAGGATCATCTTCGGCGTGCAGACGGTAAATAGTGCCATTTTTGTCAACAGAATATGTGTAGTTCATAGGTCTCCTCCTTTTAAAATCTTTCAACTGTTTCAAGTACAATATGCTTTTTCAAAGGATCCCATAAAAATGGAAGGACACCCAAATGAATGTCCTTCCGAAAATACCGTGTCTCACCCGATATAAATAGCTCCCGGCTCCGGTCTCTTTCCTGTCTCCTCCAGCTCCTCCTTTTTCCTTTCGATGAGTTTCTGGATGCCGCCTTCGAGTTTCTTATGCGTTTCCATTGCCTGTTCCAGATATTTAATCTGGCTGCGGATAGTGTCGGCGTCCGCCGTCTTTTCAGGCATGGCATCTCAGCCTGCCCGTTTTTTAGCATCCTGCGGACCTTCCCGCAGCGGGTGGTCGGCATGAGCGGGTTCCCGTCCCTGTCCAGTACAAAAACATAAACCATAAGTTACTCCTTTGCGGTAAGCCTGCTCCAAAGGGCAGTAAGTTTTCCATAGCATAGGTACGCCTATAGACAGTGTCCGGAGTTTGGAGCCGCCCCGGAGTGATCGGCGTATCACTGCTCTGCTCAATAACCCGGCATCAGCCAGAAGCTGTCCCGATGGATGCAGGCGCATCCATCCAACAAGCTCGTGACTTCAGTCATGAGTTATTGACTTGTCATAATCCGCTTTGATCCTGATTTAATTGTGGACAATGTTTATTAACCATTAACAACTTCTTCCAGGGCACAGGCCGTACAGAGTTTTCGAGCCACCTTATAACCAGGCGGCAGAGGTCTCTCCCAGCATTCGCGGCCGCAGTTAAGGCATATCGTTGCTTTCCAATCAGGCTCCTGAGGGAGCGGGACGTTTCTGCGAAGCGGCATCATAAGAATGCCGCCTACATCAGTTTTTCTTCTTGATTCGATTTTCACGTTCATGAGATTCTCTCCTCTTCTTTCGTTACTTCCAGCCAAACAGCTTTCCTGGCTACGAATGTGTTATCCGATGGTTTTTCTGATATTGGAATCCAGGAACCGGTTGAATCCCAGCCAGGAATCATCCTTAGCTCCGCTCAGTGCCTCGGTAAAGAGCTCGATCTTGGAATCTGCATTATCAGCCAGGTTCAGCGCAAGGGCTTCGATCAGTGCCGGCTTTTTGGGCGAGCCAAATGTATATTCTCCATGGTGCGCAAGGATACAGTGTTTCAGTTCTGATTCCAACACAGCAGGGAAACCCGGAATCTGTCCGGCCTTCCTTCCAATCATCTCAGCGCCGATCATGATATGGCCCAGAAGCTGTCCATCATCGGTAAAGTCATTGGCCGGGAAAGCAGAAAGCTCCTGCGTTTTCCCGATGTCATGGCAGATTGCGGCTGTGATGAGCAGATCACGGTTCAGGATTGGATATGCATTGCAGAAATAATCGCACAGCTTCGTAACACTGAGCGTATGTTCCAACAGCCCGCCTACAAAACCATGATGGACGGTTTTTGCAGCCGATGACGCCTTGAATTTTTTGACAAATGCAGCATCATCCTGGAAAAAGCTCTCAAGCAGTTTCCTCAGCCACTTGTTCTCCACGCGGCTGATAAAACCATTCAGTTCCTGGAACATCAGATCAATATTTTTGCTGCTGACCGGCAGGTAATCAGCCGGGTCATATTCGAATTCTGTTGCACATCTGACCCTCCTGATGCTGACTTGAAGTTTTCCCTGATATGTGCTGACTTCTCCCTGAACCTCAATGTAATCCAAGGCATCAAAAGTGCTGATCGCCATATCATCCGGCTCCCAGATTTTACCATCCATAGTCCCTGTTTTGTCCTGGAGGACTACGTTCTTATAAGACCTTCCTGTTTTGGCTGTTGCATCCTGTACCTGCTTGCACAGGTAAATACCATACATCCTGTCACCGCTCTTGTACTCATTCAAATACTTCATCATTTTCTCCTCTCGTTAATTTTTTTCAAAAGACACAAAAGAAATATGCTATATTTGTTACCGTACAAAACAGGATATGGCTGAAATGAAAAGCTGCCATGATGGGTATTGCTCCCTACATGGCAGCTTTGTGGTATGACAGACCTAGACTTGCCCAAGTTTTATATCCCACCCTCCGGAATCGGAAGGTTCAATTAATTAACAGCAGGAATCTTCTGACAAAGTCAGGGGAGGAATGCGGCCGGGGTCACTTCGTATATTGGTTGCGGATATATTTCTCCACCACTTCCTGGCTCATATTTCCAAGCGTACTCATATTGTAACTGTGGCTCCAGAGATGCCCTCCCCGGAAGGAACTGTCCCTTATCTCAGGATGGTTCTGGAAAAAGAGTTTTGCGCTGTGCCCCTTCAGGTATTTCACGATACTTGACGGGGCATGTTTTGGCTTAAAGCTTATCAACAGATGGATGTGGTCCGGCATGACTTCCATCTCTTCTATCAGGATCTCATTCACGGCGGACAGGTCTTTCAGGATGGTTTTCATCTCATCAATGAGCACGGGAGTTGTAAATACAGGCTTTTTGTATTTCGTCACCCAGATCAGGTGGTAATGGAAATTGTACACATAACTCCGTTCATATACTGTCCTGCCTATCCGTTCATTCTTTTGCATATACAATACCTTCGTATGTTCTACAATATATCATACAGGAGGAGCCGGATATGAAGAAGATGGCGGATATGGCATACCATTGTGGGATCAGGGTAAAGCTATACCCGTCCAACGAACAGAAACGCATCATTGCAGTCAACGACGGGGCGGCGCGTGCCGTCTATAACCATCTGGTCGCTGTCGGCAATGAACGCTATCGTTTGTCCAAAACAGCCTCCTTTGTACCTGCTTACCAGGACCGCCTGGGATACCTGGATTCCGTTTCAGGCAGCCTGAAGAACATCAAGAATGCCCTCCCGTACCTTTATGGGCCGGATGTGGACGACCAGGCGGTCGCCAATGCGAATAAGAATTACTTTGCCTCCTGGAAGAACAGGAAGGACCGGCATTCCGGCGTCCCTGTCTTTAAAAAGAAGTCCAGCTTGCAGTCCTACCAGACGAATGCACATTACTATTTTAAAGACACAAAAGAAGGGCACAACAGCAATGTCTGGTTCCTGGACAAAAACCATGTGACGCTCCCAAAGCTTGGGCGGATCCGGTTCGGCGGTTCCTCGCTGAAAGTTGCCGAAATCATCAGACGGCAGGAAGTCTGTGACATCCGGATCGGGACAATCACCGTCAGAAGGGATTCCGTCGGGGAATACTGGGCTTCCTTCCAGCTTGCGTCAGATACCCCCTTTTTCCACCCCCCTCCCGAAGACCGGTTACGAAAGGGGGATCGACCTTAACCTGATCGAGCTCGTAAACGGCTCCGACGGGCAGACGTCCGCCAACATGCATTTCTACAGGGAGGCACAGGCATCGCTGGCAAAACAGCAGCATAAGCTGAGCCGGATGGCAGAACACGCGAAAAAAGAAGGCAGGGAACTGCATGACAGCAGGAACTACCAGAAACAGCGCAGGAAAGTCGCTTATATCCACAGGAAGGTGGCACGGCAGAGGGAAGATTACCTCCATGTGCTTTCGAAGCATGAAGTCGAGAACCAAGACTTCATTGCGGCGGAAGACCTGAAGGTAAAGAACCTTGTCCGGAACTACCGCCTGGCGAAAGCGGTCTCTGATGCCGGATGGGGATCCTTTCTCACGAAGCTCTCCTATAAGGCGGAGGCGTACGGGAAGGAATTTGTCCAGGTTCCGCCCCGGTTTACCAGCCAGACCTGCAGCGCATGCGGCTATGTCCTGAAGCTGGAAGAAAGGCTTTCCCTTTCCGATCGGGAGTGGGTATGCCCAGCATGCCATACGCAGCACCACCGGGATACCAATGCGGCCCGGGTGGTGCTTCAGATCGCCAAAGAGAAAGCAGCCACAGCATGAACGCCGTGCCTGCCCTCTTTCCATAGGAACTGTTGAAATACACACCCTGGTATGGCAACTCACCAGGATAACCGTCTGGTCATTGGCGGGCCTCCACCTTTCCCCTGCGGGGGGCTGGCGAGCCTGCTGTATCCAGATAAGTTTGCGTTGTATGGTTACCGTCTGCCATGCACTGCAAGCTCCTGACGCAAGTCAGGAGAAGTTGACTCAATATATTTCCTATTTATGAAGAATTGATGCGGGGGAACTACATATCTGAATGCTTTTCTTTTTCAGCATGGCTGCTGAAAATCTTTCGAGTTTCCCCTAATACATGATGGAGAATCGTATTTGATGAGAACACCATCATATATGGGAGTAATCAGTATGCTATTTTCAGATGATTTAGTTTTGTCAAAATATATAAAATGCAATTCTCCTGCATCTGAAAATTTGGACAATATAACAAAATTTATTTTTTATATAAAAAAACACCCGATTTTTCCATGGCTGATCAATCTGGTAAGTGTAGCCGGAAAGAAAGGAGGATCGGAAAACTAAATCGCAGGTTCTATTCCACCAAAAAGAAATAGATAACAAAATCGCTGTCATTGAATATAACAATTTTGTTATATATTAACAAACATAATATTTTTTCAAAAAAGCACCCGATTTTTTTCCTTCTGAAACAATCCTATAAGTGTAGACAGGAAAGAAGGAGGATGAATATTGGATGATGAGGAAATGAGATGGATCGTAACGGTGGGAATTATATCAATTCCGATTGATTATGAAAAAGTGCAGAAAATCCTGGAGGAACTGTTGAGGATGTTTGGAAGGAAGGAGAACGATAAACCGATGAATACTGGATAAGGGTTATATTTCACAAGTTAAAAGTAAACAGCAACCAGCGAATATCAATCAATAAGATTACTACAAAGGAGAAATCAAATGTTTTGCGAAAAATGTGGAAATGAAATGCCTGATAATGTAAAGTTTTGCCCGTCCTGCGGAGCGGAACAGGGTGAATCCAAACAGAAAACCTTTTCCGGGAATACTGTCGAAAAGAAAAAGAAAAACAGAAAGCCGTTAATCATAGCGGCAGCGGCCCTTGCCGTTATCTGCATCGCTGCAATGCTTGGGATAGCAATGAGGAAGCCAGCTATCAGCCTGAACCAATACCTGACTGTAGAATTTGATGGGGCTGAAGGATACGGAACGGCGTCTGTATCCATTGATTATGAAAAACTAATTTCTGACAGCAGGGACAAAATGAAGGTGGCTGATGATACGCTTTTTTCATCATCAGATCTGCTGATGTTCTGTATTGATGGGGAATTGGACAAAACAGATAGGTTATCCAATGGCGATACAGTTACTTTTAGTTGGTCCTGCAATGACGAAGAAGCTCTGGATTCCTTTGGTGTAAAGCTGAAATACAGTGATGAAGAATTCATCGTTGAAGGCTTGGAACAAATGGAGACCCGTGATCTTTTTGAATATTTCAATGTAACTTTTTCTGGAATATCTCCGGAAGGGGAAGCAAATGTTAGTATGGATATTTCCAGTGATTATACTTTCCCGCTCTATTATGAATTGGATAAACGCGACGGATTATCAAATGGAGATGTTGTAACTCTTACCCTGTACATGAGTGGAGACACCGATGTCTATCAATATTACGCTGAAAATTTCGGTTTCATTCCAGCAAGTACGGAAAAAATATATACGGTGGAGGGACTGGAAGCTTATGTCCAGTCATCGGCAGATATTTCAGATGATGCGATGGAAAAAATGAAAGCCCAAGGAGAAGATGCTTTTACATCAATTGTTGCACAGAGCTGGTCAGAGGAGGCTACGGTAAATGAGATCAGTTTTTGTGGTGATTATCTCTTGGTGAACAAAGACCCATCAAACTACAGTGGCGCCGTTAATCAGCTGTACCTTGTATATCATGTGAAATCCATTTTGGATTATACGACTGTCACAGGAGATAAGAGATTTAGGGCAACACCGGAGTTTTATTGGTACATTCTATATGAAAATTTGGTAGTCGGGGATGATGGAAAGACCATTGTTGATGTGAATGATTACGAAACAGTGAATGACAGTTTTAAAGTAACTTCTGACAATATTATGAACTGGGGTTCTCCAAAGGCTTGGACATATAGGGGCTACGAAACACTGGATGATCTGAAATATGCTGTCGTTACCACGAACCAAGAAGTATATAATTGTGAAAACAATGTAGAGGCCGCCGAACATGCAAGCACTCCAGATCCAGGAAAAAGCGTGGAAGCAAGTGAGTGTACAACAGAAGAAACTTCAAAGACTTCGGCTGATACAGAAACAGCGACAGAAGAAAATTAAATGCCGGATATTTCAGGCTTATATGGTAGGCTGTGTTTTTTCCGCAGAGCGAATTTCTGCATGATATAATTGGATCATAAATTGATAACTGAAAGGGGTTGTCGAAAATGTAGGAGAACAGTAAACCAGCACATATTGAAAACTGAATAAGAGGAAGTAACATAGATTCTCTATGTTATTCATATCTACAACCAATAATTTAAAAATGAGAAAGCGAGGATTTAATTATGAGAAAGAATTTCAGATTTGGAACTATGGCAATGGCGGCTATGATTGCGGCAAGCATGGCTATGAGCAGCCCGGTGGTTTCCCACGCGGAGGAGCTGGATGCAAATTCCGATGTAGGAGATGTGCTGGATAACATTTTTGGTCAGGATAAGCCGCAGGGCAATCCGGACGATTATAAGGATGCGCCCAGCTATGAAGGTGGAATCGAGGTCGATGAAGTCGATTGGTCCACTGGCGGG
>ENA-ORMO01002882-ORMO01002882.1-human-gut-metagenome-genome-assembly--contig:-NODE-2882-length-12397-cov-2.159050_pt1 | contig 12397 bp, 10 predicted proteins | sample MGYA00242106_ERZ509001 | MGnify/ENA primary metagenome ERZ509001 (study PRJEB26280, sample SAMEA2338736) | human gut metagenome | biome: human gut; feature: human-associated habitat; material: faeces... | reverse complement strand
CCTGCATGGTGACCCGCTGAACGTCCCCCTGGCTGCCTGCGGCCCCAGCCTGCTCACCTCGCTTGTCAATGCCGTCATCGCAGTCACTGTTGCCTGCCTGTTGGCGCCTGTATTCCGCAAGGTAGCATCTGCAAGAAGATAAATCTCACAATCCAATAGGACACATTTCTAAAATCAGCTTGCAAACGAAAGTGTTTGCAAGCTGATTTTATTTTCTCTTTCCTTTTGCGAATATAGAAAACTACCCTAAATAACAACCCGGGAGTGGTACTCTATCAGAGTGCCGCTCCCGGGTTTGTTTACAGCAGGCAAATAATCTGTTCATTTACCCTTATTGGGGAACACAATTTGTATGAAACCATTATTTCCTACTTGAAAATAAGTTGAGCAAAATGTTCTTGATGGACAGTTTTCCAGAAGTGTTTACCTTGCTGACTGGCTTCGATGCAGATTCCTTGCTCTTTGTTTCCTCTGCAACGACTCCATCATTGTTAAAGGTATACGTTTTTCCGTCAATCTTTTTCTTTCCGGTGACCGCTTTGCCGTTTTCATAGTACATCCAGCCTTCGCTGCTGCCGCCCATGATCAATACCTCGACAAAACGTTCCAGGATAACCGCCATTTCTGCTCTGGTTACATTTGCTGTGTTTGCCTGTTCGGTTTGCTTTGCCGTTTTATCTTCAGGAGGAAGGATTTCCTCCTGCTGTTCTTCCTCATCCTCGTTTTCCTGCTCCCAGCCAGATGCTTCCGGTTGGTTTTCTCCAAAGGATGGGTCTTTATCCACATGATCCCCCTCGGTCGATTCTCCGATGACGATGTCCTGTGTCTCTACCTCAACCTGTGCTGTCAGCGTTTTTGGGAACGATGTCAGCAATTCGTCGATTTCATCCTGGCTTGCACCGATGGTCAACTCATATTCTTCCTGCTCCGGTGCAGAAAAGGAAGTGATGATTCGGGAGTTCATATCTGTGTCCTCGATTGCAAAGACAGTCGGCATCCCGACCTGCAAGACCATGGCAACAGACAAAATCAATGCTGTCAGCTTGTTTACCTGCTTCATTTTTACCCTTCTGTTTCTTTCGTTTATCTATTAAAAATACAAAAAGGGAAGCGGTCATCCATCAAGTTTGGATGGACGACTGCTTCCCTTGTTATAACAATATGTGAACAGCACAAAAGCAGGCAGAGTTATCTCTATCTGTCATAAGTTTATTCCGTAAAATCACCTTCTGTCAAGCCCTTTTTCCCATTTGACTTTTTTCAGCAAACTTATCACATGATAAGTATACATGATTTTTTAGAGTGACAGTTGTGTCGTTTACATCGAAAATCTGCATTTCACGAAATAAGGTGTTTGTTTGAAAATAGCACTGTGCGACGATGACCAATCGCAAATTGACAGTCTGCAAGCCTTTCTTGCACTCTATCAGACCACCCGAGGGCTAACATTTTCTATCACACCTTTTATCAGCGGAGAAGCTCTTTTAAATTCGTCCGAACAGTTTCAAATTATTTTTATGGATATATACATGGATGGACTTTCCGGCACCGAAACCATCCGAAGGTTAGGCGGTGACCCACAGGTCGTATTCATCACCACCAGTCGAGAGCACGCAATCGAAGCCTTCGGTCTGGGTGCAACCCATTACCTGCTCAAACCCTTAGAACAGTCCGCTGTATGGGAGGCGATGGATCGCTGCCTTTCCCGCTTAGGGGAAACTGCGCAACCGGTCCTGCATATCCAGAACAACCAAGGAAATATTTTTATTCCTACCACACAAATCGACTATATTGAGGTGTACAACAAGCTGTGTATCGTCCACACCGACCAGCAGCAATTTCAGACCTACACCCCTTTAAATACTCTCTTTGAACAGCTGGATAACCATCAGTTTCTTCGACCGCAGCGCAGCTTTGTAGTAAACATGGAATATATCGCTTCTTTTCTATCCAACAAGCTGATTCTCAAGGACGGAACAGAAATCTCCCTTTCCCGAAACAATCGAAACGAACTAAAACTTCAGTATCAACGCTTTTTATTTGACCTGACACGGAGGTATCAGCCATGATTTTCGTCCGACTTTTCACAGGCTTTTTGCTGCAGGTTCTTCCCTTTGTTCTTCTTACCTTTTATCCTTACTATAACTGCCTTCGATTTTCCAAAAGGCATTCTCTGCTCTTAACACTATGGATCATTTTCGGGCTTGCAACCATCTTTTCCGGCTGCGGCTGCTGTTTGCAGCAGATATTTCCCCCTGACCACACCCTGTTCCAGGCGGTCAATGTCGTCTTCCTGTTGTGCCTGCTCCCGTGCCTGTTCTGGTATCTCTACTTGGTCCGCGAAATCTGGCAGAAAAAACTATTTGTTTTTTCTTTTTCCCTTACCTGCGGGTTATTCATCACCTCCATCAATAACGCCATCTGCACCATCTAGACAACATCCAACGACTATGACGGTCTGCCTTATCGGGGATGGGAAATCGTAAGCCTCGCTGTGCTGACAGCTTTGATACTGCCGTGCTTTCTGTTTATCCTTGCCCGTTACTACTGTCCGGTAGAATCTCTGCTGACCGCAAAGGAATGTACCTATCTTTCCGGTATCCCGCTGATTCTGTTTTTATTGCTTGCAGCAGGTCTTTCCTTTATCGAGTATGATTACCTCTACAATCCCATGTCCCTGTTTTTGTTTTTTGCACTGTTTGTTCTTTTGCTTGTCATTTACATTATCTTTTTCAAAATGATTCATCTTTCCTATGAAAAACTTCAGTCCCACTATCAAACAGTGCAAACCCAGCACCTGCTCTCGATTCAGGATGAGCAATACCAACACATCCAGACCAATATAGAAAACAGCCGTCGAATGCGACACGATCTTCGGCATCACATGGTCACCTTACAGGGATTTTTACAACATGGTCGTGTGCAGCAAGCCGAAAAATATTTGGAACAGTACCTTTACTCTGCCCAGCAGTTTGAAATGCTGGAACTATGTCGCAATCCGGTGGTAAACATGGTGGTAGGCTATTATCAAACAGTAGCGGTTCAGAAGGATATTCTCTTCGATGTCTGTATTCAAATTCCCGAAAAGCTTTCCATTTCCGATGTCGACCTCTCCGTCATTTTAGGCAATCTGTTAGAAAATGCCATCTATGCAGCAGCTTCCGGGGACCCATCGGAGCGTTTTATTCAGTTTCATATGTTCTGTTCCGGTCAAATGCTGGCAATCACGGTAGACAACAGCTTTTATGAAGATGTCAAAAAAAGAGATGGACAGTATATTTCCAATAAACCAAATCACACCGGCTTGGGATTAAGCAATATTCAGATGATTGCAGATAAATACGAAGGAGGAGTGGAATTCACCCATGATCTTCATGTGTTTCACTCCTCTGTCATGCTGGCTATCTAAATAAAATGCGCAAAATTCCTTGCTGTCTAAACGAATTTTAACCGTCTATCCCCCTTTTATTTTTAAATACACAAAAAGAGCATGGAGAAGAATTTTCTCCATGCTCTTTTTTACTTTTTGTTCTCTGCTTGCCTCGATTTCACTGGTGGAATAGGGAGTATCAACAGAATCTCTATCCTATTATCTCCGGTCCATTCTTCCTACCGATTTTTTAGCAAAAATTGACCCAGACGCTTCTCGGTCTGTTCGCCGTTGCGGATGGCAAATTCTCCCGCCAGCAAGACGTGCTCAATGCCCTCCGCCTTCTGGAATGGGTTTTCATAGGTCGCTTTGTCGGCGATGGTATCCGGGTCAAAGACGGTAATGTCCGCTACCATCCCTTCCTTTAGCAGACCGCGGTCCTGCAATCCGATGATTTGAGCCGGTAATCCGGTCGCACGGTAGACTGCATGCTCCAGTGTACAGAGCTTTTCTTCGCGCACCAGACGGAAAAACCGTGGGAAGGTCGCAAAGTGACGCGGGTGCGGTCTGCCCTCATTTTCCTCCTTACTCAGCGGCATACCACAACCATCAGTCCCGATGGTGATCTCCTGCCGCAGGAAGTACAGCACATCCTCTTCCGACATACAGAAGAAGATGCAATCTGCGCTACCCTTGGTTTCCACCATCAGTCGGGCAGCTGCTTCGGACATGGTGCAGTTCCAGATTTGGCTCATCTCATAGATATTTTTGCCGTCGGCTTCCGGACAAAGTCCGTAGGTGGTGACCACATAAATGGCTTCACCGTCCTCCTTTTCCGCAAAGCGATGGTCCAGCTCTGCCAAAATCTGACCTCTCTGGTCAGAAGCAAGCCGGGCTGCCGCAGCCGCTACTCCGCCCTCCAGCGTCCATTTCGGCAGGATATTGGTAATGCCGGTTGCCGCCGCTGTGTACGGGTACATATCAGCCGTTACAGCAATGCCGTTTTTCTGCGCCTGCTTGATGTATTCCCAAATTTTCGGTGCCCAACCCCACTGCTCCTTGCCGCTGGATTTCAGGTGGGATATGTGGACTTTTGCGCCTGTCTTTCGGTTGATTTCATACATCTCCTCCAAAGCGGCTATAATCTCCGCTCCTTGATTGCGCATGTGAGAAGTGATGATGCCGTCATATTTGGCTATCACCTCGCCCATCGCGTTCAGTTCCTCCTGGTCGGCAAATACGCCGGGCGCATAGCCAAGACCCAGCGTCATCCCCCAGGCTCCATCTGCCATCTCTTTGTCCAGCAAGGCAGCCATGTCCGCCAGTTCCTCTGCGGTGGCTTTTCGCCCTTCAAAGCCCATTACACCGGCACGCAAAGCTCCATGTCCGACCATCGGAAGCTGGTTAGTCGCCATCTGACGATTTTCACTCTTGGCTTTTTCAATAAACTGCGCCATAGAGGTAGAAACATAGGAATCCCACTTGCTGCTGACCGAGGAAAACTCCTTCATCAATTCCAGTTTTTCCGGTTTACAAGGATAAACAGTGTATCCGCATTGACCGGTCACTTCGGAAGTGATGCCCTGAAACAGCTTGGACTGGCAGCGGCTGTCGGGCAAAAAGGTCGTATCACTGTGCGAGTGAAAATCAATAAAGCCGGGAGCTGCCGCCAGCCCGCCAAGGTCTACGATTTCCTTCGCTTTCTCTGCTATCGGCTGCTGGGAAAGTACTGCAATTTTCCCCTGTGCAATCCCGATATTCCCATGAAAGGGAGGTGCACCTGTACCGTCATAGACAACGGCATTTTTTAAAATAAGATCCAACATCGCTCAAAATCCCTCCTGAATCAAAAATGAGTGGTCGACTTCATTATACTGTGATTCATACTGTTTCACAATACTTTATCTTGTTGTTTTATTTTTTTGTATAAATACACAGTCAAAATTGCTAAAATGAGTATATTATATACATATCTAAATAGGAAAATGCCCTGAACCTTTGAGGACGAAAAGGTCATGCGATTTCCTGCACTCATTTTTTTATTTTGGCAAAAACAGCAGCTGCTTGTAAACAGCTGCTGTTTTTGTGGGAAGGAGAATGATTTATCCTTTTTTTGATAAATCGGAAGGAGAGTATATCATGGTTAGATTTTCGGGTATCGTCATTCGACCAAACCCAATCTGAAAGGCAGAATGAACTAATGTGTGCCTTCTACATAAGAAAGCCCCACCCTGTCCATTCCTTCTTTCATTTGATTTAATTGTTCACACCGAGCCAGACAACATTTTCCGATATGAATTCGGTCGACATGTTCCTCTTTCATCCGTTCCAGTTTTTCTGTAAATCCCGGGTCGTTCAGTTTATCTGCTTCACAGCCATTGCAATCAAAATAAGCCGAAAGCTCTACCGGTTGCCCTTCGTACTGTTCAAACGATTTCTTTCGGTCATAAAATGCCCGAAAGCACGCAGCGCCGGTGCAAACTCTGCCGGATTTTTTACAATGAAGAATGGCAATCTTTTTAATTTCTTTTTCCATCACGATTCCTCCAATGTGACAATTCCGTTTTCCACATCATAAATTCGATTACAAACTTCCTCGCACAATGTCCTGTTGTGCGTAATAAACACATACGACGTACCTGCCTTTTCCTGGTATTCCCGCAGCATCTGAATCATCTGTGCCTGTGTGATTACATCCAGCATGGAGGTTGGTTCGTCCAGGATAATCACCTTTGGTTCCATGACCAGCAGTCTGGAAAGCGCTGCTCTTTGCAATTCACCACCGGACAATTCAGCCGGTTTTCGATACAGGTGTTCCTCATGTAATCCAAATTTTTCCACATTTTCAATCAAGGTCGATAAAGAATACGGGATGTTATACAGCGAATAAGGCTCCTTCAAGCTGCTGAGCAAGGGTAATGCCGGGTTAAATGAAATTTCAGGATGCTGAAACAGGATCTGGACCTCCCTCCTATGAGGACCTTTAAAGGGATATTTCAGCTCATCTTCTTCGAAGAATATCCTACCGGAGGTAGGTTTCAGCAGACCCGAAAGCATTTGCCCTAATGTGGATTTTCCGCTGCCGCTGTCTCCAAACAGCCCGATGGTTTCCCCTTCCATTAAGGTAATATTTACATCTTTGGCAGCATAAAAATTTTCTTTTTTGTTCACACGGCTTTTATAAATTTTGGTAAGGTTCTCAGTTTTCATTCTCATATTTCCAGCACCTTACCTTTCTATCGCCAAGTGTAAACACCGGCGGCATTGTATCACATTTTGATGTGCAAAATCTGCACCGATGCTTGTACCGGCACCCGTAGTTTTGATAATCCGTGTGAGGCGGAGCAAATCCCGTCATGGAAACTTTCATCCCATTTTCCGGTATTGCCAAAATCATATCCTGTGTGTATGGGTGAAGCGGATTTTTCAGTATCTCTTCGGTTGGACCATACTCTACCTGCTGTGCCGCATAGAGGACACAGATGTGGTCTGAAATCCTTCCTGCAAACATCATATCATGTGTGACACAAAGCAGGCTTTCTTCTTTTAGCTGCTCAAACGCCTCTACCACAAGCGAAACTCTCTTTTCATCGAGTCCTTTGCTGGGTTCGTCTGCCAGAATCAGTTTCGCTCCTGCGGAAATTCCCATCGCCACCATTGCTCTTTGTCTCATACCGCCCGAAAAAGTATGTGGGTATGCATGGACCAGTTGTTCCTCGTTACCTAAACGAAACATCTTCAGAAGCTCAACACTTCTTTGGACCGCCTGCTTTTTTGTGAATCCTTTGTGCTCCATCAGTGGCTCGCCTACCTGAAATCCAACCTTCAAAAGAGGATTCATGCTTCCTCCGCCTCCCTGCGGCACATAGGAAATCTCGGCTCCACGAATCTTGTTCAGCTGTTTTTTCTTTAAGCTCAGCAAATCTTCTCCTTTGTACAACACCTGTCCTTTTACAATCGCCGTTTCTGGAAGAAGCCTCAAAATTGCAAGAAGCAAAACACTTTTGCCGCTGCCGGTCTCTCCTACCAGTGCAATCTTCTGCCCTTCGGCAACTGTCAGGCTCACATCTTCGACTGCCTGCACATCACTTTCATCGCTAAACTGAACCGAAACATTTTTTATTTCCAGCATCCTTTACACCTCACTTTTTCTGCTGACCGTAATAGCCAACCAGCATAAAACCAAGCACTGCCAGAGAGGTGCAGATGATGGGCGGCAGATACCACCAGTATTGCCCACGGACAACACCATTTCGAAAAAATGCAAAGTGCAGGATTGCACCCCAGCTTTTTTCAGCAAATGCACCCAAGCCGAGAAAGCTCAGCGAGGCCTCTGTCATCATGGCACCGGAAACTGCCATCGCTCCACGGGAAAGAATGATATCCTTGATATTGGGGAGCAGATGTTTAAACATGATGACAATGTCCTTTTGTCCGATTGCTTTTTCAATTTTAATAAACGGTTCTTCCTTCAGCGACAGAATGCGGGAGCGCAGCCCTCGGGTCGTTCCGGTCCATGATGTTACCGAAATTGCCACCACAATACTCAGCATTCCCGGTTCCAAATAGCACACCAGAAGGGTTGTCAGCGCAAGACCCGGCAATGCCATCGCAAGATTGGTCAAGGCAGTAACAGCCTTATCCACATATCCTCCATACCACCCGGAAAACAGCGCCAGAACCGTTCCCAGAATGGTAACAACAAATGCAGCAAAAACACCGATTCCCATCGAGATACGAGTTCCATACAAAAGTTCGCTGAAAATATCCTGACCCACATCATTAGTCCCCAGCCAGTGCTCTGCACTTGGCTTTGCATAGGTCAGCGAACTGGTTGCTGTCGGGTCATACGGAGCAATATAGGGTGCCAAAAGAGCAATCACAACAAAAAATATAATGATGATGCTTCCCATCACTACAGGAAGATGGATTTTTTTCTTTTTCTGCATATCGGCACCTCCTTAAGAAGCAATTCTTGGATCAATGAATGCAATCACAATATCACTGATCAGATTTGCCATCACCACACAAAATGCCGAAACCAGAAAGCACAGCTGTGCTGTAGGAAAATCGTGGTTTGAAACAGACTGATAAAACAACTGCCCCATGCCCTTCCAACCAAAGATGGATTCAATCATCATAGAACCCGATAATAGGCTGCCCATCTGCATACACATACTGGTGACATACGGAAGCATTGCATTCTTGATTACATGACGGAACAGCACCTTTCTTTCCGGCAGTCCCTTTGATTCCGCTGTTGTAGTAAAGTCTTCTTTTCTAATCTGCGACACGCTGCTTTTCATCGTCATAAAGTCACTGGCTGTGCGAAACAGAATCAAAATGGACAAAGGCAAAACCATATGATGCAAAATATCCAATGTCCTCTCCCAACCTGTTGTCATCCCACTGGTCATTCCACTGATTGGAACCCACTTCAAATTATAAGCAAAAACAACCAGCGCAAGAACACCAATGCAGTTGGAGGGTACTGTATTCAGGAACAGCGCAATCGGCGTCATAATAGAATCAAACAGTTTTCCCGGCTTCCAACCCGCTATAACACCTAATACCGCACCAAAGATTCCCCCCAGAATCCATGTTGGTATCGACAGCCTAACAGTCCATGAGATACTTTTCAGTACGTTATCCAAAACCGGCTGCTTATTGGAATATGCAATTCCAAAGTCCATGGTAACAATGCTTTTTAAATATCTTACATACTGTACACCATAGGAATCATTCAGCCCATATTTCTCAGCGATAAATTCCAGTTCTCCCGGGTCCTTTTCCAGCAGATAATAGTACTCCTCCTGACCAACAATGTGCTGAAGCGGGTCTCCGGGCATAAACCGGACCATAAAAAAGCTGATGGTAATCACAACAAATATCGTAGCAAACGCAGCAAGAATTCTTTTGAAAATATGCTTAGTCATCGTTGGATTTCACAACCTTCATAAAAAATGGGCTGCTCAATGGATAGGGACAAGGAGCAACCCTTTTTGTCACATTATTTTGCGGTCAGTGTGTACCAGAGTTCGTCGTTTACAACACCCCAGGAAGCACGGTTATACCAGTTTTCATATTTATCTGTGCGATATGGATAATAGCAGGAGGTCCAGCTCAGAGCAGTACCGAACAGGGTCTTTGCTGCTTCATTCTGCAGATAGGTGATACATTCCAGATATTCCTCGCTGGAATGGGCACCCAGCATACGCCATACCGTTTCATTAAAGGTCGGGTCGGTGTATGTACCCCACAACCAGGAAGCATTGCGGTCGGTTCCCGGCTTTGGCTCATAAACATAATAGCGGAAAGCAGAGGTATGTCTTGCCACACCGGCGGTTGTGTAGCCGATGGCAATATCATAATTTCCCTCCTTGATATTGCTTTCCCACACCTCAGAGTTTACAATAATCGACTGGTCAACATAAGCGTTTACACCTACGGATGCAAGATTGTCAACGATAACTTCTGCAATACGATTTCTCAGATTCATATCTTTGGAGTATTGTGGAACCACCAAAATCTTCATTTCAGAACCATCCGGGAATTCACGGAAGCCATCTGCGTTCACATCAAGGTAACCGGCATCATCCAAAATTTTCTTGGCTTCCTCCACATCCTGTGCAAACTGTGGCAACCCTTCTACATAACCGTTACAGGACGGAGGAATGATGCCGGCACACGGAATAACTGCATCATCACCGCCGATGGTCTTTGAGAGCAGCGCCCAGTCCATCGCTTTGGTGACTGCCAAACGGAAGTTATAATCACTGCCGGCTTTTCTGGTCATACCAAAGGTCATCTGGTTGCAGCCGGAATAGACACTTTCGCCCTTATCTACGGCAGGGTCGGAAATCATATCCATCAGGGTGTAATCGATTGGAGAAGAATATGCGTAGTAGCAGTCAATCTCACCTGCATTCAGAGCAGCCATCACCGCAGTTGCATCCGCATATGTCTTGATGGTGACCGATTCAACGGTAATATCCCCGTGGTAGTTATTTTCCGGAATTGCTTCATAATAAGAAACCTGAGCATCAACATCCTTGGATACCAGCTTGTACGGACCGCATCCGATGGCTGCATCTTCTCCGGTATAATTTTTGTATTCGTCACTTCCCTCAAACTTTTCCCAGATATGCTTTGGAAGTACGCCCTGCATCATGGCAGAGCCGGACAACCAGCCATAAACATCCGGCTGACTGAAGGTAATCCTTCCCTTTCCTTCTCCGGTTTCCTCAACGCTTACCAGATTCAGGAAATAAGAACTCTTTGCAGTTTCCGCCAAAAATTTGATAGTAAATGCAATATCGTCCCATGTTACCGGCTGACCATCGCCCCAGACAGCGGTGGTAGGCCATGTAAAGTCCAAAACACAACCATCATCCGAAATATCAAAGGAAGTGAAGAAGTAGGGCTGAAGAGAACCGTCTTCTGCTTCATACACCCAGTTTCCACGGACAAATCCGACATAATTGATTCGTCCAAAGATGTCTGTCTGGCTGTACAGGTTAAAGGTCGTATTGGGTGTGGTTGTACCAATTACCAGATTTTTTACCTTTTTAACGCCTGTTTCTGTGTTCTCCTCTGTTGTTTTCTCTGCTTCATTTTGGACCTCTGCTTGTGTTGTTGTACTCTGATTACATCCGGTCATGGTTCCAATCAGCATGACAGCCGCAAGTAACAGAGCGATCAATTTGCGAGATTTCATCGAATCACCTTTCCGATTGTAAATTCGCTAAATGTGCCGTCTGCAAAAAAAGAGTATTATACCAAAATCGGTATAATACTCCCTGTGAACGCAATGACCCTATCATTTTTGCTTTCATTTCCCATACCGAAATGGCAGACACCATCCTAGGCGGGTCTCCTGACTTAAATTCATCGCACTTATTCCCTTCTCAGATTGAAAACAATCCAATGGATATGAATAAGCACTCCTTAATACAGTAGAGTTGGCTGTTGCAGATTCACACTGCATTCCCCATTATCCTCTGAAAACAGAGTACCTATGACGCAATATTTAGTTGTCCCCATTATAGGTCAATTTATGATAGAAGTCAAGATATTTATTCATTATTTTTTTACAGTGTGCAAATAATTCCCTCATTTTTCACTTCATCTTTTTCCCAAAACGCCCGCTCATCCCTTCGGTTGTTGCTCTGCTCCTTCTTTTTTATGGATTGCCTTCTTAGGACAGCACTTCAGGCACTCACCACAGCGGATACAATCCATGCTGTTTGGCTTTGTATTATGTAGAACCAGAGGTTCCTCATAACTTTCTAAATGAAACTGACCATATTCTTACTCTGTTCGGTGTATACTACGCTTAGTTCCTTAACCACCCCTGTCTCTACAGCTGTGCGGTTTTTATATGATGCCGATTAACGCAATCCTTATCAATGGTAAAGCACCGACTTGAGCATGAGCTCTTATTAGAGATTTAAGAGAAGAAATCACACACTGGACTTTCCTGTAAAAATTGTGTACCAACGGGGTTCTGCTCCCGAACCAAATATAAGAAAGACCTGCACAGTTGGATAATAGCTGTGCAGGTCTTTCTTATTCACTCTTTCCTTGTTGTCACAATAAATATTCTGTTTTTCACATGATGGCTGTCATATAGAAAAACGCCAATCGAGCGCTTTTCTGCTACTCGCACAAGGAGAACCACCCCCGCGTGTGCGGGGAAAAGTCATCTTCCAGCCCTCCATATCTTATCTGCACAGGATCACCCCCGCGTGTGCGGGGAAAAGCTCACTCCATCTTTCCTTGGTGCAGTCGAAATCCGGATCACCCCCGCGTGTGCGGGGAAAAGCGATCGGGCGCTGCTTTGGCGCTCGCTCGACTAGGATCACCCCCGCGTGTGCGGGGAAAAGTGACGATGACAGGCGCAAGCGCAACGTAATCTGGGATCACCCCCGCGTGTGCGGGGAAAAGGGATTGCATCCAACGCAGAAGCCAACAGCCCTGGGATCACCCCCGCGTGTGCGGGGAAAAGCAGGGCGAAAACCTGGCGCC
>ENA-ORMO01002878-ORMO01002878.1-human-gut-metagenome-genome-assembly--contig:-NODE-2878-length-12413-cov-2.487943_pt1 | contig 12413 bp, 11 predicted proteins | sample MGYA00242106_ERZ509001 | MGnify/ENA primary metagenome ERZ509001 (study PRJEB26280, sample SAMEA2338736) | human gut metagenome | biome: human gut; feature: human-associated habitat; material: faeces... | reverse complement strand
CGGTATCGTCGTGGACGGCGTGCCCGCCGGCATTGCGTTGAGCGAAGCCGACCTGAACGCCGACCTCGACCGTCGGAAAGCCGGAGCCAAAGGCACCACCCCCCGTAAGGAAGCCGACGAACCCCATATCGTGTCCGGCGTTTTCAACGGATACACCACCGGCGCGCCGCTGACCGTCGTATTCCGGAACACCAACACCCGTTCCGGAGACTATTCCAACCTCGTGACCCAGCCCCGGCCCGGCCATGCCGACTTCGTAGCCCGCGAGAAATGGCACGGATACAGCGATTACCGAGGCGGCGGCCACTTTTCCGGACGCATTACCCTCGGTATCGTCGCCGCCGGAGCGATCGCGAAAAAGATACTCGGCGGCACCGTAAAGATAGAAAGCCGGATTCTTGAAATCGGCGGATTCACCGAACCGGCCGACATCGAAGCCGCCGTGCAGAGCGCCGTGGACAGTCAGGATTCGCTCGGCGGTATTATCGAGTGCACCGCGAGCGGCGTTCCCGTAGGTTGGGGGGAACCGTTCTTCGACTCCGTCGAAGCCGTACTGAGTCACGCCCTGTTTTCGATACCCGCCGTCAAAGGCGTCGAATTCGGAGCCGGCTTCGCCGCCGCCCGCATGCGAGGCAGCCAGCACAACGACGATATCGTCGCGGCGGACGGCACCACCCGTACCAATAACGCCGGCGGTATCAACGGCGGAATCAGCAACGGGAACCCCGTCGTATTCCGGGTCGTGGTGAAACCCACCTCCAGTATCGCCAGTGCGCAGCAAACCTTCAACTTCGCCGACGGCAAAGTGGAACCCCTCGTCGTGCGCGGCCGTCACGATGCCTGCATCGCCCTGCGCGTGCCGGTGGTCGTAGAGGCGATGGCCGCTATCGTACTGTGCGATTTTTCCATGATTTCCGCGGACTGACTTCCCCTGCCGACTGTCGCCTCCGGGTGGTAAAAGTACGTATCGCATTGCGAATTCTGAATTTATGATTACCTTTGCAGGATGCAAAGCCACCCTAAAGTGAGCGCCGATACGACATACAAGATAGATTTTCACGGTCTTAAGACAGGTGAGACCTATAGCTATGACTTCCCGGTAAACGACCGTTTCTTCGGTCGCTGGCCGGAAAGCGAAGTGGCGCACGGACAGGGACAGGCACGCGTGGAGGTGGTGAAGCACGCTTCGACGATGGAGCTGTCCGTGGCGATCGATGCCGAAGTGCTGCTGACCTGCGACCGATGTCTCGACGAATTCCTGTGTCCGGTGCATTTCGAGGGGCGTCCGGTGGTCAAGATCAGCGACTCCATTCCGGAAGGGGAACGCTACTCCGGCGATGCGCATCGCGAGGCCAACAACAGCGACGGCGACGTGCTGTGGATCTCCCCTGCGGACGATTCGCTGGATATGGGGCAGTATATTTACGAAAGCATCATGCTTTCGCTGCCGTTCCAGCGCGTGCATCCGGATATCAAGGAGTGCAATCCCGACATGTTGAAGCGGTTCCGGATCGTGAGCGAATCGGAGTTCGACGACCTGACGCGGAACGCTTCTGCGGACGATACGGACAACCCTTTCGCCGCACTTGCCGGATTGAAAGAGGATAAAGACAGAATTGAAAGAGGATAAAGACAGATAAGCATACAATAATAAGCAGATAAAGAAAAATGGCACATCCTAAACACAAGATCTCTTCGACCCGTCGTGACAAGAGAAGAACGCACTACAAAGCCGTCGCTCCGACGCTGGCTACCTGCTCCAACTGCGGGGCTGCCATCCTGTTCCATCGCGTATGCCCGGAGTGCGGGTTCTATCGCGGGAAGAAAGCGATGGAAGTGAAGGGCCAGTAGCCCGTTCCTTTGTTCCGGAGCATTCCGGGAAATTTCGCTGGAGCCGCCGACGGCCGTATCCGGACTTGGTCTGAAAAACGAGGAGACGGTTTGCGGGCGGAAGAACTTACGGTCGCAAAGGAAGAAGGCTCTCGGGCCGTACGTCTTGTTTTGCGACCGTTTTGTAAGAAAAACCATCACGAACCTAACGTCATCAATTATGAGAATAGGCCTTGATGCAATGGGCGGCGATTTCGCTCCGCGGGTGACCGTGGAGGGTGCCCATGCGGCCTTGACGCATTTGTCGGAGGGGACGATTCTGGTCCTGTTCGGCGACCGGAGAGCGCTGGAAGCCGAGGATACCTGCGGTTTGCTGGCCGATCCGCGGATCGAAGTCGTTCACGCTTCCGAGGTCATCGCCATGGGCGATCATCCGGTGAAAGCTTTTGCCCAGAAAGGGGATTCGAGCATCGTCGTCGGTTTTCGTCACTTGTGCGAAGGGGATATCGCGGGTTTTGCCAGCGCGGGGAGCACGGGGGCGATGATGGTGGGCTGTATGCAGGCCGTGGGCCAGATCGAGGGGGTGATCCGTCCGGCTATCGCCACGGCGTTCAAGACGGTGTCGGGCGGCGACGTGCTGCTGCTCGACGTGGGTCTGAACCCCGACTGCAAGCCGGAAGTGCTGGCGCAGTACGGAACGATCGGGAGTATCTATGCACGCGAGACGCTGGGGATTCCGAATCCGCGCGTGGCGTTGCTCAATATCGGCGAGGAACCCGAAAAGGGCAATCTGCTGACGAAGGCGACTTATCCGCTGATGGCCGAAAGGGGAGCGGCGGGGGATTATAATTTCGTGGGGAATGTGGAGGGCAAACACCTGCTGACGGCCGATGTCGCCGATGTGGTGGTGTGCGACGGTTTTTCGGGCAATACGTTGCTCAAAACGGTCGAGGGGTTCCATCATATCCTACAGGCCCAGGGGTTCTCCTCTCCGGTCATAGAGGGCCTGAATTACGAAAATGTCGGCGGTACTCCCGTGCTGGGGATCAATTCCACTGTTATCATCGGTCATGGCTGTTCGTCGGCCAGGGCCATTACCAATATGATACTGCTGACCGAACGCGCCGCGCGCACGGACATGGTATCCCAATTTAAAAAGGCGTTCAACCGTTAGGCCCCTGCCTGGCTGTCGAACCCCTTTTTTATTTTTAACCGTTCGTTTTATCCATAGCCTGAAGGAGGGTACTGTTCTTTTTGTGAACAAAAAGAACCAAAAAAACTTTCGAGAATGCTGGCGCATTCTAAATCTGCCGGATCCCTATTTTGGCGTAACGGACGGGGTGTAAAGCCTTTCGGGCCAGCCCCGTTCCGTTCGCCAAAACTGAAGATTGCGGAGCCTAAGAAGTAGCGTAGCTATCTAAAAGTTCTTTGGGTCCCTTTCTTGAAAGAAGGGACAGTTCCATACGGGCAGGAATAAAAACGAACAATTAAAAAAGAAGCATGAGTAAGACTGCGAATAAGATTACAGCCGCCATTACCGGAGTAGGCGCCTATCTGCCGAAATACATACTCGACAACGAAGAGCTTAGCCGGATGGTCGATACCTCCGACGAATGGATCATGACCCGTATCGGGATCAAGACCCGGCATATTCTGAAAGGCGAAGGGAAAGGCACCTCCTACATGGGCGAACGCGCCGTCAAAGACCTGTTGGAAAAAACTCAGGTCGATCCGCAGGATATCGATCTGATTATCTGCGCGACCGTTACCCCCGATATGTCTTTCCCGAGTACGGCCAATCTCATCGCATACAAATCGGGGCTGACGAAAGCCTTCGGGTTCGACCTTTCGGCGGCTTGCAGCGGCTTCCTTTTTGCGCTGACCACCGCCGCCAAATACATCGAAGCCGGAACCTATAAGAAGATCATCGTTGTCGGCGCCGACAAGATGTCTTCCATCATCGACTACGAAGACCGTACCACCTGTCCCATCTTCGGTGACGGGGCCGGGGCTGTACTCGTCGAACCGAATACCGAAGGATTGGGGCTGATCGACGCCAGTCTGCACTCCGACGGATCGGGCGCCGTGCACCTCTACCTGAAAGCCGGCGGGTCGTGTTATCCCGCTTCGCACGAGACGGTGGACAACAAATGGCACTATGTGCATCAGGAGGGCCAGCCCGTGTTCAAGGCGGCCGTTTCGCACATGGCCGATACGGCGGTCGAAATCATGGAACGCAACCGCCTGACGGCCGAAGACGTGCGTTATCTGGTGCCGCACCAGGCCAATAAACGTATCATCGACGCCACGGCCCACCGGATGGGGCTTCCCGCCGACCGCTGCATGGTCAATATCGAGAAATACGGGAATACTACGGCAGCGACGATTCCGATCTGCCTGTGGGACTATGAAACCCGCCTGAAGAAGGGGGATAACCTGATTCTGGCATCGTTCGGCGGCGGTTTTACGTGGGGAGCCATCTACCTGCGCTGGGCTTACGACGGCGGTACGATGAAAAAATAACGACCCGGCCGGGGGGAGGGGAAGAGCCGTGTTTCCGGGATTCCCCGTATCCGGTCGGAGACGAGGCCGCATAGTTCAAGGGATAGAACGGAAGTTTCCTAAACTTTAGATACAGGTTCGAGTCCTGTTGTGGCTACGACAGACCATCTTCTCCGAGGGGGAAGATGGTCTTTTTATTCGTCTGATATGCCGTTCTATACGCAATTCGGGCCGCCTTGCCATTGAGCAAACCGGCCCGAACTTTATTCGGGTGAGAAGAGTATATCTGATTCTATCCGAAGCCAGGTAATGAATTTCCTACTTGGGTCTGTGTCCGAAGTGTCTGGATGCAGGGCAGAGAGATTTGAACCTGATATATGCTTTGATATACCGAACACGTTCGGAAAAGGTCTTTTCTATCGGTTCGGTACCGGACGGTTTCCGGTCGTCGGAGAGGGCGGTGCAAGCCGAAAAACAGCGGTGGAAACTGTCGATATGTCGAAATGTATGATCGGTTTTCTGAAAATCGCGCATACTGATTCCATTGGAGTAAAATCTTCTCTATTATTTCCGCCGGTAGATATAGACTTCGCAGCCGTGCGCCGGCAGAGTGCCGCGAACGATTCCCTTTTTCGATACCCTGCCTGTCCAGGCGTTCGTCGCATCGGCCGGGTAGAGGATATCCGCATCCTTTACCGGATCGAACGTGAAATCTTTCGGCGTCTCCGAACGGTTGAAGACGCAGATCGCCACTCCGTCTTTCAGCTCCTTGCGCAGGTATTGCAGGTCGTCCGAACGCAGGAACGTGTATCCCTGTCGTCCCAGCGAGTCCTGATCCACGGCGATCAGGTGCTTGGTCGTCAAAAGCTTCCGGGTGAAGTCCGACATGTCCCGAAGATCGTTGTTCACGATCAGCGGCGCCGCCAGCATGCACCACAATGCGAAATGGGTCTTGTATTCTTCGTCCGTGCAGCCCGCGAAACGCTTGTCCGGCGACGAGGATTTACCCTTGCCGTAAAGACCGACCATCAGCAAGTCCGGATCGTTCCAGGCACCCGGCCCCGCATATCGTTCCAGTCCGTCCTGCGTGTCGAAAATATCCATGATGCCGACCAGATCGTGGTCGCCCGAATGCCAACTGTCCCGCGAATCGTCGTGCGCCACAGGTGCCCGCCAGCAGCCTTGGCCCATAACCACGGGCTGCGGCCGCCCCACTCGCAGATGGCATAGACGATCGGTTTGCCGGTCGCTTTCAGGGCGTCGCCCATCTTTTTGTAGCGGGTGAAAGCCGTCGTGCGGTCTTTCGGGGCATGGCAGTAATCGTACTTCAGGTAATCGATTCCCCAATCGGCGAAAGTCTGCGCGTCCAGTTCTTCGAAACCGAGGCTGCCCGTTACGCCTGCGCATGTCAGCTCGGCGGCGTCGGAATAGATGCCTAATTTCAGCCCTTTCCCGTGCACGTAATCGGCCAGCGCTTTCATGCCGTGGGGAAAACGTACCGGATCGGGGAAAAGCCGGTTCTTGGTGTCCCGGCCGCCTACCCAGTAGTCGTCGATGATAATATAGCGGTAACCCGCGTCGCGCATGCCGGTCGAAACCATAGCGTCGGCGATTTCGCGGATCAGCGAGTCGCTGACCTCCCATTCGAATTGGTTCCAACTGTTCCAGCCCATCGGCGGGGTCAGGGCGAGCGTGTCCGCCGGGGTGGGTTCGCGTTGCGCCAGTGCGGAACCGTTTCCTGCTACGCAGAACAAAGCCGCGGCCATCCAGAGTTTCAGTTTCATAATCGGGTGTTGAAAGTTTGTCTGTCTCTACAAAGATAGTATTTTGGCTCGACTCTTGCAGTGTACCGCAAACGACCGGACTAATGTACGGTCGTTAAATCAGGAAATTATGAAAATCGATCAGATTGAACTCGGGGCGCCCGACTTTTCCCGTGCGGGAACGTTGCACGAAGCATTGCAGGGCCGCCGTTCGGAACGTGAATTCAAAACGGATAAGCTGTCTCTGGGCCATTTGTCCGGCGTATTGTGGTCGGCTTACGGAGTGAACCGCGAAGATGGCAAACGGACGGCCCCTTCCGCCATGGCGTTGTATCCGATGGATGTTTATGCCGTGCTGCCGGAAGCGGTTTATCATTATGTTCCGGAGCACCATTTGCTGGAGTTTGTCGCCGAGGGGGATTTCCGCGAATTGGCCGGCGTGCAGGATTATGTCTATACGGCGCCGCTCAATTTGTTGTATATCGCCAATACGGGACGTTATACCGGCTCGCCGCTGTCGCCGGAGATGTATCTTTTTCTGGCGGGCATCGACGCGGGACACATGAGCGAGAACGTGTACCTTTATTGCGCGTCGCAGGGATTGAAAGCGGTGGTGCGGGTCGGTGCCAGGGTCGATGAGCTGATGCGGGCGTTGATGCTGGATACGGGCCGCCGTTTCATCTTGGCGCAAACGGTCGGCTATTGACGGCTGGTACGGTGAAAATATTCGCAGTATGAAACAGGTCGTGATTATCGGGGCGAGCGGTTTCGTCGGCTCTGCTCTGCTGGGTGAGGCGCTGGAACGGGGCTGGCTGGTGAAAGCGTTGGTGCGCAATGCCGGCAAGATACGCCGTCGGGGGCCGGAACTGAAGGTCGTCGAAACGGACGTGACGGACGAAGGCAAATTGGAAAGATTGGTTCGCGGAGCGGGGGCGGTTATCAGCGCGTTCAATCCGGGATGGTCGAATCCGGATATTTACGAGGAGATGTTGCAGGGGTATCGGACGATTATCGAAGGGGTGCGCCGTTCGGGCGTGAAACGTTTGCTGGTGGTCGGCGGCGCGGGGAGCCTTTTCGTGCGGCCCGGCGTGCGGGTATTGGACGGCCCTATGCCGGAACGGATATTGCCGGGTGTGAAGTCGCTGGCGCAGGTCTATTATGATTTGCTGATGCCGGAGACGGAGCTGGACTGGATTTTCCTTTCGCCGTCGGCGGATTTGACGGCCGGCGGGAGGACGGCGAAGTTCCGCCTGGGCAAGGACGACCTGTTGGTGGACGCTGCGACGGGCAGGAGTCATATCTCGGTGCAGGATTATGCAGTGGCGATGATCGACGAGCTGGAGGAGCCGCAGCACCATCGCGAGCGTTTTACGGTAGGGTATTAGGCTCGTCGCGTGCCCCGAAATAAGATATGCCGCGGGCTTTATGCCGTAACGATTGAGAAACGGCATAAAGCCCGCGGCGGATTGTTTTGAAACGTAAAAAGCGTCCGACCGGGTCCGGTGTCCGTACGGTAGATTATCTTCCGTACGGTATCCGTGATGGGAATCGCTTCCGCCCGGCGTCCGGGCGGAAAATTATCCCACCCGGTGTTCTACTTCCCGTTTGAAGTCGCTGAAGACGTTCATGTAATTCATGAAAGCGGCATAGGGCGAATCGTAGGGGTTGAAATAGCTGTGCACGTCTCCGTCGGAGAACCATTTCGTACACATGTAGTAGAAATGATCGGACGATTGCAGGGCGTACCATACCCGCGTCATGTCGGGGTCGTTCAGGCGGTAGATCTTGTCCTGTAACGAGTAGAGTTTACTGAACGCCTCGTCTTGCAGTTCGTTGCCCAGCCAGGCCGTGATGTCGCGTTCTTCGTCGGCCCACGAAATGGGGTGCGGCACGTGGAGCACGGCTACCGGTTCGTGCGTGGCCGCGATCTGACTCGGCGTGCGCAGTCGCAGGTCGGGGTGTTTCACTGCACGGGTGAAGAATTGCTCCATGAATTCGAAAATGCCGGTGTCGCGTTTCTGGTGTTCGCCGAAAGTCTCGTAGTCCATGAACAGGTTGATGATCTCCCCTTCCTGGTCCAGAATCCATTCGATGTATTTGTCGGCGGTCAGCGGCCAGCCGTCCCAATTCCGGTCGGAGAACCGGAAGGCGATGTCGTCGCTCAGGCGGAAGTTGCGCAGCAGCAGTTTCTGTTCCTGTTTGATCGCATTGGCATAGATGAAGTTCGGGCTTTTCCACCCCAGGATGTGTTTCGCCCCTTCGGTCAGCAGGGTGTGGTAACCCAGATTGTAGGCCATTTCGCCGATGCCGTCGCTGTAAATCAGCTCGGTGTTGCGGAAGGTGGCCGGCCGCACGCCGAACAGCTCTTCCATCGTGTCCGCGTGCAGTCTCACCTGCCGTTCGAACTCCTCTTTGCTGGTGAGCGACGCCAGCGAGTGGGCGTAGGTTTCGGCCAGAAATTCCACCGCGCCGCTTTGCGCCAGCTCGCGGAAACTGTCGATCACCTCCGGCGCGTAGAGCTTGAACTGTTCGATGGCGATGCCGGAAATCGAGAACGATACCCGCATGTTTTCGGCCCCGTGTTCCCGGATCATCTTCAGCAGCAGCTGGTTCATGGGCAGGTAGCACGCTGCGGCGACTTTCTGGAGAATGCTCCGGTTGAGGAAGTCGTCGAAATAAAAGTGGTCTTTGCCCATGTTGAAGAACCGGTATTTCTTCAGTCGGAACGGTTGGTGTACCTGAAAGTATAGGTTGAGGTTTTTCATATGCTGTTTAGGTTGAGTATTCGGTTGTATCGTCAAGGGTTCGGATATGGTGCGAGGTTGAAAAAACGGGTTATTCCGTTACGGCTTTATAAACGTCCAGCACGTGTCTGGCGGCGTTGTCCCATTTGAGGGTGGTGACCTCTTCCTGGCCTTTGGTGATGAACATGTTATGCAGCGCCGGATAGGTCACGAGACTGTATATGGCGTCCGCCATCGCGTCCACGTCCCAGTAGTCCACCTTGACGGCGTGGGTCAGCACTTCGGCTACGCCGGACTGTTTCGATATGATGACCGGCACGTTGGACTTCATCGCTTCGAGAGGAGAGATGCCGAACGGTTCGGATACGGACGGCATGATATAGACGTCGCTCAGTTCGAACATGCGCCGCACTTCGTCCCCTTTGAGGAAGCCGGTGAAGTGGAACCGGTCGGAGATACCCAGCTTGGCCACGCGCCGCACGACGTGGTTGAGCATGTCGCCGCTTCCGGCCATCACGAACCGTACGTTGGGCAGCCGTTTGAGCACTTTGGCCGCCGCTTCGACGAAGTAGTCCGGCCCTTTCTGGTAGGTGATGCGGCCCAGGAAAGTCACGATCTTGTCGTCCACGCCGCGTTCTTCTTCCGGCCCTTCGTGGGCTTTGAACCGTACGCCGTTGTGTACGGTCACTACTTTGTCCGGGGCGATGCCGTATTTTTCGATCACGATGTTCCGCGTGAGGTTGCTCACCGCCATGACCCGGTCGGCCGCCGCCATTCCGGTCCGCTCGATGTTGTAGACCACCGTGTTGATGTTTTCGCCGCTGCGGTCGAATTCGGTCGCGTGCATGTGTACGACCAGCGGTTTGCCGCTCACCCGTTTGGCCGCTATCCCTGCGTAGTAGGTGAGCCAGTCGTGGGCGTGGATCACGTCGAACTGCCCTTCCATCTCTTTGGCGACCTGGGCCGCCACCATCGCGTACCGGGCCACCTCTTCCATCAGGTTGGCGCCGTATTTGCCGCTGAAGTTATAGCGTTGTTTCCAGATGTCCTGCGGTATGCCGGGGCGTTTCTCGTGCCGGAATTCGTTCCATTTGTTCGCGTATTCCTCCGGACTGAGGTAGGGCACCATGTTGGAGTTGATCCGGATGAAAGTAAGTTGTTTCCAAAGGTCTTCTTCGGTTTCCAGCGTCCCGTAGGGCGCTTCGACCTCCGATGCGTTCCTGATCTGTAAGAATCGCTGGTCTTCGTCGCCATAGGCTTTCGGCACCACGAAAATCACCTTCACGCCCAGCTTGGCCAGCCCGCGCGTCAGTCCGTAGCATGCAGTTCCCAGCCCCCCGGCGATGTGTGGGGGGAATTCCCAGCCGAACATTAAAACTCTCATATGTACTGGTCCTTTCTTGTTTTCATGGGTAAATGTTTTGTTTGCTCCGAGGCAAAATCCGTTATCAAATAGTTCCCGTATAAAGGGGTATCGTTCGAAGAAAGGGTTAGCTGTGGCGTTCCGCGTCGCGGATCATGCGGTGTATCTGCAACAGCGCGGCTACGCTCGGCGCGTAGGAGATCGCTCCGCAGGCTTCGTGGGGCGCGTCGCCGTCGTAGACCTCGGGTACGGATCCGATCCCGTAGTTGAGCAGGTCTTCTTCGAAACCGCCGAGCAGCTCTTTGGCGTGCATGAGGTATCCTTTGCCGTAGAGCCGGAATCCGGTACGCACGTAATGCTCCAGTAGCCAGGGGAATACGGTGCCCTGATGTCGGGCCGTGTTGCGGCAGTGTTCGTTGCCGCGACAGATTCCCTGGTACTGCGGGCTGTTGGGGCTGAGCGTCCTCAGGCCGCGCGGGGTCAGCAGGTAGGCTTCGGTCACGGTGAATATCTTTTGCTGTTCGTATTCGTTCAGCGGCGAATAGGGCAGCGAGCAGGCGATGAGCATATTGGGCCGGATGTCGGCGTTCTTTTCGCCGTCGTGGTAAACGTAGTCGGCCAGGTAGGGTTGCTGCGGGTTTTGTTCGAGCCAGAAAGTGGCTCGGAAGTTGTCTTTGATCCGTTCGGGCATTTCGATCCATTCCTTGACGAAAGCGTCGTCGCCGCATATGCCGGCCAGTTCCAGCGCGTAGCATACGGCGTTGTACCACAGGGCGTTGACTTCCACGGCGAAACCCGGCCGCCGCGTGACGGGTTGCCCGTCGTTCATGGTGTTCATCCAGGTGAGCGGCCGTCCGGGCATATCGGCCCAAATCAGCCCGTTGTCGGCCATGTGGATGTAGCGTTCCCGTTCGTCGTCGTACCAGTCCGTTTCGTTTTCGGCCCGGTCGTTCCCCACGCCGTCCCGGTAGGCGTACAGGATCTCTTTCATCGCTGTCCCGTACCGTGCCCAGATTTCGCTTTTGCCGCCCTGGATGAAACTTTCCAGTTGTTGCAGGGCATGGAAGAACCACAGCTGGGTGTCGGCGGCGAAGTGGGTGCCGAAAATGCCGTCGTGCAGGCGGTTTTCGACGTGGTAGTCCAAAATCTCGACGCATTGGTCCACCATCAGGCTGGGCTGGGTCAGCGTGATACCGGCCAAGGCCATGAAGGTTTCACGACTGCGGGCGTTGTACCACGGGTATCCGGCTGTCAGCGAGGTGTGGTTTTCCTTGATGATGAGGAATTGCCGTGCCGAGTGGTAGAGGGCGGGTAGGAATTCGGTCTTGACGGTCCGCCGCGCGATCTCTTCTTCGAAGATGGATACCAGCCGGTCGGGTTGCACTTCGGCGGTGGAACCGGAGAAGATCACGCTTTCGCCGGTGGCGATGTCCATTTCGAAATAGCCGGTCGTCAGCAGGTCTTCGCGGAACGGGTAACCGCGCCGTTCCTCCTCCAGGTATTCGAAGTTGTGGTACCAGTCGGGTGCCGTTACGAATTTCGCCTCTTTGCTGACCTGCATGTTGAGCCACGGGAAGCGCGGATAGAGGCGCGATTTGACGCCGCCGGGGATGGGGTAGGATTTCCCGTCCGCTTCCATGTTTTCATGGCTCAGGCCGTGACGCGAGCGGAACGCGAGGAACGGACGGAGCCTGAGGCGGGTGGCCGAACGGGCTTCCAGCAGCGTATAGCGGATCAGCAGCTGTTCCGCGGTGTGCACCCACAGCATCTCTTTTTTCAGCAGGACGCCCCCGACGCGGTAGATGATGGTCGGCGTGGGGGTGTAGGAAAAGTCCACGATATATTTATGCCCGCGCGGTTCGTAGATGCCGGGGAAACGGTGTATGGCCAGGTTGAATTCCTGTTCGTGCTGGATCACGGTTTCGTCCAGGGAGGAGAGCAGAACGAAATCTTCGCCTCCCAGCGTTTCCACCGGGCAGACCATCAGCCCGTGGTATTTCCGCGTGTTGCAGCATACGATGGTGGTGTTCATGTATCCGCCGGCCCGGTTGGTGCTGAGCATTTCGCGTTGCAGCGAGTATTCGAGGTTGCCTAATGCCTGTTTGTTGAATTGTAATATTGCCATAACTGTGTGTCCTGTCTGGTATGTTGTGAGGTTCGGGTGCTTGTTCGTCCTGTTTTATACGGGGCCTGCGGCTGCGACGGGTAGGG
>ENA-ORMO01002873-ORMO01002873.1-human-gut-metagenome-genome-assembly--contig:-NODE-2873-length-12454-cov-2.234858_pt1 | contig 12454 bp, 12 predicted proteins | sample MGYA00242106_ERZ509001 | MGnify/ENA primary metagenome ERZ509001 (study PRJEB26280, sample SAMEA2338736) | human gut metagenome | biome: human gut; feature: human-associated habitat; material: faeces... | reverse complement strand
GATTCTTGTGTTGGCCGAGCCTACGGCTGCGCTCGATCCGATCTCAGAGAACGATATTTATATGAAATACAGCAGTATGACGTGCAAACGGACATCGGTGTTCATTTCCCACAGGTTTGCCTCTACCCGTTTCTGCGATCGTATCATACTGCTTGCGGACGGAAAAATCGAAGAAGAAGGGACGCACGAATCGCTGCTTGCAAGAGGCGGAGAGTATGCAAGGCTTTTTGAGATCCAGAGCCGGTATTACGCTCAGGAGGGAGAATGTGATGGAGAATAACGGAAAAACTGTCGTACAGGCAGGGATGGCGTTTTACTTTGCGTGCGTGGAAGATACTCTGGAAGCTGTCTCCCGCTTTGTTCTTATCGAAGGCAGCCGCTTATGCGGTGAAGGCGCTGCGTCCATACGCGGCGATCTGGCTCTCGGCGCGGCTGATCGATGAACTCTCCGGCGCGCGCGATCCGAAGAGACTGTTTTGGTGGGTGCTCCTGCTGCTTGTATCAGGAGCGGCGCTGATGCTTGCGGAAGGGATCCTTCTGCGCTGGTCCGAGTATGAAGCGTCGAGAAACGAACAGATGTCTGAACGCATATTTATGGAAAAAATGATCGCGCTCGATTATGCAGATATTGACAGGCAGTACGTGTATGATCTGTATTATCAGATACGACAGAATGAAAACTGGGCAGGCTGGGGCGGCAGATATGCCGTGCAGTATATTTTTGAGGGCGTCATAACATCTGTATCGCAGATCATCGGCGGGCTGGCGCTTTCGATCAGTCTGTTTAACCTAAAAGTGCCTGCGGGAAGCAAAATGGAATTTTTGAATCATCCGCTGGCAGCGGTCTTTATGGCGGCGCTGATGCTTCTCTTTGCGGCGGCGGTTCCATTTTGTAGCAGCAGAGCGGATCAGTATGTGACGAAATGCGCCGAAGAGGTTCGAATGGGCAACCGGTTGTTTAGTTTTTTCGGTTTTATGTGTCAGGACAGAGCAAGAGCGGTCGATCTGCGCATGTACAGGCAAGAGGAGAATGTTGGCTCGCTGTATCTTATGAGTAAGGATACAGGATTTGCTCCCGGTTCCGCCATGGCACGATATGCAAAAGGAGCACAGGGACTTTGGCGGGCGGCTTCGTACAGTATAGCGGCTCTTCTTACCGGTGCGGCGTATCTGTTCGTCTGCTTAAAAGCGTGGGGCGGCGCATTTGGCGTTGGCATGGTGACGCAGTATGTGGGGGCGATCACGGCGCTGTTTACCGGATTATCCGCATTCCTGCGGGAGATTGCCCGTATGTGTACAAATGGTGAGTTTCTGAGGGATTATTTTGAATTTCTCGATATTCCGAATCAGATGTATCAGGGTAGTCTAACGACAGAAAAGCGCGCAGACCGCCGGTATGAGGTGGAATTTCGCGACGTATCTTTCCGCTATCCGGGGACGAAGCAGTGGGCGCTTCGCCACGTAAATATGAAATTCCGCGTAGGAAGCCGCCTCGCGGTCGTAGGAGTAAACGGAAGCGGAAAAACGACGTTCATCAAGCTGTTGTGCCGTCTGTACGATCCGACGCAGGGGCAGATACTCTTAAATGGGATCGACATCCGCAAGTACCGGTATCAGGATTATATCGACCTGTTTTCCGTCGTATTTCAGGATTTTCATCTTCTGGCGCGCCCGCTAGGAGAAAATGTTGCCGGAGCAATGGTGTATGAAAAGGAACGCGTCGCAAAATGTCTGAACAAGGCAGGGTTTGGGGAGCGGACAGATGCGATGAAGGAGGGACTTCATACGTATCTGTATAAAGATTTAGATGAAAACGGTGTGGAGATCTCAGGCGGAGAAGCGCAGAAGATCGCGATTGCGCGGACGCTTTACAAGGACGCGCCGTTTCTGATCCTCGATGAGCCGACTGCTGCGCTCGATCCGGAGGCAGAAGCGGAAATTTACACCAAATTTGATGAAATTGCGGGAGATAAGACGGCGATCTATATCAGCCACCGACTCTCTTCCTGCAGATTCTGTGATGAGATAGCCGTATTCCATGAGGGACAGGTCATCGAGCAGGGAACGCATGAGGAGCTCGTATCTGACAGGAACGGGAAGTATTATGAGCTGTGGAATGCGCAGGCGCAGTATTATCAGACACTTGTTTACAGATAAAGTAAACAAGTGTCTTGTCATATGTAAAAACAAGTGGTATAATCACGTTCGACAGATAAAATAAAATGAAAAATGACAGATGGAGGAGCACATGTCAGTTACGGAAGAAATACGCCGTTTGAAAAATGAAAAAAATGCAGTGATTCTGGCTCATTATTATGTGCCGGATGAGGTACAGGCAATTGCAGATCATATCGGGGATTCCTATTATCTGAGCAAGGCTGCAAAAGAGACGCAGGCAGATATCATCGTATTTTGCGGTGTCCGCTTTATGGGGGAGAGCGCAGCAATCCTAAACCCTGATAAAAAGGTACTGATGCCTGATATGGATGCAGATTGTGCCATGGCACATATGGTAAACCTTGACAAAATTGCAGAAATGCGGAAATCGTATGACGATCTGGCTGTCGTATGCTATATCAATTCGACGGCAGAAATAAAAACGTATTCAGATGTCTGCGTGACGTCTGCGAATGCGGTGAAGATCGTACAAAATCTGCCGAATCAGAATATTTTCTTTATTCCTGACGGAAATCTTGGACGGTATGTGGCAGAACAGGTGCCGGAAAAAAATGTAGTGTTAAACGACGGGTACTGTCCCGTTCACGCGGCTTTGACGGCAGAGGATGTAAGGCGGGCAAAAAAGCTTCATCCGAAGGCAAAATTTCTGGTACATCCGGAATGCACGAAGGAGCTGCTTGACGAGGCGGACTACATAGGAAGTACGTCGGGCATTATCCGGTTTGTGGAAGGGGACGATGCGTCAGAGTATATCATTGGTACAGAGACAGGAGTTTTCTGCGAACTGAAAAAGCAGAATCCGGATAAAAAATTCTATACGCTTTCCCCAAAGCAGGTATGTATGGATATGAAGTTTGTAACACTTCAGAAAGTCCTGGAGGTTTTGGAGCACGAGACAAACGAGATCACGGTGACAGAGGATATGAGAAAGCGGGCGCTTGTACCGCTCGAAAATATGCTTGCTCTGGCAAAATAGGAAAAAGATATGAAAACAGATATATTGATCATAGGAAGCGGCTGCGCAGGGCTGTACTGCGCGCTGAATTTACCGAAGGACAGGAAGATTACCGTTATCACGAAAGCTGACGCGCAGGGAAATGATTCTTTTCTTGCACAGGGCGGCATGTGTATGCTGAAAGATGAGGCGGATTACGCCAGCTTTTTTGAAGATACGATGAAGGCGGGGCATTATGAAAATGACAGAGAATCCGTAGACATCATGATCCGTTCTTCACAGGCTGTAGTGGAAGATCTGGTGCGGTTCGGCGCAGATTTTCAGAAAGATGAGAACGGGGAGCTTGTGTTTACAAAAGAGGGCGCACATTCGGCAAAACGGATATTGTTTCATGAGGATGTGACGGGGCGTGAGATCACAAGCACGCTGCTTGATGAGGTGCGCAGGCAGCCGCATATCACGCTTTTAGAATATACGACGATGATCGACCTGATTGAGGAGGAAAATGTTTGTTACGGAGCAATTCTGCTGATGCCTGACGGTCAGATTAAGAAAACTCAGGCGGATTATACTGTAATGGCAACGGGCGGAATCGGCGGTCTGTATAAACATTCCACGAATTTTCGTCATCTGACGGGAGATGCGCTGGCGGTTGCAATCCGGCACGGACTGGAACTTAAGGATATTTCTTACGTACAGATTCACCCAACGACCTTGTATTCCGATGAAGAGCGAAGCTTTTTGATCTCTGAGTCAGTGCGCGGTGAAGGAGCAGTCTTACGGGATAAGAACGGAAATCGTTTTGTCAATGAGCTTTTACCAAGAGATCTTCTCACAAAAGAGATTTTAAAGCAGATGGAAAAAGACGGTACGGAATTTGTCTGGGAAGATCTTCGCACGATTCCACGTGATGAATTGGAGAGTCATTTTCCAAATATCATAGAACACTGCAGGAAAATGGGATATGATGTAACGAAAGAGTGTATTCCGGTTGTGCCTGCCCAGCATTATTTTATGGGAGGCGTGAAGGTAAACCATCAAAGCAGGACATCTATGGAACAGCTCTACGCCGTTGGAGAGACTGCGTGCAACGGTGTGCATGGGAGAAATCGTCTAGCGAGCAATTCGCTTCTAGAGAGCCTCGTATTTGCAAAAAGGGCAGCGCAGGATATTGCAGATAAAAAAGGTGAGGCAAAGAAAAATACGGCATTGATCGAGCAGCTTGATCTGGATCAGTATCAGGATATTGACAAGCTCTGCGAGCAGTATCACACTATGGTAAAAGAAGAGATTGAAGCGGCGGCAAAATGCTGTGAGGAAGAATAACAGGAGGAGAAATTATGTACGATCAGGTAACGTTAAAATTAAATGTAGATCCGCTGATTTTAAGCGCACTGCGGGAGGATATTACGAGTGAGGATGTGACAACAAACAGTATTATGCCGGAATCGCAGGCAGGAGAAGTGGATCTGATCTGTAAGCAGGACGGTATCATTTGCGGACTTCAGGTATTTGAGCGTGTGTTTACGCTGCTTGACGAGGGGACGAAGGTGGAATTTTTTGCAAAAGACGGAGATGCAGTGACGAGCGGCCAGCTTCTGGCGAAGGTGTACGGAGACATCCGTGTGCTGTTGTGCGGTGAGAGAACGGCGCTTAACTATCTTCAGAGGATGAGCGGTATTGCCACATATACAAATTCTGTATCATCTCTTCTGAAGGGAACAAAGACAAAACTTCTGGATACGAGAAAGACGACACCGAATAACAGGATTTTCGAGAAATATTCCGTTCGGATCGGAGGGGGAAATAATCACCGATACAATCTTTCTGACGGAGTTCTCCTGAAAGACAACCACATCGGAGCAGCCGGAAGTGTTGAAAAGGCAATTAAAATGGCAAAAGAATATGCGCCGTTTGTACGCAAGATTGAAGTGGAGGTAGAAACGTTCGAGATGGTAATGGAAGCAGTCGCAGCGGGCGCCGATATTATCATGCTGGACAACATGACGCACGAGCAGCTGAAAGAAGCGATCACTTATATCGACGGACGTGCAGAGGTAGAGGTATCCGGAAATGTAACGAAAGAAAATATTGCGCGGCTTACTGATCTTGGTGTAGACTATATATCGAGCGGCGCATTGACTCATTCCGCGCCGATCATGGATATATCTTTGAAAAATCTTCATGCAGTATAAGGAAGGAAGTACGATGTCAATGAGCGGGCAGGAGAGACGGGAACAGATTCTTACCATATTAAGGAGCAGCACAGTGCCGGTTTCGGGGATGGCTCTGGCAAAGCATCTGGATGTCAGCCGTCAAGTAATCGTGCAGGATATCGCATTGCTGCGTGCGAATGGTGAAAAGATCGTTTCTACAAACCGTGGTTATATCGAAGAGGTGCAGAAGCGGTGCAGCAGAGTATTCAAAGTAATACACACAGACGAGCAGGTAGAAGAAGAGCTGAATCTGTATGTGGATTTTGGGGCGAGAGTAGAAGATGTATTCGTATACCATAAGGTACACGGAGTCATTCGGGTTGGTATGAATATCAGATCCAGAGTCGATGCAAAGCAGTATATGCACGACATTTCCACCGGAAAGTCCACACAGCTTATGAAACTGACATCAAACTATCATTACCATACGATCTCTGCGGACAGCGAAGAGATCCTCGATATGATTCAGGAGGAACTTCAGAAGCGGGGATTTCTCGCAAAGTTGCAGGATTACGAGCCGGTTGATTTCTGGAGCAAGAAGACAGAATAAATGCTGTGAGCAGAAATATAGAGAATAACAAAAACCCAGATTTCCAGTGGCACATATCACGGAAATCTGGGTTTTTGTTTTGCCTGTTCAGGTATTGTACAGCTAATAACGGAAGATTGGCTGCTATACTTTTAAAGAGGAATCCTTTGTCAGCATTTTCTCAAATTCTTTTGCTGCGATATTCATTGGTCTGGAGGTATCTCTGACAAGACAGATACTTCTGGATGGAATCTCGCAGTCAAGTCTGATATGAAAAATTTCTTTGTTCTTAACCGCTTCTTCCGAAAATACTTCGGCAAGAAATCCAAGACCGAGATCGCTCTTTATCATAGGAAGGATTTGATCTATGACAGAGGCTTCAATCTCAGGGATGAGAGAAAGTCCATGATCGAGAAAAAAGTGATTGTAAAAATCACGAGTCGCCGTATGTGAATTGGGAAGGATGATGGGATAATCTGACAGACTTTTTATTGTCTGTGTTTCTTTGGAAAGCGCAGCAAAGCGCGGGCCTCCAAAGAGATTTTCATGGATTGCCATCAGGGGGATACCCTTCAAGGGACGGCGCAGTGTCACAGGCGTAGTGATCAACGCGAAATCAACGAGCCCCATTTTCAAGGAGGTAATTGCCTGGGTTGTTGTGACACTTGTAAGATGTACGCGGATACCGGGATAAAGCGTATGAAATTCTTTGAGACGCGGCAGCAGGAGTGTGTGCAGTGCGATCTCGCTTACACCGATTGAAATGATGCCGTGCTGAAGACTTTTTGCATCGGCAAGTTCTGCTTCCGCAGCTTCAAGCTGACGGTGGGCAGCCGAAACGCGGCTGAACAGATACTGGCCTTCTGTTGTCAGTGTAACGCCTCGGTTAGAGCGGATAAAGAGGCGGCAGCCAAGCTCATTTTCCAGATTATTGACGGCACGAGAGACGTTTGGCTGGTTACTCAGGAGGATATTAGCAGCCTGTGTAAAACTTTTGTACTTTGCAACGTAATAAAATATTCGATAATAATCGTAAGAAATACTCATTATTCACCTCTTGGCATATCAAATTGATATATCAGACTGATTAAAAATACATTTTACATATTCAATTAATGTGAGTATAATACAGCGGTGTTCAAAAAGCAAGAAAAGAAGGCGCGCAAAGGAAGATTGCGCAGGGAAAGGAAGTGATGTGATGGAAAAGCTGGCAGAAAATCTTCTCGAAGAGCTGACTTGTGAGGACGTATTTACGATACCTCTGTTTGGAGGAATCGGTGTCTCAGAGTCCACTGTGATGACTTGGATTATCATGGCGGTTCTCGTATTGCTGTCAATCTGGCTGACGCATGGTATGCGGGTGAGAAACATCAGCAAAAAGCAGGCGGCGGTCGAAGCGGCAGTGAGCTGGGTGAATAACTTTGTAGAAGACATGATCGGAGAGGAAGGCAAGAAGTATGTGCCTTACCTTGTAACGGTTCTTTTGTATGTTGCGACAGCAAATGTCATCGGACTTGTAGGAGTAAAACCTCCGACAAAGGATCTTAATGTCACAGCAGCGCTCGCACTGATGAGTATCGCACTGATCGAAGCAGCCGGCATCCGGCAGAAGGGTGTGAGAAAATGGGCGAAGGGATTTGCCGAGCCTATGGCAGTCATCGCTCCGATTAATGTGATGGAGGTCTTTATCCGGCCGCTCTCGCTGTGTATGCGACTATTCGGTAATGTCCTCGGAGCATTCGTCATAATGGAGCTGATTAAGATGGTGATCCCGGTCGGTGTTCCGCTTGTGTTTAGTTTTTATTTTGATATTTTTGACGGTTTGATACAGGCGTATGTATTTGTATTTCTGACTTCGCTATTTATCAAGGAAGCGATAGAATAGATGGAAGATACATACAGACAGAAGAAAAGATAAATATAAGAATGTAATCCGGAAATAGTGAAAAGGGATAAGAAAAGGAGATAAAAGTATGAATACAATCATTGCAATCGGAGCAGGAATCGCAGCACTGACAGGCATCGGAGCAGGTATCGGTATCGGTATCGCAACAGGCAAGGCAACGGACGCAGTAGCAAGACAGCCGGAAGCAGACGGAAAGATCAGCAAGCTTCTTCTGATCGGATGTGCTATGGCAGAGGGTACTGCAATCTTTGGCTTTGTAGTCGCACTCTTGATCATCTTGTTTCTGGGCTGACGAAGAAGAAACGATGGCTGCTTTTTACGTATCGGAGCCGGCGCTTCGGTCGTCAGAGAGCGGCAATGGTATGATCATATACCTATGAATATAAATTAGGAAAGGCAGGAAAAAACAGTGCTTCGATTAGACTGGAATATTCTTTTTAATATTATCAACCTGTTGATTCTGTATCTGCTGATGAAACGGTTTTTGTTTAAGCCGGTCAATGAGATCCTGGCAAAACGTCAGGCAGAGGCAGACAGCAGATTCGCACAGGCAGATGCGAAGGAGTCACAGGCAAAGGAAAGCTATGAAAAATACGAAGCGCTTCTTCAGGATGCCGTAGGCGAGAAGGAGCGGATCGTTACAGAAGCACATACACAGGCTGGCAAAGAGTATGGGCGTATTGTGGATGAAGCGAAGCATACGGCACAGAATATTATAGCAGATGCAAGAGAGGATGCAAAAAAGGAAAAGGATGCGATGATGCAGCAGGCAGATTCACAGATCCGTGAGATGGTGCTTTCGGCAGCAGCGAAGATGGCAGGAACGGCAGACGGAGCTGATAATGACAAGCGGCTGTACGATGCATTTCTGGCAGCACAGGAAAAAGATAAGCATGAGACAAAGTGAAATGGAGTGTAAAGTATGTTGCAGGCAATAGAAAAATATGCACAGATGATGCATCGTCTTGAAATCCCGCAGGATATTCAGAAGCAGGCAGCCGATATTTTTGAGGCAGTTCCTCAGGTCCTTACAGATCTGTCGGATCCAACGGTGAATCTTGAAAAAAAACATCATGTAATTGAAAAGGTGTTTCCGATGCAGATCAGGGATTTCCTGAAGATTCTGTGTGATAATGACGCAATCTCAATGTTCTCTGAGATCTGCAAAGTGTACCGCATGCAGATTCCGCAGAAAAAGGGGACACTTCGAGCAAAGCTTCGGTATGTGACGGAACCTGATGAAAAACATCTGGACGGAATCCGCAGGTTCATTACAGAAAAATATAAGGTCCAGGATTTGGACTTTGAGATGGAAAAGGATGCATCTCTGGGCGGAGGCTTTGTGCTTACTGTCGGCGGGGAAGAGTTCGACTGGTCCAGAAATGGAAGAATCCGTCAGATGAAAGAAAAACTGGAAAGCAGCAGTCAGGTACAGCCTCAGAGTCTTGACGGGATCATCTCAATTCTGAAAAGTGAAATTGAAGATTTTGATCTGGAAGCCCATGAAAAGGAAATAGGAGTTGTTAATTGGGTTGGTGATGGAATCGCTAATATCGACGGTATCGATCACGCAATGTACGGAGAAATCGTTGTATTTGACAATGGAATAAAGGGAATGGTACAAGACATCCGCAGGGAAGAGGTGGCATGTATTCTGTTCGGGCGCGATACAGGCATCCGCGAAGGTACGAGAGTCATGCGTACAGGAAAGAAGGCCGGAATCCCTGTCGGAGAAGATTTTCTTGGCAGAGTCGTCGATCCTCTTGGTGCACCGATCGATGGGGGTGCTCCTATACGAGCTGCTTCCTACCTTCCGATGGAGGAGGAAGCACCGGGTATTGTAGAAAGACAGTCTGTAAGCGTGCCTCTCGAGACCGGTATCCTTGCGATTGACTCCATGTTTCCAATCGGAAGAGGCCAGCGTGAACTGATTATTGGTGACCGACAGACAGGAAAAACATCGATCGCGATGGATACAATCCTGAATCAGAAGGGAAAGGACGTCATCTGTATTTACACAGCGATCGGACAGAAGGCTTCGACGGTTGCAAAGCTTGTAAATACACTGAAAAAGTATGATGCCTTAGAATATACGATTGTAGTAGCTGCTACGGCTTCCGATCCGGCGCCGCTGCAGTATGCTGCTCCGTATTCGGCAACTGCGCTCGCAGAGTATTTCATGCATCAGGGTAAAGATGTCCTGATCGTTTATGATGATCTTTCCAAGCATGCAGTCGCATACCGTGCGCTTTCGCTTTTGCTGGAGCGTTCTCCGGGGCGAGAAGCATATCCGGGAGATGTATTCTACCTGCATTCCAGACTGCTTGAACGTTCAAGCCGATTAAGCAAGGCGCAGGGAGGCGGTTCAATTACGGCGCTTCCAATTATCGAGACGCAGGCGGGAGACGTTTCGGCCTATATTCCGACGAATGTAATCTCTATCACAGACGGTCAGATATTTCTGGAAAGTGATCTCTTTTTCTCCGGTATGCGTCCGGCCGTCAATGTTGGTCTTTCTGTTTCACGTGTCGGTGGAGCAGCGCAGACAAAGGCGATGAAAAAAGCTGCAGGAAGTATCAGGATTGATCTTGCGCAGTATCGGGAGATGGAGGTATTCACCCAGTTCAGTTCAGATCTGGATGCATCGACGAAAGAGATGCTTCAGTACGGCAGAGGATTGATGGAGCTTTTGAAGCAGCCGCTTTGCGAACCGCTCACAATGGAGGATCAGGTGATCACTTTGTGTGCCGTGACCGGAAGACTGCTTTTGCCAATCCCGCTCGAGCAGCAAAAAAAATTTCAGAAAGAGATGCTTGCATGGTTTCATACGGCGCAGCCGGACATTATAAAAGAACTGGCGCTTCAAAAAGATCTTGGCGAGGAACTGAAAAACAGGATTCTCGAGGCTGTAAAATGCTTCCGGGAAACATGGAAGAAACAGGGTGAGTAAATGGCAAATACACGCGAGATCCAAAGCAGAATAAAGAGCATTCGAGATACTATGAAGATCACGAATGCCATGTATATGATCTCTTCTACAAAGCTTCGCAGAGCGCGTAAAGAACTGGAAGAGACAGAGCCTTATTTTTACACGCTTCAGGCAATGCTTTCGCGTATTGTTCGTCATGTACCGAAAATGGAGCACCTGTATTTTGCAGAAGGAAATAATAAAGCTGCAAAAAAGAAGTGCTTCCTTGTCGTGACGGGCGATAAAGGAATGGCAGGCGCGTACAATCACAATGTTTTAAAGCTTGCAAAGGATCAGATAGACAGCTGCAAAGAGTATTCTCTGTTCGTTGTAGGTGAGGTCGGACGCCAGTATTTTCACACACAGAAGATCGATGTAGACGAGCACTTTCTGTATACCGCGCAGAATCCAACGATGCACCGTGCGCGTGAGATAGCAGGACGGGTTCTGGAACTATATGAATCAGGAGATGCGAATGAAGTCTATATGGTATTTACGACGATGCAGAATGCAGTGCAGACGCAGACACATATGGTGCGGCTTTTGCCGCTTGCAAAAGAAGACTTCAACACGCCGGCGATCCCAGTCAATGTCTATCAGGAAGAGTTTCATTTTGAACCCTCCCCGGAAAAGGTACTCGACCACGTAGTACCAAACTACGTGGCAGGTTATATCTACGGAGCGCTGATGGAATCCTACTGCAGTGAGCACAATGCCCGCATGACGGCGATGCAGGCGGCAAATGACAGTGCGCAGGCAATGATTCGGAGTTTGTCAATCGAGTACAACCGCGTCCGGCAGGCTGCGATCACACAGGAGATTACAGAGGTCATCAGTGGGGCGAAGGCGCAGAAACGCAAGAGAAAGAAAAAGGCGAAAGGAGCCGCAGTATGAATAAAGGAAGAATCGTACAGGTATTAGGACCTGTTATCGATGTGGAATTTGAAAACGGCGACCTGCCGTTTATCAAAGATGCATTGGAAGTTGAAAAAGATGGAAAGCGGTGTGTGATGGAGGTGGCGCAGCATATCGGAAATAATACGGTGCGCTGTATTATGCTTGCCTCCAGTGATGGACTGCATAAAGATATGGAAGTAACAGCGACAGGCTCAGGCATACGTGTCCCGGTCGGAGAGAAGACACTTGGACGTCTTTTCAATGTACTGGGCGAGACAATTGATAAAGAAGAGCCGCTCGATGGACAGGAACATTGGTGCATCCATCGAGAAGCACCGAAATTTGAGGATCAAAGTCCGGTAGCAGAAATGCTGGAGACAGGTATCAAGGTCATTGACCTGCTTGCGCCATATGCAAAAGGAGGCAAAATCGGACTTTTCGGAGGAGCAGGTGTCGGAAAAACTGTTCTGATTCAGGAGCTGATACGCAATATTGCAACAGAGCACGGCGGATATTCGATATTTACAGGTGTCGGAGAGCGTTCGCGTGAAGGAAATGATCTTTGGACTGAGATGAAAGAATCCGGCGTATTGGAAAAAACAGCGCTGGTATTCGGGCAGATGAATGAGCCGCCCGGAGCACGTATGCGTGTTGCGGAGACGGGATTGACGATGGCAGAGTATTTCAGGGATGTACAAAACCAGAATGTGCTTTTGTTTATTGACAACATTTTCCGTTTTGTACAGGCAGGCTCAGAGGTATCAGCGCTTCTTGGCCGTATGCCTTTTGCGGTCGGATATCAGCC
>ENA-ORMO01002870-ORMO01002870.1-human-gut-metagenome-genome-assembly--contig:-NODE-2870-length-12471-cov-7.844555_pt1 | contig 12471 bp, 10 predicted proteins | sample MGYA00242106_ERZ509001 | MGnify/ENA primary metagenome ERZ509001 (study PRJEB26280, sample SAMEA2338736) | human gut metagenome | biome: human gut; feature: human-associated habitat; material: faeces... | reverse complement strand
GTATTTTTTATTGTCAATTTCTTGGCTTATTTAAAGTATACAGGAAGCTTTCTTTTTCTACAAGCAGAAATCTCTTGTTCCATTACTCCTCCTTTCTGATTTTATACTTTCTGCTGTAGAAAAAAGCGCTATTTTTCTCAAAACAGCGCTTTGTATTATATAATTCAATTATATCCTGTCTAAACTCAGTATTCAAGTAATACTTTTATTATTAATGATGGAACAGTCTGATGCCTGTAAACGCCATTGCCATTCCATACTTATTGCAGGTTGCGATCACATCCTCGTCTCTTACAGATCCGCCCGGCTGCGCAATATATTTTACGCCGCTTTTATGCGCTCTTTCAATATTATCACTGAATGGAAAGAACGCGTCAGATCCCAGAGTTACATCTGTAAGCTGATCCAGCCATGCACGTCTTGCCTCTCTTGTAAACACCTCAGGTTTTTCTGTAAAGATACGGTCCCATGCACCGTCCGCAAGAACATCCATATATTCCTCACCGATATATACATCAATAGCATTATCTCTCTCTGCACGGCTGATTCCTTCTTTAAACGGAAGGTTCAGAACCTGCGGACTCTGACGGAGGAACCAGTTGTCAGCCTTCTGTCCGGCCAGTCTGGTACAATGTACACGTGACTGCTGTCCGGCGCCTACGCCGATAGCCTGTCCGTCTTTAACAAAACATACAGAGTTGGACTGTGTATATTTCAGAACGATCAGAGAAATCTTCATATCGCGTTTTGCTTCCTCAGAAAGTTCCTGCTTCTCTGTTACAATGTTGGCGATCAGTTCGTCATTAATCTCAAGCTCCTGTCTTCCCTGCTCAAAAGTCACACCAAATACTTCCTTATGCTCTAATGGAGCCGGTACAAAATCCGGATCGATCTGAATTACATTGTAATTGCCTTTCTTTTTAGCTTTCAGGATTTCCAGAGCTTCATCTGTATATCCCGGAGCGATCACACCGTCAGAAACCTCTCTCTTGATAAGAAGAGCCGTATCTTTATCACAGACATCAGAAAGAGAAATAAAATCTCCAAATGAAGACATACGGTCAGCTCCTCTTGCTCTCGCATAAGCGCAGGCGATCGGAGAAAACTCTTTCCAGTTCATATCATCCACCCAGTAGATTTTTGCCAGAGTTTCTGTAAGAGGAAGTCCCACAGAAGCGCCTGCAGGAGAAACATGCTTAAAGGAAGTTGCCGCTGCAAGTCCGGTTGCTTTTTTCAGATCCCTTACCAGCTGCCATCCGTTAAAAGCATCCAGAAAATTAATATATCCCGGTCTTCCGGAAAGCACCCTGATCGGAAGTTCGCTTCCGTCATTCATAAAGATTCTTGATGGTTTCTGGTTTGGGTTACATCCGTATTTTAACTGTAATTCATTCATTGTCTGCATCCTCCTTATTTGTTTTTGTTTACAATTGCAGTCTCATATTTTCCGGTTTCAATATCAATATAACGCACAAAAAGGGAAACCTTATTCTCTTCATTAAGACTGTTCCACAGAAGATCTGTAAATTCTTTCATATCATTCGGAATGCTTACCAGCTTGGGCTCGCCTTCAAAGCTTGGAAGTGGATTTCCGTCACATTTATAGGTATGAATAAAACGTCCTTCACCTGCAACTGCCTTCTCATAAGCATAAGTATAACGGAGACATGCGTCCGGATTGCCGTTATCACTTTTCAGAATAGACATTGCATAGCTGTAATTTCCATTTTCGATATGCATAACACCGGAGATACGAGGTGTATAGTTTGGTCCATCCGGCTCAAATTCACGGCATCTTAATGACTGCTCAAAAGTCATCTGTTTGTCCATACCTTCATAAATGGTATCTGTCTGATCTCCATTTGTAACAATCGTCTTATTTCCAAGGACGCGGACCGGAGCATAAATGATCAGGCTTGGATCAGTCAGCTTGGAAGGGTCAAACGCCTGTGTGCGGATTCCCTCTCCTTCTGTTACAAATACGCGGTTTCTGCTGTTCTCACTTCTTCCCATGATAAAGTAAGCTGCCACTGCCTTTGTCCCGTCAGCGGTGCGTCCCAGGATAATTCCTCTTCCCGGATAAGAATTGTTTTTCAGTTCATTTTCCAGTGATATCATTTCCATCGTCTGATCTCCTTTTTCTTGGTAGAAATTCTTTTTGTAATAAACATTATGGCCCTGAAACGCAAACAGACCGCCTGGGTAGTCTGTATTTCAGGCTGCCCAGGCGGTCGGCTAAACACTTACTGCACTCCCCGCAGGTAAATCCTGCTTTCCGCCAGTCATGCAGTCGTTATTATTAATATATAATACTTTTTTTTATTTTTCAAGAGGAAAAACAGCTTATTCGTCTACGCTGTAGTTCGGAGCCTCTTTTGTAATATGGATATCATGAGGATGAGACTCTTTTAAGGATGCGGCAGAAATCTTGACAAATTTTCCTGTAGTTTTCAGAGCTTCAATATTTTCTGCACCGCAGTATCCCATACCTGCACGAAGACCGCCGATCAGCTGATAAACAGTGTCCTCCACATGACCTTTATATGCCACGCGTCCTTCTACGCCTTCCGGAACAAGCTTCTTGGAATTTTCCTGGAAGTAACGGTCCTTGCTTCCGTTCTCCATAGCCGCAATAGATCCCATTCCACGGTAAACCTTATACTTACGTCCCTGATACAGTTCGAAAGTTCCCGGGCTCTCATCGCATCCGGCAAACATACTTCCCATCATACATACATTCGCGCCTGCTGCAATCGCCTTGGTCACATCTCCGGAGTATTTAATACCGCCGTCAGCAATAATCGGGATACCATAGCGATTAGCAACTTCGTAGCAGTCCATAACAGCAGTAATCTGCGGAACACCGATACCTGCTACCACACGGGTAGTACAGATAGATCCCGGTCCGATTCCAACTTTTACCGCATCTACGCCAGCCTCAATCAGAGCTTTGGTAGCTGCACCTGTAGCAACGTTTCCTGCGATGACCTGAAGTTCCGGATATGCATCCTTCATTTCACGGACAGCTTTCAGAATATTCTCAGAATGTCCATGAGCAGAGTCAACTACAATCACATCTACATTAGCTTTTACCAGCGCATCTACACGTGCCATTACATTAGAAGTAATTCCTACTGCCGCACCGCAGAGAAGACGTCCCTGTTCATCTTTGGCAGCCATAGGATATTTGATCTGTTTCTCAATATCCTTGATAGTAATCAGACCTTTTAAATTGAAATCGTCGTCTACAATGGGTAATTTTTCTTTACGGGATTTAGCAAGGATCTTCTTTGCTTCCTCCAGGGTGATTCCTTCCTTCGCAGTAATCAGACCTTCTGAAGTCATGCACTCACCAATCTTCTTGCTGAAGTCAGTTTCAAATTTCAGATCACGGTTGGTAATGATACCTACTAACTTCTTTCCTTCTGTGATCGGCACACCGGAAATACGGAATTTCGCCATCAGATCATTGGCATCTTTCAGCGTATGTTCTGCTGATAAATAAAACGGATCTGTAATAACACCGTTCTCAGAACGTTTTACCTTATCTACCTCGTCTGCCTGTGCCTCAATGGACATATTTTTGTGAATAATACCGATACCGCCCTGTCTTGCCATAGCAATGGCCATACGGTGCTCTGTAACAGTATCCATTCCCGCACTCATCAGCGGAATGTTCAGCTTCACTTTCTTAGTCAGCCAGGTCGCTACATCCACCTGGTTCGGAATCACCTTTGAATACGCAGGAACTAACAGCACATCGTCAAATGTAATGCCCTCACCGATAATTGTACCCATTGTATTTTTTCCTCCCTTAGTTATGTAAGTTTTACAGATGTGTGTATCTTCACATCTATATGTTATTTTGAGTTTGATTCATAGTGTAGCAAAAAACAAATAAGGTGTCAATCCAAAAAAACTTTGCTTGGCGCTGAATTTTTTATAGCATTCGCCATGGTTTCATCCGGTTCAATGATAACCTTGCAGGCTGCCCCGCTGTCACGGATAATCACGGCGAATCTCTTATGTTCCGGGTTTCCGGAAGAATAATCCAGAACTTTCATCTTCTGATTGCCATTATAATAATCCATACGATGAGAATTAAGAGGTGCAATCAGATCTGCCTCTGTCAGATCCAGAGATTTTACTCTTTTTCTTTTTGACTTGGACATAATCATATCAATATCCAGCTCTCCATTCACAAACAGATACTCATATTCCAGATCTGTTTTCGGAATGATAAAATAACAGGCTACTCCAAGTCCTATGGCTGCCAGAAAGAGAAACGGACTTATAAAAAGGCCTGCAGCAACAGCCACGACAGTCAGGGCGATCAGCCCGTACTTTATCATGGCATCCTTAAATGTGGATTCCTTTTTTACAAGGAATTCCGAGTACAGTTCACTCATAATTCACACTCCTTACGAGGATCCCCTCGTGTTTTTTGATAATAGGATTATTCTAACATAAAAAGGAATCAACGTCTATGACGCCGATTCCTTTTTTATGAAATATTTATTACATCATGCCCATTCCCGGATTTCCTGCCGGCATTGCAGGAGTATCTTCCTTAATGTTGGCCACAACAGATTCTGTTGTCAATAAGGTGGATGCAACACTTGTAGCGTTCTGAAGAGCGCTTCTTGTAACCTTTGCAGGATCCAGAATTCCGGACTCTACCATGTTTACATACTCCTCGTTAAGAGCGTCAAATCCTACTCCGACCTCAGATTCTCTTACCTTGTTGATGATCACAGCGCCTTCCAGTCCTGCATTTGCAGCAATGTGGAATAACGGAGCTTCCAGCGCTTTCAGGATGATGTTTGCACCTGTCTTCTCATCACCTTCAAGGCCTGCAGCAAGTTCTGCAACCTTCTTGGATGCATGGATATATGCAGATCCGCCGCCTGCAATGATACCTTCCTCAACAGCTGCTCTTGTAGCTGCAAGAGCATCCTCAAGACGAAGTTTTGCTTCTTTCATCTCTGTCTCTGTTGCTGCACCTACACGGATAACAGCTACGCCGCCTGCAAGTTTTGCAAGTCTTTCCTGTAATTTTTCTTTATCAAACTCAGATGTTGTCTCACCGATCTGTTTACGGATCTGAGCAACACGATCTGCGATAGCCTGTTTGTCGCCGCAGCCGTCAACGATAACTGTGTTTTCTTTTGCGACTTTAACAGATTTTGCACGTCCAAGCTGATCCATAGTAGCTTCTTTCAGATCAAGTCCAAGTTCGTCAGAAATCACCTGACCGCCTGTAAGGATCGCGATATCCTGAAGCATTTCTTTTCTTCTGTCACCATATCCCGGAGCTTTTACAGCAGCTACCTGGAATGTTCCTCTTAATTTGTTTACGATAAGAGTTGTCAGTGCTTCACCTTCTACATCCTCAGCGATGATAAGGAGTTTTGCACCTGCCTGAACAATCTGCTCCAGAAGCGGAAGTACTTCCTGGATATTGCTGATCTTTTTATCTGTAATCAGGATATACGGATCTTCCAGATTTGCTTCCATTTTTTCCATATCTGTTGACATATAAGCGGAAATATATCCACGGTCAAACTGCATACCTTCAACAAGATCAAGCTCTGTATGCATGGTCTTGGATTCTTCTACTGTGATAACGCCGTCTTTGGAAACTTTTTCCATAGCGTCTGCTACCAGCTGACCAACTTCTTCGTCACTTGCAGAAATTGCTGCTACGTTAGCGATCTGTTTCTTTCCGCTGATAGTCTGGCTCATTTCTTTGATAGCAGCTACTGCTGTATCAGTTGCTTTTTTCATTCCCTTACGAAGGATGATCGGGTTTGCGCCTGCTGCCAGGTTTTTCATTCCTTCATGAACCATAGCCTGAGCAAGAACTGTTGCAGTTGTAGTACCGTCACCTGCTACATCGTTTGTTTTGGAAGCAACTTCTTTAATAAGCTGCGCTCCCATATTTTCAAATCCGTCCTCAAGCTCGATCTCTTTTGCAATGGTAACACCATCGTTTGTAATAAGCGGAGCGCCAAAGGATTTGTCAAGTACAACGTTTCTTCCTTTCGGTCCAAGTGTTACTCTTACTGTATTTGCAAGCTGGTTTACACCGCTTTCCAGTGCAGCTCTTGCTTCTGCGCCAAATTTAATTTCTTTTGCCATGATGAAAATTCCTCCTAAATTATTTTATCATTTACAATGCTGTCAGGAAATCTCTGTTTTATTTAACTACAGCTAAAATATCGTTCTGTTTTACGATGATATACTCTTCTCCGTCAAGCTTCACTTCTGTTCCTGCATATTTGGAATAGATAACCTGATCTCCTGCAGCAACTTCCATTTTCACTTCCTTGCCGTCTACCATTCCGCCAGGTCCTACAGCAATAACTTCAGCCTGCTGCGGTTTCTCCTGTGCCTGACCCGGAAGTACGATACCGGATTTGGTTGTTTCTTCTGCTTCTAACTGTTTTAATACAACTCTGTCACCTAATGGAACTAATTTCATGATCTATTTCCTCCTTTAAATATCAGTCCTGTCTCGTTGCTAGCACTCATTTCATTCGAGTGCTAATCACTGTCCTTATATTATTGAATTGTGGTGTTTTCTGCAACTCTTTTTATGGTTGTAAATTATAATATATACTTTTTATATCTTTTATTTTCTTTTGTTTTCTCATGTTTTCTTATCTTCTTATTTTTTATATATCAAATTTCTGTTTATGGCTAACGAAAAACAGAAGCGGTCATCCGCTTCTGCTTCATTTATATCTTATGCTTTTTTATTTCTCTGTGCCTTGATCTCCTCCAGCTCGTCAAAGATCACTTCATTAAGAACTTTAATATAAGTACCCTTCATTCCAGAAGACCGGGATTCGATCACTCCTGCACTTTCAAATTTACGCAGCGCATTAACGATAACAGATCTGGTGATGCCAACACGGTCCGCGATCTTACTTGCAACGAGGATACCTTCTTCTCCATCCAGCTCATCAAAAATATGAATGATTGCTTCCAGTTCTGAGAAAGATAAGGTATTAAATGCTGATTTGACCACCTGCTGTTTTCTGTCTTCTTCTGCATTCTCTTCATGCACTGCACGCATCATCTCCAGCCCTACGACTGTTGTGCCATATTCGCTTACAATAATGTCCTCAATATCATAAGGCTTGTCATTACGGTACATAAATACCGTTCCCAGGCGTTCTCCTGCAATGTCGATAGGGTTAATGATTCCCTGGCATCTGCTGTCTACATGTTCAAAGCCAAGTGTCTGAAGATTCACATTTTCCTTTGTTGATAACACTCCTAAAAATCTCTCGTTCAGCAAAGTGTCAACATGACCGCCAACCTTGTCCTCGATCAGCTCCGTAATCTCTTCAACCCCCGGACATAAACTGACACCTAACACTTTTCCTTTTTTGCTCAGCACCAGTATATTGGAACTCAGTGTCTCCATCAACACCTGACAAATATCATTGAATACCACTTTGCTGGAGCTGCTGTTGTGCAAAAGCTTATTGATCTTCCTAGTTCTGTCTAACAACTGAACGCTCATACTGGCCTCCTTTTCTTTCTTCTCTCGTATATTCTGCATATTTTCCTGCTGTTTTTATATTACACGTTTTTTTTCAAAATTACAAGACATTTTTACGTTTTTTCAATTTTGCCTGCCTATTCTGAAAATATTTTTAATTGCAAAATATTGTGAAACTTCTCAATCTTCCTTCGGAGGCCTCTGTTCCACATAGCCGCAGGTTTCCTGACTGCACACGATCTTGTTTCCTTTTTCTACCATATAGCTGCCGCACACAGGACATTTTTTGTCAGAAGGCTTCTGCCAGGACATAAAATCACATTCCGGATTATCCTCACATCCATAATATTTACGTCCTTTTTGTGTTTTTTTCAGAACAACATCCTTTCCACATTTTGGACATGCTACACCTATTTTTTCGTAATACGGCTTTGTATTCCTGCAGTCCGGGAATCCCGGGCAGGCAAGGAATCTGCCATGAGGACCATATTTAATCACCATATTCCGTCCGCAAAGATCGCAGACTACATCTGTCACTTCATCCTGGATATCTACCTTTTCCAGTTCTTTTTCTGCCGCATCCACATCTTTTTTCAGATCCGGATAAAAATTTCTGACAACAGTTTTCCACTGGACTGTTCCTGCTTCCACACAGTCAAGCAGTCCTTCCATCATGGCCGTAAAATGCACATCTACAATACTTGGGAAAGCCTGTTTCATAATATTATTTACAACCTCTCCAAGCTCTGTCATATAGAGGTTTTTCTGCTCTTTTGAAACATAGCGGCGGCTGATAATGGTAGTAATGGTCGGTGCATAGGTACTTGGTCTTCCGATTCCCTGTTCCTCCAGAGCCTTTACAAGAGATGCTTCCGTATAATGAGCCGGCGGCTGGGTAAAATGCTGTTCCGGCTTCAATTCCAGCAGTTCCAGCTTCATGCCTTTTTCCAGGCTCTGACTTAAAACATTTCCCTTTTTATTGTCCTCATCCTGGACATAAACGGACATAAATCCATCAAAAACTACTTTAGAAGCAGCGACTGTAAATACATACTCTCCTGCCCCGATCTTAACGGAAGTAGTTTCATAGCGGGCTGCAGCCATCCTGCTGGCTGTAAATCGTTTCCATATCAGCTGATACAGGCGGAACTGGTCTCTTGATAAAGATTCCTTAAGCATAGCAGGAGTACGGGAAATATCTGTAGGACGAATCGCCTCATGAGCATCCTGGATCTTCTGCTCTTTCTTTACAGCCTTTTCTCCATCGGCTACATAGGATGCTCCATACTGCTCTCCAATATAAACACGTGCTGCCTCATCCGCTTCCTGTGAAATACGTGTGGAGTCTGTACGCAGATAAGTGATCACACCCACTGTGCCATTTCCTTTGATGTCCACACCTTCATAAAGCTGCTGTGCAAGACGCATGGTCTTTTGTGTGGAAAAATTCAAAGTCTTGGCAGCTTCCTGCTGAAGGGTACTGGTTGTAAAAGGAAGAGGCGCATTTTTTATACGTTCTCCCTTTTTCACTTCTTTGATCTCGTATTCTGCATGTTCCAGTTTTTTGAGGATCTCATCTATTTCGGCCTTATTATGGATCGGAAGTTTTTTGTCTGTGCCATAGAATTTTGCCTGGAGATGTTTTTTCTCTCCCTGGATCTTAAATTCTCCGTCAAGACTCCAGTATTCTTCCGGAATAAAGGAATTGATCTCCTCTTCACGGTCACAGATGATGCGAAGAGCTACCGACTGTACACGTCCTGCACTTAAACCTCTTTTTACCTTAGCCCAGAGAAGCGGACTGATACTGTATCCTACCATACGGTCCAGCATCCTTCTGGCCTGCTGTGCATCCACCAGGTTCATATCCAGTTCTCTTGGCTGCTTGATCGAGTTTTTTACTGCAGTCTTGGTGATCTCATTGAATGTGATCCTTCGCATCTTCTTTGGATCTTCTTTCAAAGCCTGCATCAAATGCCAGGAAATAGCCTCTCCTTCACGGTCGGGGTCAGTTGCAAGAAAAATCTTGTCAGCTTTTTTTGCCGCCTTGCGAAGTCCTGCCAAAAGTTCTCCTTTTCCACGGATTGTAATATATTTTGGCTCAAAATCATTCTCTACATCGATTCCAAACTGACTCTTAGGAAAATCCCGTACATGTCCGTTTGAAGCCTGAACATCATAATTGCTCCCCAAAAATTTCTTAATTGTCTTTACTTTTGCAGGTGACTCTACGATCACCAGATATTTCGCCATGCTACCTCTCCTATTTATCGTAAAATTAAGTCTGATTTTTTATATAGTAATGTCTGCTGATTTCTCTGACCATTCCCAGAAGTTCCAGTTCTACCAGAATACGCCCTGTCTTTTCCGTTGAAAAGCCAGTTTCCTGTGCTAAAACATCTCTGGATTTTGGTCGTAAATCCAGACAACTATACACCATATTCAAATCACTTGCAAGACCTAAGTTCTTTTTTCCTTCTGATTTTATTGTATTTTCATAATTAATACCCAGCTCCTCCAAAAGCACCTCCGGAGCATAGGCAATCCCCGCTCCATCATAAATCAGCTGATGGCAGCCCCGGCTCAGTTCTTCATTAACAGGGCCCGGAAGGGCAAAAACAGGCTTTCCCTGCTCCAGAGCACACTGAGCAGTAATCAGCGAACCACTTTTCTCCCTGGCCTCTACTACCAGAACCATGTCTGAAAGTCCCGCTATTATCCTGTTCCGTGCCGGAAAATAATAGCTTCTTGGAAGAGTGCCCGGAGGATATTCACTGATGATCCCTCCTTTTTCCCTTATGATCCTGCTGTAAAGACCTTTATTTCCTGCCGGGTAGCAGATATCTGCCCCATTTCCAAGGACTGCCCAGGTTGGCATCCTTCCCTCCATTGCACCTTTATGTCCTTCAGCGTCAATTCCGGATGCCAGCCCGCTGATGATCTGAACGCCTGCTTCTGCAAGTATTCTGGCAAATCGAAACGCCTGTATCCTTCCATAGGTACTGCACAGCCTTGCCCCTACAACAGCTGCAGAAGGACGTTTGAAATCTGGAAGATTTCCTTTTATATAGAGTTTTTCCGGCATACCTTTATAAAGTTTCAGTTTTGAAGGATATTCCTGAGAAGATTTTTCAATACATCTGATTTCTTCAGACTGTGTTCTTTCCATATAAGATACCTCTCCTTCCTGTAGTTTATGATAATTTTGCAGCTCATATCCAGTATTTTTTTTCGAAAGCTCTGTAGGACAGTGCCTCCCCTATATGCTGCCGCCTGATCAGCTCTGATTCTTCCATATCTGCAATGGTACGGGCTACCTTCAATATCCTGTGGTACGACCGGGCGCTGAACCCCATCTGGTCAAAGGCTTTCTCCATCAAAAGTTTTGCCTGTCTATCTGTTGTGCAATAAGATTCTATCTTTTTTCCCTGAAGTTCTCCATTAAACTGAATTTTTTCTTTTTTATATCGTTCTCTCTGAATCTCATGAACTCTTTCCACTCGTTTCCTTATCAAAGAAGAACATTCTCCTTCTTTTCCGTTCAGACTGGAAAAGCTTACCTGTTCCGCATCTGCACAAAGATCCAGACGATCCAGAAGAGGCTGGCTTAATTTATTCAGATATCCTGTAACCTGTCCCGATGTACATCTGCATTTGTTCATATCCGGATAATAACCGCATGGACATGGATTCATAGCCGCACAAAGGATAAAATCAGCCGGAAAGGTGTAGGTCCCGCTGACTCTTGATATCCGGATCACCCGGTCTTCCAGAGGCTGCCTCAGTATTTCCAGACTTCTTCTGGAAAATTCCGGCATCTCATCCAGAAATAAGACTCCTCTGTGAGCCAGTGTGATCTCACCCGGCCTTGGATTTCGCCCTCCCCCTGCCATTGCCTGGGCAGAACTGGTGTGATGAGGACTCCGAAAAGGTCTTTCACGGACAAGAGGATCCGATTCCGACAGAAGACCTGCAATACTGTATATTTTAGTAAGTTCCAGACTTTCTTCAAAAGTCAGCGGAGGCATAATCCCCGGTATACGCCGTGCCACCATTGTCTTTCCTGCTCCCGGAGGACCTATCATCAAAAGGTTATGGAAACCGCTGACAGCGATCTCCACTGCCCTTCTTAAAGATTTCTGACCACGGATATCACGAAAGTCTGTAAAATCTGTTTCCTTGTATTCTGCAGACTGCAGCATCGTCTCTTCTTTGTAGCTGTCCGGGTTTCTTAAAAAACAGATCATTTCCTGCAGATTCCTGACACCGATCACCTTCATATCCGGAACCAGGCCTGCCTCCTTCATATTCCCTGCCGGAACAATACAAAAACGGCATTTTTCCTCTCTGGCACGTATCACAATCGGAAGAACTCCAGAAATGGCATGGATTTCTCCGTTCAGACTCAATTCTCCTGCCATCATCACCCCGTTTAATCTTTCTGGTTCAAAAATCCCAGCTGCCGCAAGTACTGCTGCCGCCACAGGAATATCAAATCCAGCCCCCTGTTTTTTTATATCTGCAGGTGCAAAATTTACTGTGATCCTTTTTGGCGGAAGTGCAATTTTATTATTTTTCAGTGCTGTCCTTACACGATCCTGAGCCTCCTTCACCTGTGCAGAAGGAAATCCCACCATGGTAAAAGACGGCAGTCCATCGCTGACATCTGCTTCCACCTGGACCGGATGTACTTCCATCCCCATGATCACAGCTGATAATACGGATGCAAACATACTTCTCCTTTCCGAAAAAATGTCTCCCCGACATGACACTTCATCGTAAATTATTTTATTATATATGGGATATTCGCAGCAGATCTGCTGCAGAGACAAAACAGAAAACAGAGGATGGAACTCTGCATGTTTTTATTATATCTTTCCTCTCTGAAAAAAACAAGTTCTATAAATCACGACCACCGGCTTAGCCGGTGGTTTGCTTTGACCCTATAAGGGTCTGTT
>ENA-ORMO01002869-ORMO01002869.1-human-gut-metagenome-genome-assembly--contig:-NODE-2869-length-12477-cov-6.636854_pt1 | contig 12477 bp, 13 predicted proteins | sample MGYA00242106_ERZ509001 | MGnify/ENA primary metagenome ERZ509001 (study PRJEB26280, sample SAMEA2338736) | human gut metagenome | biome: human gut; feature: human-associated habitat; material: faeces... | reverse complement strand
TTTTCTCAACCTTCTTTCTCGGAATTCCTTATATTTGAATTATACAAGAAGCTCCATTCATTTTCCAACCCGAATCCCTGCGGATTTCAAATCTTAACTATTATAGCATAATTATTTTTCTGCTTCAACAGGGCTGGCTTTATTTTTTTCCGTCAGACATGCCTGCACCAGATAGCGATACTGTTCTCCCCTGCTGTCATGGGTAGACAGCGTAAGTATTCCAGAATCTGCACTGACCTCCACACTTTCATCAATCTGTGCCTCCATGGTCCGGTTGTTAAAAATACTTTTTAAATAGGCATCTCTGTTCCCCTGGCTTTTTCCGGAGCAGAACCTCTCCATGAGATGACGGTTATCTGAAAGATACGCGGCAAATATCCGGTATTTATATTCCATATCTCCTGAATAAATATAAATATACGGATGCTCTTTCATGTAGAGATTGTCCCCGTATTTCTGAAGACCGCCAAACATACTGCCGTCCTCCATATGATTTCCATAAAGAACGGTAATGGGATCTTCAAAATTCCTGCTGTTATAAGCTTCCGAAAAAATTGCACCGGAAGGATTTTCCTCACCCTTTGCATCATGGGTAAGATAATAACTATTGTCCTCAGGATGCTGCAGTATCGGATAGTCGATCTCTGTATCCGGTATATAAATCCGTCCATAGATATCCGGATTCACCTGTTCCTGACTGCCTGCAAAAAACAGTATGCCTGCAGCAATCCCTCCTGCCAGCAGACAGATAGACAGAACCACGATCAGTACTGTTTTTTTCATGAATCTGTCTCCTCCATATAGAAGGTATCCAGAATCAGCTCATACAGCGCATCGTCGTCCACATAAAACTCATCATATACCTTACCGGTTTTCGCCTCTCCCTGCAAAACCGTCAGATTCCCCTCCTGAAAGCTCATTTTTGCCGCTTCGGAAATCAGATATACCGCTTTATCCAGACTGATATCTGTTACCATTTCACTGGAAAATTCCTGATAGAGACTTGCTGGTAATGATACGTTTTTCTGCACTGCTGAAGCTGCCTGCTGAAAAAAGCTCAGAAGAAACTGCTTCTGCCTTGCGATTCGCATATTATTGCTTCCATGCTCTTCCGTATTTCTCCACCGCACAAAGGTTTCCGCCATATCTCCGGTAAGGGTGACCGCTTCGCCGCTTTTCAGCTGTGGATCCGCAGAAGTCATATCCTCCCCCTCCGGAACAGTAACAGTGACACCGCCTACCGCATCATTCAGCTTTCCTATGGTTTCCAAAGAAAAGGCTGCATATCCATTGATGGGGATTCCATAAAAAAGTCTGGAAACTGCATCTACCATATACTGACAGCTTTTTTCTCTTCCATCCCCGTAGGCATAGGCAAGCCCTAAATGGTTAATATTTTCTCCCAGATAATTCCCCTTATTGTCAAAAGCGGGAATCTTTGTCATAGTATCACGGGAAATGGCAATCACTCTCAGCTGTCTGCTGACCGGATCCAGCACTGCCAGAAAGATACTGTCTGCCTGACCACTTTCTCCGGAAACTTCTTTTTCCTTCTGTATCTCCTCTCCTGCCTGGTCGATTCCCATGCAGAGAAGAGTGATTATCTGATCGTTATACTGATAGGCTTTTCCATTATGCCAGATATAATCGGAGTCTTTCGAGAGCTTTTTGCCGTCCCCTCTGTCTGCCATACTCAAAGCCACTGAACTTACATTTTCTCTCATGTCTCTTTCACCGCCTGTACGGAGTACATGATAGGTTCCGAAGGCTGCCGTGCCAAATACCAGAACCATAATAGAAAGTCCGAAGACCGCCCGCAGCAAAACGCCCTCCACAGTCTTTCTTCCCGCAGTGTGCTGCCATCTGACAGTGAGAAAAGCACCCAGAAGTCCTCCCAACGTATTCAGAACCATATCTCCTGTAGAAAAGGTTCCCATTTTGCATATGTACTGGAGAAATTCCACCAGAAGGCTCATGCCGAAGGAGAACAGAAAAGCCCTCATCAGCCGTTCTTCCCTGTGAAGCTGACACACGAAAAGGATTCCCACCGGAACAAACAGAAGGAGCTTCCCGGCTTCCTGCAAAAGAAGCGGAAGGCTCAGCCCTTCTGAAATCAATTCCGCAAAGGGAAGCACCTGAATCTGATAACCCTGAGAGGGATTTCGAGTCAGAAGCATAAATCCCACCGCTGACAAAAGGTAGATCACCAAAGCTCCTGCCACACAGGTCAGCTGAAAAGTGCGCTTCTTCCGTTCCCTCCACTTCAGACGGGGAATTACAAACGCACTTGCCAGAAGCAAAAGAATGCATATTACCGCCACTGCCAGAAAAGCCATTCCCGGAACAGAGTCCAGGCCTGAAGACAGGCTTTCCAGCCCTTCAAATATCCTGCTGATTTTCTGCACCTGTCTCCCCCTTTATCTTACAATCAGATTCAGAGACTGCGGAACAGAGGAATTCCCGTCGCTGTCTGTGACCACATACTGCAATACATACTGTCCCGGCGTTGTCATGCTGTAGTCCCCACTTACATGGATCCTTCTGAAAAGAGAGCTTCTGTCATCCTTATCATCTGTAATGTCAGCTACCGGTGAAATAACAGAGAAATTTGATCCCGCTGCAATCTCAATAGTGTCCTCAGAAAGGGTCAGAACCGGAACTGCCGGATCCGCAGGAACTTCCGTAGGCGTTGCCACCGGCTCAGGCGTAGGCGTTGCCGGCACCGTTGTAGGTGTTACCGACAATTTTACCTCTCTTTCTTTCTGGATATCATGAGCAGACTGCAGATTCCGGTTGATATTATCATAGGACTTTAATGCTACCGTCACCGCCCCTGCACAGAAGATCAAAAGTAAAAACGTTGTGATAAGCTTATTTTTCATATCGTTTCCTCCTGTCTTCTCCTTTACAGAGTGTCTTCCGTATTCATGGAAGCTTCCGTTGTTTTGATGTAACGTTTATATTTCCCGTAATGTCCATATTTGGAATATCCATATTTGCCATATTTTCCATAACTGGAAATACTGGAGCTGCTGCGGTTAATCAGATATCCTGCCAGCTTGTCCTCCATAATAAAGGGACCAATCCCCTCCTGGATCTCATGAAGTGTCGCCATATCCTGTCGAACCACATAAAGGCAGGTATCTGCATATTTACCCAGGATCGCAGCATCCGAAAAAAGTCCGGAAGGCGGAGTATCGATCACAATAAAATCATAGACTCTCCTGAGATAGCCCATCAGATCCTCCATCATCCCGTCGGAGATAATTCCGGAGACTCCACCGACTCTGGTACCGCCCCCGATCACTGCCAGTTCTCCGCTTCCTGTGATAATCTCATCCGGCTCGGCCTTCCCGTCAAAGAAATCACTTAAGCCTGCTTTTTTTCCTTCAAACCCAAAGACTCTTCCTACGGAAGGATTCCGGAGATCCCCGTCAATGATTACTGTTTTTTTGCCATTCTGTACAGCTGCCAGCGCCAGATTCACAGACATCAGACTTTTTCCCTCCTGGGGAAGTGTACTGGTTACAAGCAGTACTTTCTGCTCCTGTCTGGTCATGATCTGATCGATCCTGGACTGGGCAGACAGCATGGACTGTTTAAAACTCCAGTCAATCCTTTTATTACTGATCAGAAGATGAGATTTGTTCTCATTTGTCCTTTTTTTCATTTTAGTATCCGGAATCAGCGCGATACACCCTTTGGAGGTAACTTTTTTCATATCCTTTTCTTTTCGTACCGTATGTAAAGTCTGGGCATAAAGGAAGGTCAGCGCCGCTACCAGCACAAGTCCCACCAGCAGTCCCTTCACAGCACAGTTCACCATGGAATAGGGATTATCCGGAATCTGAGAAGCCTGTACCATATCTACTGTTTCCAGTTCTACAGAACCATTGGATTTATCTGCCCAACCCGGATACACCTGACGGAAGGCTTCCAGCACCGGATCCACATTTCGGAAATCATTGGAGCTTACTGACACGGTAAAAAGGTTGGCTCCCTCTGTGTACTGGGTGCTGATCTGGCAGTTTTTGGGATCCAGACCTTTTTCCTGGATTTTTTCGGACAGTTCATCCTGAAATTCATAGGTTCCATATATTTTTGCCACAGAGCTGCTGAGCCTTCTGGCAAGAGCCGCGTCACTTTCAGTAACTCCGCTCTTATTTACCGCATAAGTGACCTTGGCAGAATATACCGGCTTATAGGAAGCGTTTAAATAAGCCACCGTCACTGCCGCTGCCGCCACCAGTACAAGAAGGAGCTGAATCCAGTAGCGTTTCAGGCAGCGGAGGATATCCTCCAGTATTTCTGTAAAGTCCATAGGTTCCGGACTACTATAGACATTTCTGTCTGTACGTGTTTCTGTCTGCATCTCTCTCACCTGCCCTGCTTTCTGTTATCATAACCATAATAGTATCTTCCGTAGCGTTTCTTTCGTCCAAAGGAATTTTTCTCTCCTCTGGTCATATTCAGGACTCCGCCGATCACCGCTACTCCGGTGTCGTCCAGAACGTCCACCACATCATTGATTTCCACTGCACGAACCCGATCCTGACGTACCGTAAGAAGCGCCGCATCCACAGCTCCTGCTATAATCTCCGCATCACGGACAATTCCAATTGGCGGCGTATCGATGACCACATAGTCCACATGCCGGGAGATCATCTTCAGCAGCGCCTTAAAATCTCTGTTTTCCAGAAATTTATCCGGTTCCGCAATAGCTGATTTCTGAAAAATACACATAAATCCCGGGATTTTTTTATCGGTATACCGCACCTCCTGCAGAGAGCTTTTACCCTGAAGAAGATCCGAAAGGCTTCTGTCCTTGTCTACGGTATAATCAAAAATCTTTGCAAGAGCAGGTCTTCTCATATCTGCGTCCATGAGCATAACCTTTTTTCCTCTTCTGGCAAGATTCAGCGTCAGATTCACCGCAACAGTAGATTTTCCCTCATTTTCACAGATGGAATTGACCATGAGCGTACGGAAACCCTTCTGATCCATGCGAGTCTGTACCTGAGTGGTCAGCTTATCGATCTCTTCCACATACACCCCGTCAGTGCCGGGATCTGAAATGAGGATTGCCTTCTGATTTTTCTTTTTCTTCATGAAATGAAGAGAGCCAAGCATTCTGATATCCAGAAGCTCTGAAGCCTGCTTCCGGTTATGGATCCGATCTGTGGAAATACAGTAAAACACCGTCAGTCCCACGCCTGCCGCCAGGATCAGAAGAGCTGCCAGAAGAGCATTTAAAAGAGTTTTTGACTCCTGCTTTTGGATATTCTGGACAGAAAGTCCGGTAAGGTTTCTCAGCATATAGCCGGATTCAAAGTATGCCGTCAGGGTCGGATAACTGGTAAGAGCTGATTTCAGAAGACGAAGCGCGTTTTCTGCTGATCCTGCGGAAGCGCTCATGGAAATCAGGTTGGTATTGGGCACCTGGGCAGCGCTCACAGAGCCTGGAAGGGAAGAAACCTCCTCCTGCTTCTTCATCTGCTCTGTAAGCATTTCACTGTTCAGTACGTTCAGGTTACGGTTCATTGCCGAATCCAGATTTCCCGCAGCGGAATTGTCTCTGGAGATCATTGCCATATCCATAGTAGCAATATAAGTGCTTCCGGAAAAATGATCCATTCCCACATAGGCAAGAATGCCTCCGATACAGGCACACATAAGGATCACAAAAATATTTTTCCACAGGTATCTGCATATAAAGGAAACATCTATGGATGTGTTTCCCTGACGATTTATCTGCTGTTCCATTTTTCTCCTTTCCTCCCTACTCTACCACAACAGTTAGACGGGTGTTTCCCTGATAGCCTTTTTCCTGTGAAGTATAGGAATATACCACAGTGTAAACCCCTGCCTTATTGATATCTACATTGGAATCTACAGAAATCTGAGAAATATTTACCCAGTTTTCCTTGGAGCCATTTGCCACCTGCTCTGTTACTTCTTCTGTCTCCCCTTTGCTGTTCTTCACAGGTACCATAGCACCATAATCGATCTGGCAGTAGCCCTGGTCCTCCACATGGGAGATCAGTCTTGTCAGATCCAGTTCCTCTCCCTTTTTGTGATAAATCAGATAATCGGTCAGAACTACATAGGGACGGAAGGTTCTCTCCTCGTAGCTGTCCTCGTAGATCTCTACCTGAAGAGGCAGATCCACAGAATCTCCTACACTGTTTGTAACAGTTACCGTACAATCATAAATGCCGCTTGCCGGCTCACTGAGAAGCGCCTCTGCTCCTTCTACTGTAATAAAAGGACTGACGTCCCCGTCGATACAGTCAGAGGCTGTCACATAATCAAGTAGGGAAACCGCCTGGTTTTCCGGAAAACGCAGTTCCTCAGACAGGGCAAAATGAGGTTTCCTGTAATCTGTATAGATCAAGTCTCTGGTGAGAGTTCCAGAATTGCTGGAATGGTCAAAGCCCACATAGGAGATCACAAATTCATTTTCTTCCCCATCCTGCTTCTTTTGAATCTTTGAGATCATGACACTGTCTGATACGTCTCCATCTCTGTCGTCCTTCGCCACTACATCTTTCAGGAGTTCTTCTTCTCCGGTTTCTATGCCAACCTCCAGCTTTTCTGTAGAGGCTTCCAGCTTCGGTCCCTCCAGATCCACATTTTCTCTGCTTTTCTGAACATAGTAAGCTCCTCCTGCAATGCAGAGCGCACACAAAATCCCAAGAATGATCCTGGCCTTTTTCATTTCCACTTCCCTCTTTCTTCTGTATTTCTATCTATTAAATCCAGTACAGGCATCCCTTTCAGGATCCTGCTGGGATTTTCCGAAATCCACAGTTTCACTTCCATCGGATCAAAATTACGATCCAGAAATCCCATAAGCCGGTTCATATCCGGCGAACGGTATTCCGTATCATGGGCATCTGAGGCAATCACCCCGGCAATCCCGTCATCCACCAGCTGCAGCGCCATATCCTGACATCTGCTGCCAAAATCCCCCAGAATACTTCCTCCGTTGATCTGCAGAACACAGCCTTGGTCTGCCAGATAATACGCAAGCTCCGGATCCTTCTGTACAAAAATATACCGCTCCGGATGCGCCAGAACAATCCTCCAGCCTGCCTCCTGAAGCAGCCGAATCCTGCGGAGCACATTTCCTTCACTTTCCTCAAAGGGAAATTCCACCAGAAGATAATCCGTATGATTCAGAGAAAGAAGTTCCTTTCTTTGCACCATGGGGGCCGCGTCATCATCCAGAAAAACCTCCATTCCCGGATAAAGCTTCAGGGGAATCGCTTCCTTCGCCAATTCTTCTTGCAGTTTCTCTAAGCTTTCTCTGTACTCTTCCAGTGTATAATCATAATAATTCCCATGACTGGTAGCAGCCATATGACGAATCCCGGAGGAAACCGCCAGCCGCGCCATCACAAGAGCCTCTTCCAGAGACTCCGCTCCGTCGTCCAGCCCGGGAAGAATATGCGAATGAATGTCTACCATACATTTCCTTTCTTTTTTCACATAATTAATATTATGCTGTTAAAATCAAAAAACCGTTGTCAGTATAACATAAAGGAAATGAAGATTCCAGAGGAAAGTTATCTTCGTGTGTGGGAAAAAGAACTTTTCCTGTCATCATACAACCGCTTCTATGATTGTTTTCCCATCAATTACCATTTCATGTACACCAATCTTTTTATTTTTATTGAAATTAAAACTGAGCATATATCCTTTACTTTTATGGTAATCATCCAAATAGCCTGCTAACTGTCGCTCTCCACGACTTCTGTATTCTTCCCCATGCCAGATTTTCATTTCTATTATATATTGTTCTCCAAGATAATCTACAATCACGTCTGTACGACGCATATTTCGTGTCCGGGACTCAATATAATAATTACCTGTGCCATTAATGATCGGTTTCAGGTAAAGTAAAAAATACTTTCGTCCTTCTTCCTCAAGAAACTGCTCATTTTTATCCCCGTATATTTCATGAAAATGACATACAAACTTTTCCAGAATCCTTTTCATATCCAGCTGACCATCTTTTATAAACTGATTTTTATCCCGCAAAGATGTCTCATAAATAGATTTCTTCTGCATTTCTGCCGATGACAGATATAAATTATAAAGCCATGTTTCGAAGATACGATTAGATACGGCTACCGCTCCATTTTCATTTTTTACAAAGCCAAAAACAGTTGCGATATTTATAGAGGGTTCATAATAGTTATACACAATAGTTTTTCCTGAAAACAACAGGGAATCAAGCATTTCTCTCAAATCCGGATAACTTTCCAGTTTTTCACTGAGGGATTCAAACAGAGTGTTTCTTTCTGACAAAAGCATGCGTACTGCTGCCTGGAAACCAGATTTATTCCATCCGTCCTGTTCCAGGCAATAGGGTTCTTTCCAACGAATCTCCTCATCTATCAGCTGACATATTCTGGAAACCAGAAACGGATAACCAGAGGTATAACTATAAATCCATTCCGCAGTCACTTCTGTATCCATCCCCGTATGATGATCACTTTCATATTCCTGAAGCATCTCCGCAACTTCCTCTGCCCCAAAACTCATATCAATTTTAAAGTCTGCCGCAATATTCCAGGGACTATTATACTTATGCTCCTCTTCCGGTCTGAGCTTACGCTTCAGGTTCTTAACGTCATAGACTCCTGCCAGAATAACAGACTGAAATGCCGGCTGCTGAAAGCGCCTGATGTACTGTGCACGAAGCTGTGCCAGGAAATCCAGAAACACCTGATTATTGGAGGCACTGTCCACCTCGTCGATAACCAGAATAACAGGCTTATCAGAAACTGCACAAAGTCTTCCTAATTTCTTAAATAAAATGCGGAGAGTAAAATCCTCCTGATGCATCGTCTGACTAATTTCTTCCAGAACATCCTTTATCTCCCGTGGTTGCTGATTTCCGCTCCATTCCCATGCATCCAGAAAAGAGGCTGCAAAAGCCAGAGAAAAACTGTGTTCCGTGGAAAAATCCCCGCTTCCCAATGTCTGAAAATCCAGAAAAACAACAGAATAGTCTTTTTTCAGATAGTGAATCAGACCAAGGAGCGTAGTTGTCTTACCATACTGCCTTGCCCGATTAATAGTAAAATACTTCCCGTCTTCTACAAGCCTCCCGATTTCATAAAGACGTTTCTCTATATTTACCATATAATGCTTTTCCGGAATACAGACTGCCGTTGTATTAAATGTTTTTGCCATGTATACTCCTCCCTCTGTGCCAGACACTCCTTTTTACATGAACTTCGCAATATTAATTTTATTATAACGAAATTACAGCAAGAAAGCCAGAAAGAATTCTGGCTTTCCTATGACTCAGAAGGCATTTTCATATCTCCGGAATCTGAATCTATTTCACATACCACCAGCTCCGGCAAATTATTCACCCTTGGGATTCCTCTGGAGCTTCCCAGTCCTGCGGACAAAACCATAGTTCCATTTCCACACTCATACATTCCCTTTGTATAAGTTGGGAAAAATCCCTCCTCAGGCTCATATAAGCCTCCCACAAAAGGGATCCGCATCTGTCCGCCATGAACATGACCACTAAATTAAACCATATTTAGAAAATGAGTGTTAATTTTTCAGGAAGTTCACAGATTAATTCCATTGCATATAATTCAATAATCTTTCCTATTTGCTCATCTTCAGTTTTTGGTCTCCCCGTATAATTGAATACTACTGGAATTTTCATTTCTTTCATATCAATTGAGGATAAAAAACCAGCAAGTTTCAAACCAGCATTGTGTAGTAGTTCTGTATGAAACGGATATTGAGACTTTAAAGGAATACAATACTTTCCGCTATCTTTAATGGGGTTTGACCCCAATATTATAAAACATGTTCAAAAGTCTTTTATCTTTTCTGTATATCCACTCCTACTTTCGGCAAATTATTCAAGCTTACCAATTCCAATGTTTGCAGCTGCTGCACTGCCAACTGTCGAAGTAATTCCATACGGTCTTTTTGATTCTTCCCTTGATTAATCAAAACAGCATTATAGCTTTCCAAATTCGCAAGCACCAGTAACTGATTCAGCGTTGCTATATCCCGCATATTTCCTTTAACTGTTGGATTTTCATCTTTCCACTGCCTTGCTGTTTTTCCAAACAAGACTACATTCAGCATATCCGCTTCATTAGCATAAGTATAAGCCACCTGTGCAGCTGTCAGTTCCGGCGGAATCAAATTGTCCTTAATCGCATCAGTATGTATCCTGTAATTCAACTTAGAAATTTCCCTGTTCAAATTCCAGTTCAAAGACAATCGACTGTTTTCATCTGTCTTTAGTCTTCTATAATCCTTCATAATATATAACTGAAACTCGGGAGAAATCCATGTTGCAAAGGACATCGCTATATCACTATGAGCATATGTTCCACCATAACGCCCTGCTTTTGAAACAATACCAATGGCATCTGTAGCATCTATCCACTTTTTGGGCGACATTGTAAATGCATTTGCTCCCGCCTGTTTTCTAAACCCCTCGAATTCGAGGGGTTTAAAATCCGGATTATGAAGCCTTTCCCATAATCCCAGAAATTCTATCACATCTCGGTTTCTCATCCAATTTTGAATAACCGCTGTTGGGTCATCACTTTTATAACGTGCAATATCTGTTAACGAAATAAATTCATTTTCAAAATCCTGCGTATAAATTCCGATATCTATCCCATTGGCATGAATCGTTTCTTTAATTACTTTTCCCATTATACCTCCTGCAACGATACCCAATATCTTCTTACTGTTACTGAAACATTACTTAAAATCTTTTACTTCTTTGCTTTCATCTTCCCACATTTCCCATGTTCTGAATTTATAGCTTTATCATTTGCTTCCAAAATAGAATCTACGGTAACCCCCAAGACCTTTGCAATATGATACAACGTTCCGGCAAAGCATTTCTCTAAGGAAGCTTTTCCGCTGCAAATGTCAGAAATAGTTGCCTGAGCTACTCCACTAAGCTTACTTAATCTGTACCGGCTCATCTGAGCATTATAAAGAAGATCGTCAATAATCATTTCTCACTTTTGACTTCACACACCACCAGCTCCGGCAGATTATTCACCCTTGGCACACCCCTGGAGCTTCCAAGACCCGCGGACAATACCATCGTTCCATTTCCGCATTCAAACATCCCCTTTGTATAAGTAGGAAAATATCCTTCCTCCGGATCATACAATCCGCCAACAAAAGGAATCCTCACCTGTCCTCCATGAACATGACCACTGAAAACCAGATCCACATCCCACTGCTCCATACTCTTCCAAAGCAGCAGCCCCTCCGGCACATGACTTAAGAGAATCTTAAATCGATCCGTATCCTGAAACTCCTTCATAAATGTCTGCTCTGGATCTTCCTTATCATCAGGAGAAAGAACATATCCGTATACACCGCCCAGACGGACTTCCTGTCCATTGATTTCCATATCGAGGTACTCTTTGTCCAAAACAACTGCGCCTGTCTCTTCCATCTGAACAATCAGATTCCTGTTCCCGGAAAGCTGCATATATTCTATCTCATGATTCCCAAGGGACACATACACCGGAGCAATCAGAACAAGCTGCCGGATAAGATCCGTCAAAATGTCGGTTCGCTCTTCATCCGCATTCAGCATATCTCCGGTAAGAAAGATCACGTCCGGGGCTTCGGTTTTAACCTTGCTTATTAAGCGCTGGTTTTTGGAACCAAACTGGTAGTTATGAAGATCGGTCAGGTGGGCGATTTTAAAATTCTGCTTTATTTTATTGTTTTCGCATATATATGATGTTATAGAGATATATTTTTGAGACAAAACCAAATCTACACCAAACACTAAAACACATATTATGATAACAATTACAAAATATTTCACAAATCTATGCTTTTGTTTCACAATTACTCCCTATATTATCAAGTCTTTTTTGAAAATCACTTTTTTTAATACTTTACTGTGCAACTAAACTTGTGTGAGATTTCATGACTCACCTCCTGTAGCAAAGTCTAAAAAATTGAGTACTAAACTATTTGGACTTTATTTATAGTTTATAGAGTCAGACCCCGGTACTCTGGGTGCCATACATTTTGAATATCAATAACCTGTCGTAACTGAATATTTTTTCAGGAGAGATATTTCTACCTGTCTTTTTTGGTATGCCCAAATTTACAAATTATCTTACATTTTAAACATCCTATGCTTTTATAGACGGTCTATTCTGCATATCGAACACTTTTTCAAACAAGTGGCTTAATGGCATTGCCAGTATTCCTGTAGATACACTTCTTTTGTATCCCTCGGATGACAGAAACATAAAATCGGTTAGCAGGCTTTAACTAACTGACATTGCAATTTCGTATTCAAACATTTCTTGCGCCGCCATATCCGAATTATAATAATAAATATCATTCTCGTAGCTTGAAAGAAAACTGCGAAGTGTAGTTGAATAATCCGGTGTCCGTGTCCCTGCTGTCCGGTGACAGGAAACCGCAAATCCG
>ENA-ORMO01002867-ORMO01002867.1-human-gut-metagenome-genome-assembly--contig:-NODE-2867-length-12500-cov-5.103174_pt1 | contig 12500 bp, 12 predicted proteins | sample MGYA00242106_ERZ509001 | MGnify/ENA primary metagenome ERZ509001 (study PRJEB26280, sample SAMEA2338736) | human gut metagenome | biome: human gut; feature: human-associated habitat; material: faeces... | reverse complement strand
ACCAGAACTGCCGCAATGACAATACCTGTTATCATATCTTATGCCTCCTTAAATGATTCCTGAAAAGCCGAAAAACGCTATGGCCATTAATCCGGCTGTAAGAAGTACAATAGGAAATCCCTGAAAATATTTCGGGACATCATTATACTCCATTTTTTCACGAAGCCCTGCCATCAACACAATGGCAATAGTAAAGCCAACTGCTGTTGCAAAACCATTTACTACGCCCTGAAGCACATTATAGGACTTCTGAACATTGGTAATCGCAATTCCCAGTACTGCACAGTTGGTCGTAATCAAAGGAAGATAAACGCCAAGGCTTTCATACAGTGGCGGCATAGCTTTCTTCAAAAACATCTCCACAAACTGAACCAATGCTGCAATAACTAAAATAAATACAATGGTCTGCATATAGCTCATATCCAAAGGAACCAGAATAAACTGATAAATCAGACTGGTTACGAAAGAGGACAAGGTAATAACGAAGATAACCGCGCCACCCATTCCTGCTGCTGTTTCAATTTTCTTAGAAACACCGAAGAAAGGACACAGACCCAGGAATTGACTGAGAACAACGTTATTTACCACTGCTGCTCCAATTGCAATAATGAGTAATTCTTTCATAGTCTGTCCCTCCTTATTTCTTGATTACTCTGTTATCATAAAATTTTCCACTGCAGGACGTATTTCCACAGGATGCACATCCGCCTTCCATACAATGAACTGGCTTCTGCTCCTCTTTTGGTTTCTTATCCTGAAGTTTTGCACGCAAAGCTGCCAGAAAAGCTAACACAAAAAAGGCTCCAGGTGCCAGAATAAAGATGGTAGCCGGTTCATAGCCACCAGGCATAATCTGTTTTCCAAACAACGTTCCAGCTCCAATCAGTTCACGAAAAGCTGCCAGAATCGTAATTGATATAGTAAATCCAAGTCCCATACCAATCCCATCGAAAATCGAAGCAACCGGACCATTTTTGGAAGCATAGGATTCTGCTCTTCCTAAAATAATACAGTTTACTACAATAAGCGGAATGTAAATTCCAAGAGAATCATAAAGTGCTGGAATAAATCCCTGTAAAAGCAGCTGCACCACCGTTACAAAAGATGCAACTACTACAATATAAGCAGGCATACGCACTTTATCTGGAATCACATTTCTTAAAAGGGAAATAAACAAGTTTGACATCGCCAAAACTACGGTAGTGGTAAGTCCCATACCAATACCATTCATTGCTGCTGTAGTAACTGCCAATGTGGGACACATACCAAGAACCAATACAAAGGTAGGGTTCTCTTTGATGATACCATTATAAAGACGCTCAATTGGTGAATTTTCTCTCATCTTATTTTCCCTCCTTTATATATTCAAATGCTCTCAGTCCACAGTTTACCCCTTGGGTAACTGCATTGGATGTAATCGTAGCGCCACTGATTGCATTAATCTCATTTTCTTTTGATGCTCCTGTTTTCGTAACTTCAAAAGCATCCGCTTGTTTTTCTTTAAACTGGCCTTTAAACTCATCCTTTGTAGCATTCATACCAAGACCTGCTGTCTCACTAATGGTAAGAATAGAAATTCCGTTCAAGGTACCATCTGCCTGCACACCCATGGAAAAAGTAATATCTCCGCCATATCCTTCAGAGGTTGTCAGATTAATGGCATATCCTAAGGTTTCTCCAGAAGCATCCTTTGCTTCCATGATTTCGTTTACGGTCTGTGCTTCAAAGCCCTCTCCTGCCAAATAAGCAGCTAAATCTGCATCTTCCGCTTCTACGCATACTTCAAAAGTATCTGCATCTTCAAAAACTGCTTTATAGGCTTCCTGTTTTGCCAGTTCCTGCTGTTTGGCAATAGGATCTTTGGTAATTTCATATACCAGACCCAAAATACCTCCTGCAATCAAGGTAATTAAAGTAAGAATGATTGTATCCTTAATAATGGTATTTTTCATGCTCTTTTCCCTCCTTTTCCGAAGGCTACAGGCATGGTGAAACGCTCAATAATCGGTACTAACAGGTTGCAGAAAATAATCGCATAAGAAACACCTTCTGCTGATCCTCCGAAAATACGGAACAATCCTGTAAAAATACCAAGACAGACACCATAGACCAACTGTCCTTTTTTCGTAATAGGAGTCGTCACATAATCTGTTGCCATAAACCATGCACCTAACATCAAACCACCGCCGAATAAATGGCAGAGCAGATAATTCATATCAAATCCATGTCCTCCAAAAAGAAGAACAAAAATTGCAAAACTTCCAATATAGGTAAGTGGAATGCGAAGATCAATTACTCCTCTTGCCAGCAAAATCACCGCACCAATAAGAATAGCCAATGCAGAGGTTTCACCAATGGTTCCCTGGATATTTCCAAAGAATAAATCCACCCAATTCACACTCTCTCCTGCTTTTAAAGCTGCCAGAGGAGTTGCACCAGAAACCGTATCCACAACGGCTCCCCAAGCACCTTTGGGAACTGCAAAATCTGTCATTCTTCCAGTAAAAGAAATAAGCAAAAAGCATCTGGCTGCTAATGCCGGGTTCATAATATTCTGTCCCAGACCACCAAACAACTGTTTTACCACTAAAATTGCAAAAACACTTCCAATGGCTGCAATCCACCAAGGAGCATTTGGCGGCAGATTTAGCGCCAGTAAAAGACCGGTAACAGCTGCACTACAGTCCCGAATTGTTAATTTTTTATGTACGATTGTCTCATAAACTGCCTCTGTAGCCACGCACCAAATGATGCACATCAAAATTAACATCAATGCATGTGGGCCGAAATGATAAACTCCGAACAATGCACTTGGCAGCAATGCTATGAGTACCGTAAGCATAATGTTGCTTGTATTCACCTTATCCCTAACATGAGGGGAAGATGAAACATGTAATAATTCACTCATGATGTTCTCCTCCTATTTGGGTTTTTTTCTGTTTGCCAGTACGGTTTTTCTCATAGAACGAACAGATTGGGTCAATGGCCGTTTTGCCGGACAGGTGTAACTGCAGCAGCCACACTCCACACATTCCATACCATGATATTTAACAAACAAATCTTCCTGTCCATGTTCTGAATACGTTGCAAGTCTTGACGGAATCAGCCTTGCCGGACAGGCTGTCACACAGCGTCCACAATTAATACAAGCGCTTGGCTCGTTGGCTGAAACTTCATCCTTGGACATACACAGCATAGCAGAAGAGGTTTTTACCACCGGCACATGATAATCAAACATGGCAAATCCCATCATCGGGCCACCGGAAATCATTTTCTCTGCCGGTTGCTTCAGACCTCCTGCTGCTTCCAAAAGATCTGCAAAAGAAGAGCCAAGCCTTACTTTGAAATTACAAGGATCTGCAACTGCATCGCCGGTTACTGTAACAATACGGTCCATAACAGGCTCTCCAAACATAACCGCCCGATAAACAGCACATACGGTATCAATATTATCCACCACACAGCCAGCATCTGCAGGAAGCATGGAGGAATTAATTTCTCTACCACTAACTGCTGCAATAAGGCACCGTTCTGCACCTTGTGGATATTTTGTCTTCAATGTACAGACTTCTATTCTAGGCTCTTCTTTTACCATCTCCGTAAGCTTTGCAATACAATCCGGCTTATTATCTTCAATACAGATACAGCCTTTCGCATGGTCAAAGAGTTTCAGTATACATTTTAATCCACCGATAATCAATTCCGGCTGCTCCAGCATACGACGGTAATCAGAAGTAAGATAAGGCTCACACTCTGCACCATTTACTAAAACATACTCAATTTTCTCTGGTTCCTTAGGTGAAAGTTTTACATGGGTAGGAAAACCTGCGCCTCCCATACCAACCACTCCACCCTCTTTAATTCTGGCAATAATCTCTTCTTTTGAAAGCTCCTCTAAGGATTTTACTGGATGAAATTCTACCATTTCATAGTTTTCATCATTTTCCACGATGATGGCATCCACCATGGCTCCCACATTATTTCTAACTTTTTTTAAATCTTTCACAATTCCTGATACGGTTGCATGAATCGGTGCAGAAACAAAGCCTCCCATTTCTGCAATTTTCTGTCCTGCAAGTACTTTATCTCCCTTTTTTACAACAGGCTGTGCCGGAGCACCGATATGCTGTGATAACGGATACACCAGTTCTTTTCCAGGAAGAAATTCTTTCACAGGCTTTTCTTTGGACAATTCTTTTCCATCATACGGATGTACTCCGCCTTTGAAGGTTAAAAACGCCATATTATGTCCCTCCTTTATCTATGATAATCAGATAAGTTCTGACTATTCTCTGGGTTTTATGTTATAATAGTCTTATGTTATATAATATAACACTTTTTCTTGTAAATCACTAGGATTTTTTAGTGAAATTTCGTATTATTTTGAATACAATTAGAAAGGAATTTGTTAAAATGATAACAAACAAGAGTTATCTTTGTTCATTGTCAACAGAATTTGATTTTGGGTTCTTTCCAAAAGACATTTCTTTATCAGACCTGCTTTTTTTTGATATCGAAACCACCGGACTTAGCCCCAAAAACAGCCAAGTCTTTCTCATTGGGCTAATTCAGTATTCTTGTGAACTCCAAAGCCTGGAATGCATCCAGCTTTTAGCAGAAAATACGACTCCCAAAGAAGAAACAAAACTTCTCACAGCCTTTAGTCAGCTGGCTCAAGGGAAAAAATATCTGGTACATTTCAACGGAACCACTTTTGACTTGCCTTATCTGCGCCATCGGTATGAAGTTTTACAACTCTCCTACCCTTTAGACCTTTGTACTTCTCTGGATCTTTACCGTGAATTACTTTCTATGCCGGCATTTTTCCGACAAATGCCAAATCACAAGCAAAAAACCTTTGAGCTTTTGGTTCAATACCAACGGAAAGATCAGCTATCTGGAAAAGAAATGATAAAGGCTTATAAAGAATATGCGCATTCTAAGGCTTCCCATACCAAAGATTTACTGCTTCTTCATAATCTGGATGATTTAAAAGGGATGATAGCACTTCTTCCTCTTGGAAATCTAAGACAGCTTTTTCAGCATTCTTATGAAATTCTCCATACCGAAGAACTTCAGGAACCAGATATAACCGGAACTCTTCAGACACAAATTTTATTTACCCTCGCTTTAGAAAACCCAGTTCCGACTCAGTTGTCTGCTAACACCAGTTTTTGTTACATCACCGTATTAAAAGAAAAAGTCAAAATAAAAATGCCTCTCTTTGAGGGCACCTTGCGATATTTCTACGTAGATTATAAAAACTACTACTACCTTCCTTTTGAAGATGAGGCTATACATAAAAGCGTGGCTTCCTACTTGGACTCTTCTCATCGTCAAAAAGCAACGGCTGCTACCTGTTACAAAAAAATCAGTGGACAGTTTCTCTATGCCCCTGGATTACCAGACCTTCCTCTTTTGCGGGAAGAATACCATTCCAAACAGCACTATATACAATGGCCTATCTCCCCGTTTTCTGATACCAAATTAAAATCCTATCTTCATGAGATTTTAAAAACAGCCATCACCCAAAAGTGACGGCTGTTTCTTGTTCACAGATTATTCTTCTGTTACTTCTTCTGTCTCTACAACTTCTTCCTGTGCTGGCTCTAAAACTTTCATGCTCAGGCTGATTTTCTTTTCTTCTTCGTTAAAATCAACAACTTTCGCAGAAACAACCTGGCCAACTTTCAGAACATCAGATGGCTTTTCAACATGTACTCTGGAAATCTGAGAAACATGAAGGAGTGCATCTACACCTGGCTCTAATTCAATGAAAGCGCCAAAGTCTGTCATACGTGCAATTTTTCCTTCTACTACATTTCCTACCGCATATTTTTCAGCTGCATTCAGCCATGGATTCTGATCTTCAAATTTTAAGCTCAGAGCAATCTTATCTCCATTGATTTCTTTAATTAAAACAGAAATTTTTTCTCCTGCTTTGAATACTTTCTTTGGATTTTCTACTCTTCCCCAAGACATTTCAGAAATGTGAAGCAGACCGTCAGCTCCGCCTAAATCAACAAACGCACCAAAATCTGTTACGTTCTTAATGGTTCCTTCTACCACATCTCCTGCCTGGATTCTTTCAAAAAGTTCTTTCTTCAATTCTTCTTTCTTAGCTACTAAAAGCTGTTTTCTGTCACCGATTACACGACGACGTCTTGGATTGAATTCTGTAATTACAAATTCAATTTCCTGATCCTGATATTTTGTCAGGTCTTTTTCATAAGTATCTGATACTAAACTTGCAGGAATGAATACTCTTGCCTCATCTACAACAACACTTAAACCACCATCTAATACCTGGCTTACTTTTGCTGTAAGTACTTCTTTGTTTTCAAACGCTTCTTCCAGTCTCTTGTTGCCTTTATCTGCAGCCAGTCTCTTGTATGTCAACAATACCTGGCCATCCCCGTCATTGAGTTTCAGAACTTTTGCTTCCATTGTGTCACCTGGATGTACAACAGTTCTTAAATCTAAATTCTGGTCATTGGAGTACTCGCTTCTTGAAATGATACCGTCTGCTTTATAGTCAATATTCAGAATGATCTCATCCTCTTTGACATCGATGACTGTACCTTCGACTACCTCTCCATTCCTGATTGTTTTAAATGTTTCATCCAGCATCTGTTCAAAACTTAATTCTGACATGTTTTGAAACCTCCTCTATTAATTTATTTGGGGTTGAAGCCCCAGCTGTAATACCTACATATTGAACGGATTGAAATCGATCAAAATCCAAGTCAGCAAGTGTCTGTATATAGTAAGTATTTTCACATTCGCGTCTGCATATTTCATAGAGCTTCTGAGTATTAGAACTATTTCTTCCGCCTATGACAATCATTGCATCTGCCTGTTTTGCGATTTCCTCAGCCTCAGACTGTCTGTCCTGGGTTGCATTACAAATCGTATTTAAAACAAGTCTATCATAAACCTTTTCAGTCAAAATTTCAACTATTTCTTGAAAATTATTGTAATTAAATGTCGTTTGGGACACAATACATACTTTTTCCGGGCATTCTGACAAAAACGCCCTAGCTTCCTCCTGATTCTTGATAACCGTATAAGGACCTTTACACCATCCACAAATTCCTATTACTTCTGGATGATCTGCATTTCCCACAATAACAATGTGTCTTCCCTCTCTGCTTTCTTTTTCCACAATTCTATGAATCTTCAAAACAAAGGGACAAGTCACATCCACATATGCAATATTTTGCTTTTCTAGTAATTCATAAATACAGGCAGGAACACCATGAGAACGAATAATCACAGTACCTTTCTGAAGATTTTTCAACTCTTCTTCTGTTTCCAGCACATGAACACCACGCTCTTGCAAATCTCGAACCACTTCCTCGTTATGAATAATAGGTCCATAGGTATATACCGGTTCCTGGGCGGCTTCTGCCACTTCATAAGCTTTTTCCACTGCCCTTTTTACCCCAAAACAAAATCCTGCTGTTTTTGCAACGTTGACTTCCATGTTATACTCCTATTTCTTCCTGACTTTTGCGATACAATTCAATAATCGTATCCTTTACCTCATCAATCGTAAGGCAAGAGGAATCCACCAAAACAGCATCTTCTGCCTGCTTTAAAGGTGAAATTTCCCTGGTCATATCCCGGTAATCTCGCTCCTTAATATCAGCCTCAATTTCCTCCAAGACACAGGAAATTCCCTTTTCTTCTAATTCCTTACATCTTCGCAAAGCTCTGGTTCTGGCGCTTGCTGTTAGATACACCTTTACCTCTGCATGAGGCAGTACGCAGGTTCCAATATCCCTGCCATCCATAACCACGTTTTCTTTTGATGCCAGAATTCGCTGAAGTTCTACCAACTTCTCACGAATTTTAGGATTTGCAGAGCTTACAGAAGCCATATTCCCCACTTCCTCCTGACGCAAATAAGGTGTGACATTTTCCTGATTTAAGATTACCTGCTGGGCGCCATTTTCATAAATAATGGAGATTTCAGCCTTATCACAAGCCTCCTCCATTTTTTCCTTTTCCTGTGGAGTAATTCCCTGTCGTATCAGATACAATGCCATAGCACGGTACATAGCTCCAGTATCCACATAAATAAATTCCAATTCTCTGGCCACAGCTTTTGCTATGGTACTCTTTCCGGCGCCTGCCGGTCCATCAATTGCAATATTCACTGCCATATTTTTTCTCCTTATTCTTCTATAGTTCTATATAATCGGCTGCTGCCTTGGCTGTAGACCAGGCAATCTGCAGATTAAACCCTCCAGTCACAGCATCCAGGTCCAGTACTTCTCCAACAAAATATAATCCTTCTGTTTTCTTAGATTCCATGGTCTTAGGATTAATTTCTCCTGTTTTCACGCCGCCCTGTGTAATGATTGCCTCTCGAAATCCACGCAGACCTGTAATGGTTATTGGAAAATTCTTCACCACCCGAAGAAATTCCATTCTCTGTGCCTTTGTAATTTCATTTACTTTTTTCTCTGGAGGAATTTTTCCAAGCTCTAGTATTACTGGAAACATTTTTGCTGGGAACATTCCTGAAATCACATTTTTAAACTGCTTGTTCTTTCCTGCTTCAAATTCCCGTAAAAGCCGCGCATCCAACTGTTCTTCTGTTAATGCTGCTTTTAAATCAATGGTACCTTGTAATTCCTTCTTTTCCAGTTTTTTTCCAATATAAGAGCTGGCAGTTAATACCAGAGGACCGGAAATCCCAAAATGAGTAAATAACAGTTCTCCAAAATCCTGATATAACACCTTTTTTCCGTCTTTTACTGTAAATCTTACGTTTTTCAGGGCAAGTCCCTGCATTCTTGGTATATATTCTTCTTTTGTCTCCATGGGAACCAAGGCACTTCGAAGGGAGGTTACTTTATGACCTGCATGTTTTGCAAACTCATAACCATCACCTGTAGAGCCTGTGGCCTGATACGACATTCCTCCTGTGGCTACAATGACTTTATCTCCTGCAATTTCCTGTTCATTCTCAAGACGAACCCCTGTAACCTTATATTGCCCCTCCTTGATTTCCTGGAGCAAAAGGTCCTTCACCTGGCTTTTAAGATGAATCTTTACATCCAGCTCCTTCATACGCCGTTCCAACACTTTAATCACATCGGAAGAATGGTCAGACTGAGGGAAAATCCTCCCGCCTCGTTCTTCCTTTAAAGGCAGTCCCAACTTCTCAAAATATGCAATGGCATCTTCATTGGAAAATCCGTGGAATGCACTATACAAAAATTTCTCATTGCTTACTACAGATTGAAAAAAAGTTTCTTCATCACAGGAGTTAGTAAGATTACAGCGCCCCTTTCCTGTAATGAATAATTTTTTCCCCAATTTCTCATTTTTTTCAAACACATGAACCTGGTGTCCATGCTCTCCTAAAAAAACTGCTGCTGCCATCCCTGCTGCTCCGCCGCCAATAATTAGTATTTTTGCCATAATCTCTCCTTTAATTCTCTGTCTTATCTCCTCTTTTTGGTTCTGTCAGCTGAATATCCTGGTGATCTGCCAAATTGATTTCGTCGTTATTATATACCTGATACTCATCCCATATTTTTTCCAGGGACTCCAAGGTCGCTACAACCTCTTTCTGCTTGCGCATGCAAAGAGCAACCACTAGGGCATTAATCACACTTAAGGGTGCCACCAGAGAATCCACAATAGATGCCATATCACTTCTGGCAATGAGATTACAGGAAGAATACAGATTCATAGGAGAATGAATGCTATCTGTAAGGGTAATAACCTTGGCATTTCGGTTATTTGCAAATTCCAGGGCTTTTAAAGTTCTCATAGAATAACGTGGAAAACTGATTCCAATCATCACATCTTCTTCCCCAATGCGAATCATCTGTTCAAATAATTCACTGGAACTATTGGTATTTAAAAGCCGCACATGATCAAAAATCAAATTCAGATAAAAAGCCAAAAAACTAGCTAAGGGTGCACAGCTTCTAATTCCAACAATATAAATATTTTTCGCGCTTAAAATAGTTTCCACCGCCAAATCAAAGGTTTCATGATCCACAGCCTCTAAAGTCATCTTAATCTTATCAATATCCGAATGCAAAACCGTATCCAGGATTTCTGATTGTGGCACTTTCCCATAAGTAACCTCCATACGCTGTATGGAATTTAACTTGGTCCGAACCAATTCCTCCAGTTCCTTCTGAAATTCTGGATATCCCTTATACCCCAGATAAATAGCAAACCGTACCACCGTAGACTCACTGACCCCTACCGTCTCCCCCAGCTTAGCTGCTGTAAGAAAGGCCGCTTTGTCATAATTCTCCTGAATATACGCTGCCAGTTTTTTCTGCCCTTTGCTAAACTTCTGATACTGTGAATTCATTTTACTGATCAGATGTTCTGAATTGCCCATGATCTATGCCCTCTTCTCTAAATTTCTTTCGCATTTTATTATCATAGCACAAAAATACAAAAGTTTCACGAAAAAAATATTAAATTTCTATTTTACAAAAAAGCTGCCATAGAAAACATATCTAGAATATTAATTCCTAATGATGTTTCTATGACAGCTTTTTAGTTATAGTTTGTTAGGATAATCTTTACTATCCTTTCACAGACGCAATTTTAAACTGGGTATACTCCGTTTTCTGTGTCTGCTTCTTTTGGATCTACTTTTGTTTTCTGAGCTTCTCTGTATTTAAAGAAGTCTGTTGCTACCTGTGGGAACAGTGCATAGGACAATACGTCTTCTTCCTGTTCAGACCACTGTTCCATTTCTTTTCTCAGAACATCCAGCTCTGGTTTAATCAGGTCTGCTGGACGGCAGGTGATAACTTCTGTATCACCGATACATTTTTCCTGCACTTCTTTATTAAATGGTTTTACAGTAGCACCATATTTTCCGCTGAGAACGTCTTTTGTTTCTTTTGTAACCATTTTGTAGCGTTCTCCCATAATTACGTTAAATACAGCCTGTGTACCAACGATCTGAGAAGATGGTGTAACCAGAGGCGGTTCACCCAGGTCTTTACGAACTCTTGGAACTTCTTCTAATACATCATAGAATTTATCTTCTGCATGCTGTTCTTTTAACTGAGAAGTCAGGTTTGAAAGCATACCACCTGGTACCTGGTATAACAGTGTTTTAATGTTTACACCCAGGTTCTTTGGATTTAACAGACCGCTTTCCAGAGCCTCGTCACGAATTGGACGGAAGTAATCAGCGATTTCTGCCAGTAATTTCTGGTCAAATCCAGTATCATATGGTGTACCTTTGAATGTTTCTACCATAACCTCTGTTGCAGGCTGAGAAGTACCCAGAGCAAACGGAGACATAGCTGTATCAATCACATCCACCCCTGCTTCTACTGCTTTCATATAGGTCATGGAAGCAACACCAGAAGTATAGTGTGTATGAAGCTGAATTGGGATATCAACTGCTTCTTTTAATGCAGTAACCAATTCTGTTGCTGTGTAAGGAAGAAGAAGACCAGCCATATCCTTGATACAAATAGAATCTGCACCCATATCTTCAATCTTCTTTGCCATCTCTACCCAGTACTCCAGTGTATAAGCATCTCCAAGAGTATAAGACAGAGCAACCTGTGCATGTCCTTTTTCCTTGTTTGCTGCTTTTACTGCTGTCTGCAGGTTACGAAGGTCATTTAAACAGTCAAAAATACGGATGATATCAATACCGTTTGCAATAGATTTCTGTACGAAATATTCTACTACATCATCTGCATATGGACGATATCCAAGGATATTCTGTCCACGGAATAACATCTGTAATTTTGTGTTTTTAAATCCGTCACGGAATTTACGAAGTCTTTCCCATGGATCTTCTTTTAAGAAACGAAGGGAAGCATCGAAAGTTGCACCGCCCCAGCACTCTACGGAATGGTAGCCAACTTTATCTAATTTTTCTACGATAGGCATCATCTGCTCTGTTGTCATTCTAGTAGCAATCAGAGACTGATGCGCATCACGCAGAATTGTTTCAGTAATTTTAATAGGTTTTTTTACTACTTCTGCCATCATTATTTCCTCCATAATTATTCATGATACAGACAGGCATTATACTCCATAGATTGCCATGAAAGTACCGGCTGCTACCGCAGTACCGATAACACCTGCTACGTTTGGTCCCATAGCATGCATGAGCAGGAAGTTTGTAGGATCTGCCTCTGCACCGACCTTCTGTGATACACGGGCTGCCATAGGAACAGCGGATACACCTGCTGATCCGATCAGCGGGTTAATCTTGCCGTGGGTCAGTTTACACATCACTTTACCAAGAAGGACACCTCCGGCTGTACCAAATGCAAACGCAACCAGACCTAAAACTACGATTTTTAATGTATCCACTTTCAGGAATGCTTCTGCACTTGTTGCAGCACCTACAGAAGTTCCAAGAAGGATAACTACGATGTACATCATAGCATTGGAAGCTGTTTCCATCAGCTGTTTTACAACACCGGATTCACGGAACAGGTTACCAAGCATTAACATACCAACCAGCGGAGCTGTTGTTG
>ENA-ORMO01002865-ORMO01002865.1-human-gut-metagenome-genome-assembly--contig:-NODE-2865-length-12517-cov-2.379072_pt1 | contig 12517 bp, 9 predicted proteins | sample MGYA00242106_ERZ509001 | MGnify/ENA primary metagenome ERZ509001 (study PRJEB26280, sample SAMEA2338736) | human gut metagenome | biome: human gut; feature: human-associated habitat; material: faeces... | reverse complement strand
CGAAAGGGCCCGCCTGTGTAGATTACCAATAATCTTATTTAATCTGATCCTCTGTGTAATATCCAGAATCAATCAGCATCTCCTGATAATTGTCAACTGTAACAGCTACCGGCTCACAAAGGTAGGACGGAATCACACCTGTACCATTGTCGTATGTCTCTGTATCATTTACCGGTACCTCTGCATCTGTCATGATAGCGTCCACCATTTCCACTACCTGTGCAGCAAGAGCGCGTGTATCCTTGAATACGGACATAGCCTGTGTGCCATCTACAATGTGCGGAACGTTTGCAACGTCACAGTCCTGACCTGTGATGATCGGGTACTCACCTGTGTAGTTAGCTGCCAGAGCGTTTACAACGCCAAGCGCTGTAGAGTCATTGGAAGCAAGCACTGCATGAAGAGTTGTTCCATCTGCGTAGTAAGAGGAAAGAATATTCTCAAATCTGGACTGTGCTGTAGCTGTATCCCAGTTTGCTGTAGCTACCTCATCCTTTGTCATCTGACCGGACGGAACTACCAGCTTGCCCTCGTCAATGTACGGCTGAAGAACGTCCATAGCGCCGCCAAAGAAGAAGTTTACATTGTTGTCTCCCGGATCTCCCGTTACCATCTCAAGATTGAACGGTCCCTCTGCATTTTCAAGATCGAGAGCTTCTACAATGTACTCGCCCTGTGTCTTACCTACAAGGTAGTTATCAAATGTAGCATAGTAGGAAACTGCATCCGTGTTCATGATCAGACGGTCATAAGCGATAACCGGAATGCCTGCTTCTTTTGCACTTGCAAGAACTGTTCCCAGAGAATCTCCCTCGATTGAAGCAACTACAAGAAGATCATCGCCGTTTGCGATCATGTTCTCTACCTGAGACACCTGAGTCTGTACGTCATTTCCTGCGTACTGAAGATCTACTGTGTAACCCTTTTCTTCCAGAGACGCCTTCATGTTCTCGCCGTCCTGATTCCATCTCTGAAGATCCTGTGTCGGCATTGCAACGCCGATCGTTCCCTTGGATTCTTCTGCATTTGCAGCTGTTCCGAGAGCTGCCACACAAAGTGCTGCCGTCATGATAGCAAGTTTCTTGTTCATACTGTGTTTCCTCCTTTTATTTCGTTCTTTTTAAGTTATCTTTACTTTAACATAATCGCATCTGGACATGTTTGCAATCAATCGTATTTTTTTACACAATATAAAAATCTCCTGATACTGACAGGAGATTTTTGCGCCAAAAATGTGCTATTCATTTTCTTTTGTATTCAGGTATACATCCTCTTCCGTATGGAAATCACTGCCGATAATTACCTCATCAATGTTCTCTGCTGTTACGGCAACCGGTTCTATAAAATAATACGGCGTCTGATACGGGAACTCTTCTTTTACCCGAACCATACCCTTGTCAGTATCCGCAGAATAATACACCGACTCATACTCCCCGCATGCAGTTTTCCACTGTTCTGCGCTCATAGCTCCATCGGAAGCTGTAAAGTATCTCTCTTTTCCATCCCCAAGCTCCATACCTTCCTCCGACAGATGCGGAAGCTTTTTATATTCTTCAAGCCGCTTCGCCGCCATCTTGGGAATCTCCTCATGTCTAATTCTGCCCTCTTCCTCCATCTTCTCATATCCGAGCGCCGCCGCAAACTCAGCCGCCGTCTTTGCAAGCGTCTCCACCGGTTTATAGACTGTCATCGTCTGTGTTCCCTCAACAATTCTCTGGCACGCTGCCAGATCCGCATCCTGACCAACGAGAATGACTTTACCAGCAAGACGGTTTTCCGCAAGCACGCGGAATGCCTGCCCTGCCAGATCATCGTTGCCGCACATCACTCCGACCAGATTGCGCGGTGTGGTTGACAAACCTTCCTCCACCGCATCGAAAGCAAGCTCTGCAAGCCAGTTTTCGCAGTACGCCGTATAGACGACTTCCAGAGCGCTTCCTTCTATCCCCTCATAGAATCCTCTTCTTACCTGCTTTACATTATAATCTGTAGGCGAACCGTTAATCATGAAAATATTTCCGCCATCCGGCAGTACATCTGCAAGAGCTTCTGCCATCAGAACGCCTACTTGTCTGTTGTCAAAGGATATATACAGATCCATCTGCGTACGAACGAGCGGTCTGTCAAACGCGATCACACGAATCCCCTGATCTTTTGCCTCGGCTACAACCTCTGAGAGCGCTTCGCTGTCTACAGCTATCACAACGATTACATCCATCTTCTTTTTGATGAAATATCTGATCTGCGAAATCTGCTCCTCCACCTCACCGTTTGCTGTTTGTACGTTGACCTCTGCGCCAAGGTTTTTTGCTGTCATCGTAAAAAAATCCCGGTCTCTTATCCAGCGTTCGATCACAAATGAATCAAAACTCATCCCGATCCGAAGCCTGTCTGGCTGCTGCTGTGCCTCCTGCTGCGTTTCCGTTTTTTTTACGCCGCAGCCTCCGATCAGGAAAAGCAACGCAAGCGCCGCCAGCAAAAGTGCTACTCTCTTCCCTGACTTTTTCTTCCATATGCTTCTACGCTCTGACACACCGCTCCCCCTCTCGTTCTGTGTATTACAACCTTTCACGGTACTCGCTCGGCGTAACACTTTCATGTTTCTTGAATATTCGGCTGAAATAATTTGGATCGCTGTAACCTGACATAATGCAGATTTCTTTAATACTCAGCTCCTGGTTCTTCAAAAGCTCTTTTGCATACGCAATCCGCACCTTGGTCAGATACTCGATAAAATTTTCTCCCGATTCCTCCTTAAACAGCTTACTAAAGTAATACGGGCTGATATTCACACTCTTTGAGACGTCATCAAGCGTCAAATCTCTGGAAAAATTCTGATTGATATACATCTTCGCCTTGGATACAACGCTCCCCGACTGCTCCTCCCGCTTCGTTGCGATCTTACGGCAGACTTCCTCCAGCTTTCGCAAAAACCATTCGCGCAGCGCCGTATAATCTGCACAGCGCAGAACATCCGACATGTAATCCTTCCTCGAATGGAAGCTGTACGTATCAATACCGCCATTCATAAATGCGTCGCGCTCTGCCCATATTACAAACTCCAGTACCTTAAGCTGAATATTTTCCTTATCCTCATAATAATTGCGGACCATCCAGTCAAAAATCTCATTTGCCGTCTGTTTGGCTCCGGTCCAGTCTGCCTTTGCCACAAGCGCCATCAGCTTTCTTTCCTTATCTCCGGGATAATCTTCCAAATATTCCCCGCTAAGTGTCAAATCATCGACATGCGCAACGCTGCTGGTACTCTGGCTGAGTGCACGGTACGCTTCATTATAGGAGAGCTTCAGCTCTTCCATGCGGTACACTTTTCCAATCCCCGCGCGGAATTTCGCCTCAAACCTGCCTCCAAGCTTTCTGGTCAGGTGGCGCGCCTGTTCGATGATATGAATGCGCTTTGCATACTCGCCTTCATCAGCTGCACATGGAACGACCGCTACAATACGATTCGTCAAAATAGGACCGACAATACATGGAAAAAACTCTTTGCAGATTGCACAGCATTCTGGATAAAAGCTCTGTGCTTTCACACTCATATTAACAGGCGTTGTCAGTATTCCATCCTCATTTTGCAGTCCGAACTGAAGCAGCATTACATACGCATACTCCTCCTGAATATCAAGCAACATTTTGTAATAAGTAAGATCATTTCCTCCCTCTCCCTGAAAAATCATACTGTTGACAAACCCGTTTTCTACAATCGGAATGACTGTTTCAAGCTTCTCCTGTATCTTAAGATTATCACTGCGCTTCTTCCGTTCCAGATCAATCTCTTCCATCGCACGTTCCAGAACTCCTACTACCGCCGAACGCCTGACCGGCTTTGTCAGATATTCCATAACACCTAAATTGACCGCTTCCTTGGCATAATCGAATTTATCATACGCGGTAATGATAATAAAACGCGTTGTACTGTTAAATTTACGAATCTCTCGGATCGCCTGAATCCCATTGATCCCCGGCATCTGGATATCCATAAATGCAATATCGGGACGAAAGCTCTCTGCAAGCTCCACAACTGCACGTCCGGTCTTTGCAAACGCAAGCTCACAGTCATTTCCAAAATTACTCGTAATGATATTTTTCAGCGCCTCCAGCATAATGCCCTCGTCATCCGCAATCAATACTCTGTACATCTCTTACCTCTCTTTTCGTCTGTCAGTCAGCCTTTTCTTCCACGGCACTGCCCGACTATTCTTTAAAATCTGCTCCTGCCGGAATCCTAATGCGTATCTCTGTCCCCATATCCGGTCCGTCACTGTATATCTGCAGCAGATTTTTTTGTCCAAAAAACAGTTCCAGACGATTTATCACATTATCCATGCCTATTCCCGATACGTCCGTCTGATTCTCACTCTCTCGTATCCGACCTTCCAGCACCTCACAAATACGTTCCTGTGTCATTCCCTGTCCGTTATCCCGGATGCTTATCATAATATCATCCTCGCTTCGCGATACTTTAAGCCAGATGTGTCCCTCCCATTCTACATCTCTGATTCCGTGGTTGACTGCATTCTCCACCATAGGCTGCAGAATCATACTCGGCAGACATACATCGTCCACGCCTGCTGCAATTTGTTTTTCAAAATGAATGTCACCTGCAAAACGGACATTCAGAATATATACGTAATTATCGACTGCCTCGATCTCCTCGGCCAACGTCGCTGTTTCCTCTGTTTTATGCACGTTGTAGCGGAAAAAATCTGCCATTTTTTCCAGAAAGATGCTTGTTTTTTCCGCGTCCTCCATCATGGCAAGCTGCATTCCCGCATTTAAGGAATTAAAGAGAAAATGCGGATTGATCTGCGCCTGCAGATACTTAAGCTGCGCATCCTTTAAATGCGTTTCCATCAGAAGCTCCCGCGCCTTCATCTCCTGTTCCTTTTCCATACTCTGTCTTATTTTTTTGATGTATTCCCGTATACTCTCAAGCATCTTTGCGAATGCCTGTGTCACGACTCCGATCTCATCTGCGCTGTCATATCTTGGCAGTACAGTGTCAAAATTTCCTCCCGCCACCTCATTTGCCGCCTTAGCAAGCATACGAAGCGGCTCTGTGATCGTCCGGATCAACAGGATCAAGATAAAGATATTGACGACCGCCACAATCACCATGATAACAGAGCTGATAATCTCCATAAAATTCAAAGACTGAAGCATGATCTCATAATTTCCTGAGTTTGCCTGAAACCTCAGATTGTTCAGATTATATACCGCATATTTGATATACTGATATTTGCGTGATTCCTCCTCAAATGCCGCCTTGTACCGTTCAACATTGCGTCCTCTCTTTGCCTGGATTGTCTCCTCCGCAAGCTCCAGATACGTTTCTGACATATTCCTGATATTTTTCTCAAGAATCTTCATCTCGTTATCCGCAATACTGTCATTGAGCTGCTCCATCATATCCCGATACTCCTGCACATTGCGGTAATAATCTTCCAGAGAGTCGCTGCTCTTTGTATTCAGATACTCCAGAACATCCTCATGCGTCTCGTCAAGACATTCTGTCAGAGTATTTAAGCTGACATTCGTTTCGTATACTCCGTCTATTTTCTTCATCGAATGGTTGATCTCACTGTACAGCAGAATATTGATCACAAACATCAAAACAGCAGTGAGGGCAAATGTCATGATCAGCTTTGTCTGGATAGCTCCCCGCCGGAACGGAAATTTTTTCTGATCCTTCTTTTTCATCTGCACACCTGCCTTTCCAGATTTCTGTATTGTATCTGCCGTACCTGGCATATCACCTTTCTTCAGTATCGGCAAATTCATTCGCATTATCCTGCGTAATGATCTCAAGATCCACACTAAAATAGTTGCTCACATACCCCATACTGTGATACTCCTCCAGCGCTTCCACACTGCTTTGCCCCATCTGCTGTGTATCCAGTGTTATCACCATTGGTACTGTTCCCTTGCGTACAGCATTGAGCATTGTCTCCGATTCATAGAAACCGATAATATCAATATCTCCAACCAGATTATAATCAACCATTGCATGATAGGCTGAGACGCTGTCCGTCTCGTTCATGCAGACGAGAATATCGGGCTGCTCCTGCGTATTGAAAAGGTCGCGGATTGCCTCCTCCGCTTCAAAGGTGCTGCCTGAACGTATTGTCACAGGCTCAATTTTGATCCTGTCATTTTGCTTCGGAGTCAGCCCTGCCTGCACAGTTGTTTTAAGCTCTTTAAAGGTATAATCTCTTCCGCTGTCACGTTCCCCGAGCAAGACGGTAATCCTTCGCGTATCGTCGTCAATACACTCCAGTATCTGTCTCCCATAGATTGTTCCCATCTGATATCCATTAATCCCGACGAAACTCTTGCGGCTGCTGTCTATGTCGTCATCAAGCACTGTAACAACGGGAATACCCGCCTCCGTCGCAGCATTGATAGCATCACGCACCTTCTGCGTACCATCCGGCTTCACGATAATCCCATCTACCTTCGCCGCAATCGCTATGTCAATATAGTCGGCCGCTGTATAATCTCCGGCAGACCAGTCTGTAAAGAATTCTACGTACGCGTCAGCTTCCGCGGCCGCTTTGCGCGCACTGGAATAAATATCCTGCCAAAGCATCTCCGATGTCTCATCGGGGATCATAACGTAATGACGGCTGTACTGCCTGGCCGTCAGGATCTCGCCCCATTCATTTTTTTCTACCTTTTTTATGTAATAGCGCCAGCCCAGTCCAATAGCCGCGGTGACGAGACACAGACCGGCCAGCACTATATATATGATATATTTTTTTCGTTCTTTTTTCATAAACTGCTGCGTAATACCCTGACTAAGGCAGGAACATCTGCCTGCGGACTATCTGACATAAAATTTATAGCTCGTCTTTGTATCGTACTTTTGTCCTGCTTTTAATAACGGACTTGGAAATTCCGGTTCATTCACTGCATTCGGATAATACTGGGATTCCAGACAAAATGGCGTTTTCCATATTTCACACCGTTCTTTCCGATCTGATCTGTAATAAAATTGCCTGCATAGAACTGCATACCGCAGCAGTCTGTGAATGCTTCCAGAACGATTCCGCTCTCTTCACAGTACGCCTCCGCCATCTTTTTCTTCTCTCCCGCCTTATCTGAGAGAACAAAATTGTGATCGTATCCGCCCACAAATACCATCTGTTCAAAGTCAGCATTTATGTCTCTTCCGATTGGCTTTGCCGTACGAAAATCCATCGGCGTTCCCTCTACAGCTGCGATTTCTCCTGTCGGGATCGCCTGTGAATCATATACCGGAGTATACGCCTCTGCAAAAATGCGAAGTTCCTGACCTTCTATGCTTCCGCTTTCATGTCCTGCCAGATTAAAATAGGAATGATTGGTCAGATTTGCTACCGTATCTGCATCAGACCTTCCCTCATAATGGAGCATGATCTCATTGTCATCTGTCAGCGTATACGTCACTGTCACATTAAAATTTCCTGGAAATCCCTGATCTCCATCCGGGCTTTCGAGGGCAAATGTAATACTGTTTTTCTCTTCATCAACTGCCTTTACATTCCACTTACGGTTGTCATACCCGTCATTTCCGCTGTGTAGATTGTTCTCATTATCATTGATGTCCATCTGATATTCTTTTTCACCGATTTTAAAATGTCCCTTGGCTATGCGGTTGCCGCTCCTGCCGATCACCGTACCGAAAAAGCACGTATTATCAATATAATCCTGCGGCTTCTCATAGCCGAGCACTACGTCGCGCAGAATACCCTCCTTATCCGGAACGAGTACGCTCACAAGCGTTGCGCCAAGCTCTGTCAGTACTATTGTCATATTGTTTTTATTCGTAAAGGAATACAGATTGTATTCTGTTCCGTCGTTCGTTTTGCCGTAAAACTTTTTCTCCATGATAAAATCCTCCCTACGTTCCTAAAAAGTACTCTGACAGCCTTTATAGAACTCCTTCTCATGATAGTGGAAAAGAGGCTGCCGCCTGATTCTGCGACAGCCTCTGCTGCTTGTTATTTCCATGTGCTTCCTGCATCCGCACAAACAGATTTTTCGTCTCCTGCGATATACCAATCGGCTTATGCGAACGGATTCTCTGTTCTGTACGGTACGCCTGCCGGATGGTTGTAACCGATCTCGTCCGGACATACGCCGATAAGCTTGAATACCTCAAACAGAGCTTTTCCGAAGTGACCGAATGCAACCGCGCCGTGATGCGGATAATTGCCCTCGATCAGAACGTGACGGTAGAAACGACCCATCTCCGGAATAGCGAATACGCCGATTCCGCCGAAGGACTGTGTAGCTACCGGAAGTACCTCGCCCTGTGCAACGTATGCACGCAGAATATTGTCTGCTGTACTCTGCAGGCGGAAGAATGTAATGTCGCCAGGGATAATATCTCCCTCAAGTGTTCCGTTCGTCACCTCTACCGGAAGGCTTCTTGCCATGATCTTCTGATACTTCATGTTGAAGCTTGCCAGCTTGGAAGAACATGTATTTCCGCAGTGGAAGCCCATGAATGTATCTTTGTGCGTATAGTTGAATTTGCCCTTAATGGACTCTTCATACATATCTGCCGGTACGGAGTTATTGATGTCAAGCAATGTAACAGCGTCGTTGCTTACGCATGTTCCGATAAACTCGGACAGCGCTCCGTAGATATCTACCTCACAGGAAACCGGAATGCCTCTTCCTGTCAGACGGCTGTTTACGTAGCACGGTACAAATCCGAACTGCGTCTGGAATGCCGGCCAGCATTTTCCTGCGATTGCAACATATTTTCTGTAGCCTCTGTGCTCCTCGATCCAGTCAAGCAGTGTCAGCTCATACTGAGCCAGCTTGCCAAGAACTTCCGGCTTCTTATTTCCTGCGCCAAGCTCAGCCTCCATATCCTTAACTACCTCCGGGATACGCGGATCGTCTGCATGCTTGTTGAATGCTTCAAACAAGTCAAGCTCTGAGTTCTCCTCAATCTCAACTCCCAGATTATAAAGCTGCTTGATCGGTGCGTTACATGCAAGGAAGTTCAGAGGACGCGGACCAAAAGAGATAATCTTTAAGTTCTTCAGACCAACAACCGCACGCGCGATCGGCACAAACTCGTTGATCATGTCTGCACACTCTTCTGCTGTACCTACCGGATACTCCGGAATGTAAGCTCTAATATTACGCAGTCTTAAGTTGTAGCTTGCATTTAACATACCGCAGTAAGCGTCACCTCTGCCGTCGCTTAAGTCACACTGGCTCTCCTCTGCCGCTGCAACGAACATAGCCGGTCCATCAAAATGCTTTGCGAGCAGTGTCTCTGAAATCTCCGGTCCGAAGTTTCCAAGATAAACCACGAGTGCCTCACAGCCTGCGGCCTTTACGTCCTCAAGAGCCTGTACCATATGGATCTCACTCTCAACGATGCAGATAGGGCACTCATAAATATCCTCTGCATCATATTTTGCCTTATAAGCCTCAACGAGAGCCTTTCTTCTGTTTACGGACAGTGATTCCGGAAAACAGTCGCGGCTCACTGCAACAATACCAATTTTTACTTTCGGAATGTTGATCATTTCCTTCTCCTCCTATTTACTTTTATTTCTTTGTGCCGGCATTGCCGGTGATATGTTGTCCCGATCGTCTCGGGCAATATCCTGATCAAAATTTTTGCACGGCTCATTTAGTTTTTCTTTTCTTCCTACGCCGTGCCACCTCGCATCCGCTTCGCTTCTGCTCGGTCGCGGGCATTCGCCCTATAAAACTGCCGCCTGCCACCTCTGCCTGCAAGCAGGTGAGTTGTCATCCGGCGTTTTGCACGGCTCATTTTATACGCACATTTTCACCGATAAGTCCCATCGGAGAACCCTCCGGCAGTCCGCCTTCCGGATGTCCGATCAGCCACTTATTTTTCGCTGTCAGATGCTTATCCTCGCCGCCCGCATGCTTTTCATCAAGCGGAAGGTTCGTATCTTTCGGCAATACGATTGCTACGCGGAACCCTTCTTCGCTGCCGTTGCACGGAGCGTAATGAAGCGTCGTCGCATACAGCTCCACCGCCGTTCCCTTCGGAAGCAGAAACGCCTCGACAAGCGAAGTATCGTATGTAAAATCCTCTGTCACATCCTGCTGTGCGCCGACGAGAAGAATTGCGTCTGTCGCCGCTACATTGATCTCCGATGAACGGTGATACTCCAGTGCGTTTAACATATAGTTGTTTCCGTTGCAGTATCCGATCTGGATCGGAAGCTCACCGTACGTCTTTGTCTGAAGCTCTTCAAATACTGGAAGAGACTCAAGCACTTCTACAGACGGCTCATATACTACGTCGGACGGACACGGTGTCTTCGTCTCAAGCGCCGCAACCAGTCCTGAAAAGTCGATCCCCTCTACCACGCGGCCATATCTTCGAAAAGCCGCATCTGTTACTTTCTTAATCTCCATTGTGTATTCCCTCCTGTTTTCCTTCTCCTGTCTGCTTTCTCCGCAAACTTAAAAGACTGCCTTCTCCAAAAATGTTCTAAAACCCTGCACTTCCTTTACTGTATCGCGTCAAACAAATCCTTGCAGGTCGGATAGATCTGCTTGAACTGTGCGTATCTTGATTCGTACTTCTCTACGAGCTCCGGCTCCGGATCTACTGTATCGATGACCTTTACCAGCTTTTCCGCCGCCTCTTCTACAGACGCATATTCGCCGCACGCTACTGCGGCAAGCATAGCACCGCCAAGTGCCGGGCCTTCCTCACTTTCGATCACATCTACCTTGAGATTCAGGACATTGGCAATGATCTTCTTCCACAGCGGACTCTTCGCCCCGCCTCCGCAAATCTTTGTCCTTTCAATTTTGATGCCAAGTGCTCTGGCAATCTCGAGAGAATCGCGAAGCGCAAATGCCACTCCCTCCAGAACCGCCTGCGTCATGTCAGCTCTCGTCGTGTCCATCGTCATACCGATAAAAGTCGCACGCGCATTCGGATTATTGTGCGGCGAACGCTCTCCCATCAGATACGGCAGGAAGTAAACATGGTTCTCACCAAGCTTTTCAATCGCTTTCTGCTCTGCGGCATAATCCTTTGTTCCGATGATCTCATCCATCCACCACTTGTTGCAGGACGCTGCGCTTAACATACAGCCCATCAGGTGATAATGACCGTCTGCGTGGGCAAAAGCATGCAGGGCATTAAACTTATCTACACCGAATTTTTCAGAGGAAATGAAAATCGTACCGCTTGTGCCAAGTGAAATGTTGCACATGCCGTCTCCTACTGTCCCTGTGCCGACTGCCGCTGCCGCATTATCTCCTGCTCCCGCCACAACTTTTACGCTCTGCGGGATACCAAGCTCCTGAGCGATCTCCGGCAGCACTGTACCGACTGCTTCATAGCTTTCGTATACCTTTGCCATCTGATCCTCGCAAACTCCGCAAATCTCAAGCATTTCTTTCGACCAGCAGCGGTTCTTTACGTCAAAAAGAAGCATGCCTGACGCATCAGATACATCCGTGCAGTGTACTCCGCTTAAGCGGTATGCAATGTAATCTTTCGGAAGCATGATCTTTGCGATCTTCGCGAAGTTCTCCGGCTCTTTATTCTTTACCCACAAAATTTTCGGCGCAGTAAAACCTGTAAAGGAAATATTCGCCGTATACTCAGAAAGTTTTTCTTTTCCGATCACGTTGTTGAGATAATCGCACTCCTCATATGTCCTTCCATCATTCCATAAAAGCGCCGGACGGATCACCTGATCGTTCTTATCAAGGATCACCAGACCGTGCATCTGTCCGCCAAAGCTGATGCCTGCCACCTGAGACTTATCGCAGTCTGCAAGAAGTTCCTTCAGTCCTGCTATCGTCTGCTCGTACCAATCCTCCGGCTTCTGCTCAGACCAACCCGGATGCGGAAAATAAATCGGATATTCTTTTGAAACAATCTTTTTAATCTTGCCAGCCCCGTCCATCAGCAGCAGCTTAACCGCTGAAGTACCGAGATCCACGCCTACATACAACATATTCAGCCCTCCTGTGTGTATTAATCCTCTAGTGCGTCTGTCACCGGCTGCGCCGCCGACTCTGTCATGACCTCAAGTGCCTGCGGAAGATTCTCCATCTCCACAAATGTATGAGTTCCGCCGTTTTCTCCATCCTGTGTCCATGCAACAGGTTCGGTCGAGGTGAACGTTAATCTCTTTGTTTTAAAACGGACAACATGCTTGCTCTTCTCGTCCTGCATGATAAGAGCCCCTATGACCTCCTGCCAGTCTACAATACTCTGCGGCGTACGCACGAGCATCACCTCAAACAGACCGTCATTTAGCTCTACATTCTTTCCGGTAAGCATCTTAAATCCTCCGACCGAGTTTGAATTGGAGATCATGCCGTACATAAATTCTCCTTCGTCACAGAATTCCTCGCTCTCGATCTTCATATGATAGCTTTTCCATGAACCTACGCGTTTCATGCCTTCGATCAGATAAGCCGTATGCCCGAGCACATTTTTAAGCTCCTGATTCGTCTGGAAGGAGACATCTGTCAAAAATCCAAAGGC
>ENA-ORMO01002853-ORMO01002853.1-human-gut-metagenome-genome-assembly--contig:-NODE-2853-length-12597-cov-3.635943_pt1 | contig 12597 bp, 15 predicted proteins | sample MGYA00242106_ERZ509001 | MGnify/ENA primary metagenome ERZ509001 (study PRJEB26280, sample SAMEA2338736) | human gut metagenome | biome: human gut; feature: human-associated habitat; material: faeces... | reverse complement strand
ATCCGGTAATCGTGGATTATTTCTATCATGAGGAAATCCGTGGGACAGAAAATACAGGAAAAAGAAATTGTTAAACAGAAATTTATTGCTGCGGTGCATTCGTATTTTGCCTCGCTTCAAACGCACAATTCCAGTTTATCTAGGAGGGGAGATGCAGAATACACATGAACAATAGGTACAACGAGATTATCAATCTTCCTCACCACGTCTCCAAGACGCGACCACAGATGCCGATGTCAGATCGAGCAGCGCAGTTCGCACCCTTTGCAGCTCTCACCGGATATGATGCAGCAATCAAAGAAACCGGGCGTCTGACGGACGAAAAGATTGAAATGGACGAAGAGGCTCTGAGCATCCTGAACATGAAGTTTCAGATCCTCGTTGACAGTCTGGATGACGAGCCGGAAGTCACCTTCACTTATTTCAAACCGGATGAGCGCAAAGCCGGTGGAGCTTATCTTGAAGTGACCGGCACAGTGAAAAAAGTGGATGACTTTGAGAGACTGATCGTGATGCAGAACGGAACGAAGATGCCGATGGATGACATCCTAAACATCGAGGGCGAGATATTTGCATCTCTGCAATAATGTCGCTTGCCATGCGACCAAACCAAATACGATTTTTCTTATAATATGACTGTAAGGTAAACAACCGAGCAGTCATATTTCTTTTATATACGGAGGTACTGAACATGAGAAAGAACTTAACTGAGATCGTATTTATTCTTGACCGCAGCGGCTCTATGAGTGGGCTTGAGGCAGACACCATCGGAGGCTTCAACTCCATGATCGAGAAGCAGAAAAAAGCTGAGGGCGAAGCTCTCATCTCCACTGTTCTCTTCGACAACACCAGCGAGTGATTATTTCACGCCAAGGGATCCGGGTCTGAGCTTTGCTCAGACCCACTGATTTTTCTCTCAGACCCAGCAATACGCTTTTGGGATCCACCGGTGTGTTTTTTACCTTTTATGCTTGGCACAGTATTCCCTCATATTGGTGCTGCCAGTTTCAATCCAGAAGGCTGTGTATGCGTAACGGTCTACAATCGCTTCTGCCCGTACTCCTTCGCCCAGACGTTTCACCCAGTCATCCTTGCGGTATTGTGTACAGAAGATGGTAGAGGTTGTATCCGAGCGCCTTTCCATAAGTTCAAACAGGAAGTGGAGTTCCGCATCCGATATGTCAGACACCAGCCACTCATCCAGTATCAGGAGAGGTATCCGGCTGTAGCGTTCAAGCAGCTTCCTTTGATTCCCGGCAACTACGGTGGAGTCCCCATACTCCATTAGCAGATCAGGCAGCCTGACATACCGTACCCTGACATGGTTCAGGCAGGCTTCTTTTCCCAGGGCACAGGCCAGGTAGGTCTTCCCTGAACCGGTAAATCCTTGGAGGATGATGCTCTGGTGCAAACCGATGTACTGGCCACTGAACAGGTTCTCAATGAGCTCCCTGTTTAATCCGCGGCTGGCATAGATGACTCCCTGCCGGTTTGCCTGCGGAAAACGGAGCTTTGCTGACTTGATCAGCCGCTGTATCTTCCCATTGTATTTCTCCTGGTAAATGTAGTCCACCAGCCGCTGCATCCTTTCATCGAAGGGCAGGGCTATTGTTGCAGGATCCGCCTGCTGTACCTCCAGCCCTTTGATTGCCTCGCCCAGATTAATTTCACGCAGCTTGCGCCTGGTCTCTTCATTGATCATCTCTGCCACCTCCGTAATAGCTGCTTCCCCTCAGGTATCCCATCTGGGAATGGTCCTTTGCATCTGCTTTTTTGCGCTCTACGTAAATCTCATCTTGATTGGATGCAAGGATCGAATTAAGATGGTGGTAACGGGGCTTTTTAATCCCGCTGGTGATGGCAAACTCACAGGCAGCTTCCAGGCGCGCTTCAGAGTATTTGTTGCTCAGTCTCAGGACGGCCAGCGCAGGGTTATAGCCCTGTTCTTTTATGGGAACCCCCTCAAAGATACGGTCAATCGCCTGTGCCGTATAATCGCCGATGGATCGTGCCCAGTTTTTGATCCGGATATCATCCCATGGGGAAAGCTTGAACTTATCCGGCATATCTTCCGGATGGGTGGAATACTGGTTCCTCCGGCCAGCCGGGAAGCGGTTATGCGTGGCTATGCGGGCAGAACCGCTGTAGATCTCCACGGTGCTGTCCGTAACCTTTAGGTCAACACTCTTCCTGGCGTACTGGTAAGGACAAGAGTACCGGTTATACTCAAAGACGACATGGTAGTCGATGTTTACCTTCCTGCCATAGACCCACGTGGCGATCTCATAAGGGACAGACGGCAGTGGATGCAGGAACGGCTTCTCATCTAGGTAAGCGTCATAGCGGCTCCCTTCACGTTTCTGGAAACTCTCGTGGTTGAAGCCGTAGAGCTTTTTTGCAACGGCAGCTTTCAGATCCTCAAAGCTGTAAAAAGTCTCGTTCCTCAGCCGTGCGATGATCGCTGTTGCAATCTTCCCCACTGTGCCTTCCACGGAAGCTTTCTGTTTGGGTTTACGGATGCCTGCCGGCATGATGGCTGTCTGGTAGTGGCTGCCCAGGACTTCATAATCCGCAGTCAGGACAACCTCCCCTTCTCTGGGATGGGATACAACGCCCGTCTTCAGGTTATCGCAGACAAGACGCGTGGCAACCCCGCCGAAGAACCCATACATGTGGATGTGGGCGCGGATAAAGCTGTCCATCTTCATGTCCCGGCAGGGTTCCACATAGGAGTACTGGCTGTAGGGCAGTGTCCCTACAAACAGGTATACGGTTACGATCTCCCCTGTGGAAGTGTCGACATAGGTCATGGTAGGCCCTGACCAATCTACCTCCACAGCAACGCCGGGCTTATGTTCCAGGTGGTTCGTAAGCTTGTTTACAATCGTGTATTCGCTGTAGCCCTGGCAGTATTTCGTATATCCCATGGGAATGTTGCCAGACGCCCTGCATTTGTCCTGGTATTCCTGCCAAAGGAGCTTCAGCGTCACGCCCGTACGTTTCAGTTCCTGATGGACATACTCGTAACCCGGCTTGTCATACAGGCTTTCCAGGGCAAACTTGTCCGGATAAAACTTGCGGTAAACCGCATCCTCATCCATCTGGGCGATGTCCTCATAGGATATGCCCATCCTGTCAGCGATGTGGAACACATCACCGACAGAGTTCTTTGAAATGTGCCTGCTGGCGGCGATTGCATTCCGCCCCATCCCGGCACTGCGAAGCTCCAGTATCAGCTTCACGTTAATCTTTTTGGCCATGTTTTCGGCCTCCTTTCATAGAATCGGAGACTATTTCTCCAATAAAGATTCTACAAAAGAATAGCTGAAGTAAAAACCTGGCCTCTCGGCATCGGGGCGGATCTATTACATGAACTGATCAATGGTGGATCACTTATGTGTACTGGTGGATCTCAAAAGCGTATCGATGGCCCTCATAGCGTGAAATATTCAGCGAGGTTATTCATGACCGCGTGAGCGTCCAGAACATCAAACCAATGACCGATGAGGACTACACTGTACGAGGCTGCACCGCCCTTCTGGATGCTATCGGTGGGGCAATCCATCACATCGGAAATGTTCATAAGTACGCACGAGCTGAGGATGTGCCGGAGCATACTTTGTTCGTCATCACGACTGACGGAATGGAGAATGCAAGCCGTCGATATGACAGCGAGAAGGTCAAGAAGATGATCGAGCGTCAGAAAGAAAAGTACGGCTGGGAGTTTCTATTCCTCGGTGCCAACATTGACGCAGTAGAGACAGCAAGACACTTCGGTATCAGCGAGGATCGTGCAGTGAATTATCACTCTGACAGTGAAGGCACACAGCTCAATTACGAGGTAGTCAGCGAAGCAATCTGCGCTGTTCGTTGTAGTGCGCCTCTCGGTGCTGATTGGAAGAAACGCATTGATGAGGACTACAAGGCAAGAAAGGATGGACGCAGAAAATGATGAGGACAATTACTGTTCGAGGCGTTGGAAATGTATCGGCAAGACCGGACTACATAACCATCTCAATGACCATAGAGTCAATCAGAAAAGACTATGATGAGGCAATGCGAGATGCTTCTGAGCGCATATCGAAATTGCAGGATGTAGCTGTCCGTTCTGGGTATGCAAGGGAGGACTTGAAGACCACCAGCTTCAATGTAGATACCCGATATGAGAGCGTCAAGGATCGGCAAGGAAACTACAAACGCGAGTTTGACGGATATGCCTGTGTATATCGTCTCAAGCTGTCTTTCGACTTTGACAGCAAACAGCTTGCAAAGGTTATCTCATGTATCTCCAACTGCGGAGCAAATCCCGAATTGAGCATCGCCTTCACGGTGAGAAATCCTGCAAAGGTGAGCGAAGAACTTCTGGAAAGCGCGGCGCAGAATGCACGAGCAAAGGCTGAGATTCTGTGTAGAGCGTCAGGCAGCGAGATGGGACAACTTCTCTCTATCGACTATAACTGGGGTGAGCTGAACATCGTCTCGCGGACGAGCTACGAAATGGAAGATTGTCTCATGCCACTTGCTGCGATGGATAAATGCTGCGCACCTGAGATCGAGCCTGATGACATTGATGTATCAGATACGGTTGCCTTCACATGGGAGATAAAGTAATAATCATATTGACGGAGAAAGACGCTTTCGAGCGTCTTTTTTCGGCTATGCTGCAACATCAGAGCCGAAAAATGTCCGTTGTAAAGTGAAGGGGTATTTTACGAGGGGTCTCTACGAGGGAATACGATTTTAGAGAATAGCAAGCACAGCCGGTGTTGCCACACACGGCGATTTTCGATTAAGGGAACCCTCCCCTTAATCTTCAAATTGCTTGTTGGGATGTCTCCCAAACCCTCTATCTTTACGAAAGGACAGATTACCTATGGCAAATAGAACAAGGCCAATCCGCATTGAGTTCTGCGTGTCGGAAAATGAGCATCGGATCATCAAATCAAAGATGGCGCAGCTCGGAACAAAGAATATGGGTGCGTATCTCAGAAAGATGGCGATTGACGGCTACATCATCAAAGTGGACTATACCCAGCAGAAAAAGCTTGCCGCCGCTGTCAGCCGTGCAGCGTCAAATCTCAATCAGATTTGCCGCCGTATCAATTCAAAGGGAAACCTTTATGAGGATGATGTCACCGAGCTGAAAGAGAGGCAAAAGGAAATATGGCAGTTACTAAAATCAAGCCAATCCGAGGAACTGTAAACAAAGCGCTTGCCTACATCCTCGACCCAGCGAAGACTGACGATCAGCTCTATGTTTCCTCTTTCGGCTGTGCTGCCAGCGATGCGGCGGCAAAGGAATTTGAGTGGACGCGAAATCTCGCTGCCCAGCAAGGAATGCAGATGCCGAAGGTGATTGCCCGACACCTGATTCAATCCTTCGACATCGGAGAAGTCACGCCGGAGATGGCGCATGAAATCGGAAAACAGTTTGCCGACGAATGGCTGAAAGGCAAGTATGAATATGTGATCGCCACCCACATCGACAAGGGGCATTGCCATAATCACATCATCTTCAATGCTGTCAATTTTGTAGACTACCATGCCTATCGGAGCAACAAGCGGACATATCGGGAAATGCGCCAACTCAGCGACGAAATCTGTAAGGAACATGGGCTTTCCGTGATCCCACCCTCACAGAGCAAGGGCATGGACTACAAGGAATACACAGAGGCTAAACGCGGCACAAGCTGGAAGCAAAAGCTCAAGCAGACCATCGACCGCTGCATCATCACAGCGAAGGATTACGATGAGTTTTTGAAACTCATGCAGGAAGCCGGATATGAAATCAAGACCGGAAAATACATCTCCTTCCGTGCTGAGGGACAGGAGCGTTTTACCCGTGCAAAGACCATCGGAGACAACTACACCGAGGAACGGATCAAAGAGCGCATTCAGGGGCGCGGGAACCACAAGCGCCAGATGCAGACCTCTCGCCGGGGTATCTCCCTCATCAGCGACATTCAGGAGCGCATCCAGCTCATAGGCAGCAAAGGTTACGAACACAAAGCGAAGCTCACCATTCTCAAAGAGGCTGCGCGTACTCTCAACTATCTGACTGAGAACAACCTTCTGCAATATGCTGACCTTGAAAAGAAAGTCGAGGACATTCACAGCTCCTATGCCCGCACCGGCAGTGAGCTGAAAAATGTTGAAGCCAAACTGCGTGAGGTGCAGCCGCTTATCAAAAACATCTCGAACTACCAGCGGCTCAAACCGGTTTATGATGCCTATATGAAGGCGGCGGACAAACCGGCATACCGTGCCAAACACGAAGCAGAGCTTGTCATCTATGAGGCGGCAAAGAGCACTCTTCTCGCCATACAGGGCGACGGAAAATTGCCGAGCTTGAAATCTCTGCAAGCCGAACAGCAACGGCTCGCGGACGAGCAGCAGCGCCTTTATGACGAACGCGCCAAGTTGAAAAAAGAAGCTCGCCTGATTGACACGATGAAGGCGAATGTGGATGATTTCCTCAGTCCCTCGATGGCAAAGGAACAGGAGAAATCCCGCAGCGGAGAACTCGAATAAGCAACAAGGCTCACTGCTCACTTTGGGGAGTGAGCCTTTCACATTTTACAACGCAAAACAACGAGAGAATACAGTAAATCACATTGATTATTCTATTCTCCCGTGGTAAATTGATAATACATAGACTGAATCGTAAAGAACGACTTCTCAGATCCTTGCGTGAACTTAACGATGCCCATAATCTGATAGACTGTCAGCCATTCTTTCGATTACACGGAAGGAGATACAATGTTTCAGAAAGTGATTTATAAAAGGCAATACAATAAACCTACAATAGAGGAAATAGAAGCTGAGATAGCCGATGAACCTATACCAGCCGAAGTAAAAGAACCCGCTCCGTCAAAATATAAATGTTCATCAAAGGACATATTCAAACAGCTCAATGAGGGCGCAGTTTATGTGCCGCTTCCTGAGCGGAAACCTATCGCCAAGGTATTTATCAGTCAAGCCATCGAAATATCTGAGAACTACCAAATTGACACTGAAATCAGACAAGGTGCCGGGACAGTCACGGTAATTTTCTCATTCGATTGCGGCGGTGCAATGGGCTTCTTGAAAAGCGTGATCCAGTATGCCGATGACATTTCTTTCTTCTCAAGCACAAATGGATATGAGATCGTCCTTGCACTCGATTTTTACACTTACGCATTATACCGGCACGGAAGGAAGATGCGTCCCTGACTATTTTGGCCTGTGCATTGCGCAGGCTTTTTATTATTGTGCAGCAATCCAAGAACTTGAAATTTATTTTGAATTTTCGGACGGATGAATTGCGTTTGTGGAGCTTTCGATGTATAATAAAATGAGGGTCACTATAAACGGTTGAGTGAGGTGCAGTGATGAAGATAAGCTACAAGAAATTATGGGTAATGCTGATTGAACGAGAGATCCCGAAGGCGGTTTTTCGGAAGGAAACCGAGCTTTCGCCGGGTACCATGAGCAAGCTTAATAAGAATGAAGAGGTTGCCCTTTCTGTCTTGCTGCGCATCTGTGAGTATCTGAATTGTGACATCGGGGACATTTGCGAAGCGATCCATACGGACAAGTAAGCCACGCACTGTGCATTCTATATATCGTTAAAAAAGACTACGGAGGTAGCTTCAATGGCTGAAACGAATACAAGCAATATTGGATTTGAAAAACAGATTTGGGATGCAGCTTGCGTCCTTCGCGGCAACATCGACGCTTCGGAATACAAGTCGGTTGTTCTCGGGTTGATTTTTTTGAAATACATCTCTGACCGCTTCGAGGCAAAGTATCAGGAGCTTGTTGCCGAGGGCGATGGCTTTGAAGAGGACAAGGACGAATACACGGCGGAGAATATCTTCTTTGTACCGGAAAACGCAAGGTGGAGCGTCATATCCGCTGCTGCTCACACCCCTGAGATCGGCACGGTCATTGACGAGGCCATGCGGAGCATTGAGAAGGAAAACAAGCGGCTCAAAGACATTCTCCCCAAAAACTTTGCCCGTCCTGAGCTGGATAAGCGGCGGCTCGGTGAGGTCGTTGACCTCTTTACCAATATCCAGATGATCGACCACGGGAACAGCAAAGATATTCTCGGCCGCACTTATGAGTATTGCCTTGCCAAATTTGCTGAACAGGAAGGTAAGCTCGCCGGTGAGTTCTATACCCCATCTTGCGTTGTTCGCACCCTTGTCGAGGTATTACAGCCATACAATGGCCGTGTCTACGACCCCTGCTGCGGGTCTGGCGGTATGTTTGTCCAGTCCTCCAAGTTCATCGAGAATCACGGCGGGAATATCAAGAACATCTCTGTGTATGGTCAGGACTCCAACCCTACCACATGGAAGCTGGCACAGATGAATCTTGCCATTCGCGGCATCGAAGCTGACCTTGGCAAATTTAGCGCGGACACATTCTTCAACGACTGTCACCCGCAGCTCAAGGCAGATTTCATTATGGCGAATCCGCCCTTCAACCTTTCCGGCTGGGGACAAGATAAGCTACTGGATGATGTGCGCTGGCAATACGGAACGCCTCCGGCCAACAACGCCAACTTTGCTTGGTTGCAGCACATGATCTGGCATCTCGCGCCAAACGGGCGAATCGGCATGGTGCTTGCGAACGGCTCGCTGTCCTCTCAGTCTGGCGGTGAAGGCGAGATCCGCAAGAACATCATCAACGCTGACCTTGTGGACTGCATTGTCGCTATGCCGTCCCAGCTCTTCTACACAACACAGATTCCGGTGTCGCTCTGGTTCCTTGCCAAGAATAAAAAGCAAAAGGGCAAGACGCTGTTCATCGACGCAAGAAAGCTGGGTACGATGGTCACTCGAAAGCTCCGGGAGCTGACAGACGAGGACATCCAGAGAATCGCGGACACCTATAACGCATTTGTTGACGGCACGATTGAAGATGAAAAGGGCTTCTGTGCTGTTGTGACCACGCAAGATATTGCCAAGCAGGATTATATCCTCACGCCGGGGCGCTATGTTGGCATCGAAGAACAGGAAGATGATGGCGAACCGTTTGAGGAAAAGATGAGCCGGTTGACCTCTGAGCTTTCCGAACTGTTTGCAAAATCCCATGAGCTTGAGGCCGAGATCAAGGAGAGACTGGGGGCGATTGGATATGAATTATAAAACCTACCCCATCGCTGATTTGATAGATGAAATAGCAATGGGGCCGTTTGGCTCAAATATAAAAGTCGATTGCTTTGTTGATAAAGGCATCCCTGTTCTCAACGGCAGCAATCTTGAGGGATTTGAACTTTCGGAAAAATCATTCCGCTATGTTACCGAGGAAAAGGCTGATTCACTTAAAAAGGCCAACGCATATAAGGGTGATGTTGTAATTACTCACCGGGGAACACTGGGACAGATTGTTTACATTCCTCAGACTGCGCAAAGGGTTCGATATGTGATCTCGCAATCTCAGTTCCGCGTCAAGTGTAATAAGAAAGTTCTGCCGGAGTATTTTGTGTACTACTTTCATACACCGATTGGACAGCATAAACTTCTTAGCAATGCTTCGCAAGTAGGCGTTCCTGCCTTGGCTCGTCCTTCTTCAACTTTTCAAAAGATTGAGATAGAAATACCCGATCTTGAAACACAGAGAAAAGTGGTTAAACTTATAGGCTCTTTGCAGACGAGGATAAAAACAAATGCTGAGATAAACGATAATTTAGCGGCTTAAAGCTGGATAGCAGAGACATCAATTTTGCCCGACATCAACTTTGGAAGGAGCGCATCTCGAATGGATGCAAGCCTGTTATTTTCTTCCTGATTCGAGACAATGGCAGCTGCCATCGGCGCAATGAGAGCATTAAAGCGTTCTAAAGTCTCCTTATCAGGCAAAAGAAGTTCGATAGCCTTTACGCGATCTCTGGGCAACTCTGTCTGACCAGTGCTTCCTGTATGAAGCGACTCGATTTCTTTTTCATGCTGGGTTCCCCACAACCCAATATAGAAAATCATATTTTCTGCTGCTGGCCGGACAATCGTAACATGAGAATCAACAGTAAGATTATGTGGCTGAAACCAGACCTGCGCTGCTCTCCCTAAAGTGCCATCGCCAGTCGAGTTGATTAGCAAGTCTCCAAATTGGAGCCACTTATTATTGATAACTTTCGGCCTATGGCTTCGCGCAAAAGAAAGTTCAATCATGTGATTGCGAATGCACTTCTGATTGATTACAATTTGGCCGGTATCATCAGCGTATTTTGGAGTTATGCCGCGACTTACCAGTGTTGTAATGTCTTCTAAAGTGACATTCTTCCATTCGTCCGGTACAGTGCCCCCGAATGGAACATAATCGACAAACCATGATCTAAAAATCGCAGCGGCTTGCTGCTGTAAATTATCGTTTACCGCCCTATTAACTCTCATCAGTGGCGAGAGTCACTTCAAAGGAACTGCCACTGTTCATCGTTCTCTTAAATACAAAGGAGAACGACGATGAAAGAACAACTTATCCACGAGGTACAGCGCAAAATGCTGCCGTATCTCAACAATGAACAATTATTGCAGTTAGGTGACGCTTTGAGCGAGGCGCTACGAGATGTGAGCGTAAGTTATGAAGATACCACCCCAAAGCAGGAAGAACGGGATGCCGTCGAAGCGTTCATTACTGCCAAGCGCATTGAGGGCTGCTCCGAGAAGACCTTGAAATATTACCGAAAGACGATTGAATCCATGCTGTCTGCCATCGCTAAAAAGGCCAGTCAGATAACAACGGATGATCTTCGCAAGTACCTGACCACCTACCAGACGCAACGCAGATCCAGCAAGGTAACGATTGATAACATCCGGCGCATACTGTCCAGCTTCTTCTCATGGCTCGAAGACGAAGACTTCATCTTGAAAAGTCCGGTACGCCGGATTCACAAGGTAAAGACGGCAAAGGTGGTCAAAGACACCTACACGGACGAGGCGTTAGAGCTAATGCGGGATAGCTGCACAACTACAAGGGATTTAGCAATCATTGACCTACTCGCTTCCTCTGGAATGCGTGTTGGAGAGATGGTCATGCTAAACCGAGAGGACATCGACTTCAACGAGCGGGAATGTGTTGTAATCGGTAAGGGCAACAAGGAGCGCCTTGTCTACTTCGATGCAAGGACAAAAATCCATTTGCAGAACTACCTCAACGAGCGCACAGATGCGAACCCTGCACTGTTCGTCTCGCTGAAAGCTCCGCACGACCGGCTGATGATCGGCGGTGTGGAAGCACGGCTTCGAGAGCTGGGAAAACGCTTGAGTTTACCAAAAGTACACCCACACAAATTCCGGCGGACGCTGGCGACCTCAGCCATAGACAAGGGAATGCCCATAGAGCAAGTCCAGCAGCTCTTAGGACATCAAAATATCGATACGACCATGCACTACGCAATGGTGAAGCAACAAAATGTAAAGCTGGCACATAGAAAATACATCGGATAGGGGCGCAAATATGGAGCTTAAAGAATACCGTTTTGACGAAGTTACTATTAACTTTGATAAGAAAAGAGTTCCACTTTCTGGCGCGCAGCGCGAAAAAAGGCAAGGTAATTTTCGCTATTATGGTGCACAGGGAGTAATTGATCACATTGACGATTTCATCTTCGACGGGACATATCTTCTGATTGCAGAGGATGGAGAAAACTTAAAATCCAAAAAACAAAATATTGCGCAAGTAGTTGAGGGACAATTCTGGGTGAATAACCATGCCCATATTGTTCAAGGAAATGAGCTATGTAATACCCGCTATCTTTGTTACTTGCTAAACAGTATGGATTTGTCTGGGTATGTTACAGGATCGGCCCAGCCAAAACTCAGCCAAGCCAACTTGAATGCAGTTACACTGTTCCTTCCATCCATCACTGTTCAAGAACGGATAGTTGAGTGTTTATACCTGTTTGACAAGAAAATTGCAGTCAATCAGAAGATAAACGATAATTTAGCTGCTTAGAGCTGGATGCCGGAGACTTCAATCTCACCGGACATCAGCTTGGGTAAGAGTGCATCTCTTGTTGCGGACAGCCTTTTATTCTCGACCTTATTGGAATGAAGTTGTGCGAGAATAGGCAAGGCGAGCGCGTTAAACTCGTCCAGCTCTTCATCAGACGGAAGTGCAACAGGATACGCCATGATCTGTTGTTTATCACCTCGTGGCATCTTCGTTCCTTTTGATCCCGCAACCATGAAGGCGAAGAACTTATCCGCATATAGAGTGCTGAATAAGTAGGCCGCATACTTTGGCTGAACGGGTGTGAAACAAAGAACATCAGTTGAGCAGCCGCACCTGCCTTCGCAGTAAACAATCTTCTTAAAATAAGGACGAATATTGGAAATCAAAGTATCGCCCTTATGACAAGCGGTGGTCTGTGGTATCGTTGGAAGGCTTGAAGCATCAGTTGAACCAGCTTTTCCCGGCAGCATATTCTCCGTTGAGAAATAAGTGCTTGTATTCAGCTCGGAAACCGCCACTCTATCTCTGGAATAGGAGCAAATATCCGATAGCATTCCCTGCTCGGTTGCCGCACTGACATCGCCAAAACGATCTTGATATACCGTTTGCAGAAGTTCAGCTAAATTATCGTTTATCGCCCTGTCGCCAAACAAG
>ENA-ORMO01002848-ORMO01002848.1-human-gut-metagenome-genome-assembly--contig:-NODE-2848-length-12609-cov-2.183209_pt1 | contig 12609 bp, 14 predicted proteins | sample MGYA00242106_ERZ509001 | MGnify/ENA primary metagenome ERZ509001 (study PRJEB26280, sample SAMEA2338736) | human gut metagenome | biome: human gut; feature: human-associated habitat; material: faeces... | reverse complement strand
TCCGATCCCTTCCGTGTTGCAAAAGGATTCTTTCAGGCAAAAAAGCTTTTAAAACAATTAAATCCTGACGTTATTTTTTCAAAAGGAGGATTTGTGACCGTTCCTGTCGTACAGGCTGCAAAGACGCTTCACATACCAGTCATCATACATGAATCCGATATGACGCCGGGACTTGCCAACCGTCTTGCAATCCCTGCGGCATCAAAAGTATGCTGCAATTTTCCTGAAACAATTTCTCACTTGCCGGAAGGAAAGGCTGTCGTCACAGGCTGTCCGATCCGTGCAGAGCTTCGCAGCGGAAACCGCCTAGAAGCACTTAAATTCTGCGGCTTCACGGCAGACAAGCCGGTTCTGCTCATCATCGGCGGAAGCCTCGGTTCAGTCGCAGTAAATACTGCTATCCGAAATATCCTCCCGCAGCTTTTAAAATCTTTTCAGATTGTTCATCTTTGCGGAAAGGGTAACGTTGAGGAATCCCTGAAAGATACTGCCGGATATATTCAATTTGAATACATTAAGAATGAACTGGCTGACTTATTTGCACTTGCCGACATCGTAGTCTCAAGAGCCGGGGCAAATGCGATCTGCGAACTTCTTGAACTGCGTAAGCCTGCTCTTTTGATCCCACTCTCTGCTGCTGCAAGCCGAGGAGATCAGATTTTAAACGCAAAATCGTTCAAAAAGCAGGGCTTTAGTGATGTGTTGGAAGAAGAACAGATTACTTCGGATCTGCTTCTTAAGAAAATCAATGAGCTTTTTGATAACCGCCAGACCTACATCACTGCTATGGAAAAAAGCAATGCAAGCAATGCAGTCAGCACGATTATCTCCCTCATTGAAGAGCTCACAAAAAACTAAATACACTGAAATATTTGAAAAAGAGCGCCGCAAAATACTTACGTCCAAGTATCTGCGGCACTTTTTTATGCTATAGAAAAGCCCTTACTTTCCTATAGCATAAAATCATGATACTCACGGATACCCAAAATATCCAATCTCTTCGCAATATGCGCCCGACCCGGATCTTCCCTGTCAGCGCTCCAGATATTCCTGCCCAAATCTTTCCCTGACGTAAGCTCTGGCTCGATACATCCTGGCTCTTAACACAGATTCCGAAATATTCAGCCGTTTGGCTGTTTCTGCATAGGACAATCCTTCCACGCAGTGCATCATCAGCACTTCAAACCACTGCTCATTGACCGCCCTTACTTCCCGTAAAATGCGCCCTGCAAATTCTCTGCAGCTTTGCCTTTCTGTGTAAATTTCCACACTTTCCTCTACAAGAACATTTCCGTTATCTGAGCAAGTTGTTTCTACAATATGCTTTTCTTTCGTCTTACTCTTTCTGATATAATCAACAACCGCATTTTGTGTACTGCGAATCAGCCACGCCTTTACAAGCTCCGGCGAAACCTTATCCATATTGGTATAGAATGAAATAAATACCTGCTGACATATTTCCTGCGCTGTCTGATAATCTCCAGTTTTATTCATGACAATCCTTATAACGAGATTTTTATACTTCAAAAAATATTCCTCGAATCTCTTGTTTTTCATGTCTCTACTTTATCCCTCATCATTTGTAATCGGATCTGATTTTGATCCCTTATCTCATTTAAAACAGCGCCAAAATTTCTTTTTTGTCCTCCTCTGTCAGCGTACCCGGACTCCAGTTTATATTTACTGTATCACCCTCATACCTCGGAATCAGATGCATATGGTAGTGAAATACAGTCTGACCCGCTGCCTCTCCATTATTCTGTACCACATTGATCCCGTCTGCATGCAGTCCTTCTTTTAAAACAGAAGCAATCTTCTTTGCAAGTACGATTGCTCTTCCCGCCATCTCATCTGACAGATCAAAAAGATCCGATGCATGCTTCTTCGGAAGGATCAGAGCGTGGCCTTTAGAAGCAGGATTAAGATCCAGGATCACCCGAAATTCTTCATCCTCATATAATGTTGCTGATGGAATTTCTCCGTTTGCAATTTTGCAAAAAATACAATTTTCTGACAATGTCTTCCCTTCTTTCTCTTCATTATGCTGCCATTCCTTTGTTACAGCACAAATATGCTATATCACTATATTAAAAAGTATGTCGGAATTTGTCAACAAAATATGATTGATAATTTTATTATAAAATGTTACACTGAGTATCGTTGTATTTACTGTTACAAGGAGTCGAATTATGAAATTATCAGAAAAATTATGTGAGTTAGAATGTGAAAAAATCATCCAACAAAAAATTGAATCTAAGAATCTGCTTTCCAAGTTTTCACATGAGATCCGCAATCCGCTTACGCTGATCAGCAGCTCTCTTCAGCTTTTGGAAAAGGAGTATCCCCAATTACAGTCTGCTGCATTGTGGCCTCAGGTAAAACAGGATCTGGACGACATTCTCGCACTTCTTCAGGATATGTCCTCCCTGAATAATATTGATGTGATCCGCCGCTCTTATTTTACTGCTGAAAGTTTTCTCGCAGAGATTAAAAACTCCTGCGCTTCTCTTATGCAGGAACGCAGCGTCAATTTTTCTATTAAATCAGACCACAGCCTGCGCACAGCAAAAATATTTGCCGATAAATATAAGCTCCGGGAAGCCATTGTCAATCTGCTGTTAAATGCTGCGGACGCTGTCTCCATGCTAAAGAGCGAAAAAACAATCTCGCTCTCCTGCACATCTGATGAAACATATATACGCTTTTATATAAAAGACAATGGACCTGGAATTCCTGCTGAATATATGAACACTCTTTTTGATCCATTCGTTACACACAAAACACATGGTACCGGTCTTGGACTGGGTATCGTCAAAAACGTTGTACAGTGTCATGGTGGCAGTCTTACGCTTGATACATGTACTTCCGGTCCAGATACTTATACGAATTTCTGTATCCGCCTGCCGATGCTCCCAAAAAGTAATGCCTGAACGCCCAAGCCTCAAACTTACGACTCTTTTTGCATCGCTCCAGCCTTCTTCCGGTACAGCAAAACCGCCAGTAAAAAACCGCCTGCCAGTCCTCCGATATGCGCCCAATTATCAATCCCGGTTTCCGTCAATCCATTCACAACGGATAAGCCCGCCATCAAAATGAGTCTCTGGCTTGAATATCCTTCCAGCTTTCCTTTATTGCGCAGCACGATCCAGATCAGGGCGCCGATCACCGCAAAAATTGCTCCGGATGCACCTGCCGACACGGCGTACTCTGCACGATCCATTCCTGCCCATACAGACAAAATATTTCCTGCCAGGCCTCCGATGAGATAGATAAGCAGATAGCGAACCTTGCCTGCCGTCTTCTCCAGCGTATCTCCGACAAAAATCAAAAGCAGCATATTATAAAATAAATGCTCAATTCCAAAATGCAGGAACATACACGTAAACAGACGATAATATTCTCCGTATTCCAATACAAATGGCGTATAGCATGCCCCATGGGCAGCCATAAACCATGCATCCTGCGTATCTCCTATAATACTGAGTACGATAAAGACAAGTATATTAATCGCTACAAGGAATAGGTTCACTGGCTGTCTGGTACGTATGAATGATAGTAATTCCTGCATAAGACCACCCTTTCTGCATTCTGTGACACGCATATATGCTGCGCCTCTTCTCATACGCCCCTATTATACCTGCTGCCCTCACCCTTTACAACCGAAAAGTTTTGATCGGATCAAAGCTTTACCGCCTGATATCCTGCCTCCGCAAACGAAATGCGGTCACCCACCGTAATCTCACACTGCTCCTGCGGCGCCAGTCTCCTCCCATTATGAAATGTTCCGTTTCTGCTGTTCAGATCCTTTACAAAAAACTTTCCGTCTCTTCTTTCCAAACGCGCATGCATCCTGCTTACTGTAGGAGAATCCAAAATAACATCCACTTCTCCCTTTAACTTACCTACACAGACAATCTCACGATCCAGACAAATATCAGGAAATATAGTACCCCCTTTTTCTGCCTGCACAGAAATCAAACGCAAAACTTCGTTTTCCGGGAAGTTGTTCAAATACTGTGTCTGTTCTATCCGCTCTTTCTCCCGCGGCATTTCATACATTTCGTCTTTTAGAATACGGTACATTTCTTCCTCCTCTTCCTGTAACCACTGCTCTTTTTCCCGTTTCTTCCCCCTGTTTAGGAGATATTTATTGAGCAGCAATTCCAGAGAAAGTATTAAAAAAAATATACCTCCTGCCTCTGTGATCCCAAGTCCGCCGGCATAACACACAATTTCCAGTACCGCAAGCAAAAACAAGCCAGAAATCAGCATTGCCGGGTGTATTATACGAAACAGCCAGTCTATTTTTTTAACTGCATTATTTTTCCGGGCTTTCCCGCTCCGCTGCTTGTGTGTTACTTCATACGTTTCTGTATTTTGTTTCTCATACTCCATCCGCTCTGTATAGGCATGATCATACCCTGTCCGACTGTCTGCCGATACTTTATGAGACTCAGTCTGTCCATTCCCGCAGAGATCCCATCTACCGGAATCCTGCTCTGCCCGCTGTGTCTGCGCTGCCTCTGCATCAGCCCCTGCTTCTTCATTACGCATTTCCAGCAAAAGCTCTCTTAGCGCTTTGTAAAGACTGAAGTTTTCCTCTGAGGCTTTCTGGTAAAAGCTGTAGCCAAGTACGACTGCACATCTGTCTTCATGATCAAGATGTTTCAATATAAATTCTGCTAGACTCAGGATCGAGGATTCCTGATCCTCCTGAGAAACATAACACAAAAAGATATTTCTGCGCTCTGCATCCATATAAATATACTCCGGGTGAAAGACAAGATGCAGCGGATTCAGAAGATACTTCTGTAAATTCTCCATAGTGTCTCTGATTCCACCCAGTAATGTCAGAATATCCGTGCGCCCCATCAGACGCTTCTCATACAAGCTGCTAACAGACTGTTTTGCGGTAATCTCATAATAAAACTGAAGCTCCCCATCTTTTCTTGCACAGTGAAAGGGCAGCAGACCTGCGATCTCATTTTGCTGTGCCATTTTAAGCTGATAGCTGTTTTTTTCCTCTTCTTCCTCTGATTGCAGGATCAGATAGTTGTTCTGCAAATCCCGTCTATATTCTGCCTTCACGTATCTCCTCCCGTCAACACTTTTGCAGCCCCTCTTATTTTTCTGATCGCATCTGCCGGATCAGCGTTTCTGCATGTCCACGAAGCACGGATAACAAGCTTGCTGTTGGAAAAATACTTCATAACAAATCCCGGAATCGGATATACCGCTTTCCACTGCGCCGATACCTCTTTTTTGCCTGCAGAAGTTTTTTCGGATAAACTCCTGCTCCCAAGCAGCCTCTCTTTTGTGAAGTGTTTTTTTACTTCTGCAGCAGCTGCACTGCGGTCTTTTTGCCGGAAAAAATTATTTCCTGCCGCGGCAGCCTCGCAGGCTGTACTCTGACAGACAGAACGATCGTGCAGGTAAAAAGCAGTAAGAATCAACGCTGCCAATACAAAAGTGATCATGGACAGCAACACTGCAGCCTCTATCGTATAGCTTCCCCTCATTACACCCTTTTTCTTCATCTACGCACCTCCGAATCCCTGTATCATATATCCAAGCAGTAAAAACGGTACAAATGGAAAAGCTTTTTTTCGATCTTCTGCACGTCTTATCAGCAGCAATATGACTGCCCAGATACCTGCCCAGAAAAATGCAGTAAATGTGATCCATATACAGTTTCGAACCCCCAGCGAAATTCCGCAGATCAAAACCAGCACACTGTCCCCATATCCCAGCCCCTGTCTGCCCAAACACGATACAAGCAGGCATAGCGCCCCCGGTATTAAGCCTGCAAAAATCCTGCTGCACACAATTGCTGCCTGTGTTCCTCCGTCATTCAAAAGCAAGTGCAGGATCACTGCCATACGCCCGGTTACTGCTAATACAAAATAAGCAAACGCCTCACGATTATAGATGCACCGCCGTTTTACATCTGTAACAGAACAGATTACAAAGAAAATTCCCGTTACAATACGCTGATACATATTTCCTGCTCCTCCCTGCTTTTATATACTTTCACTTCACACCTTCACGACATATCTCCGCCTGACCTCACATACCGACGATAGTGCTGCCGCCTGATCTCCGGCTTACACTTGTCTGTGTTTTCACACTCTGCCGCAGTTTTGTTCTGTCTTTCCTGTGTATTTACTGTCGTTATCCACATAAACGGCCGTCCTGATCAGTGTTTTCCACACCGTGAACACACACGCCTACCATTTAATTCTTTTCTCGATCCCTGCCGCACTGTCCTCTTTAAACCGCTGCAGCTGATAGAATTATGATAACGGTTTCCTTCTTCTGTAATATAGACCGTGCTGCTGCCCGGACTTCGCGCGCACCGCTCACAATTATGATAGATTGCACCGCTGCTGTTGCGAAGCGTATCAAGAGCACCAATATCTACAGCCCGCACCGATAAGCGCAAATGCGTACACTCTGAATCTTCATGGTACACGCCTCCTGTTTCTGTCACATAGACGTAATCATCCCCCATTTCCCCGTTTCCTGATCCTCCGCCTTCTCCTGCCGGTATACGTCCGGTCCAGGCGCGGACTCTCGCCCTTTGAATAAAGAAATTAGCCGGCAGTTTTATAAAACCGATCGGAGAACGTATCTGATAAGTCAGCACCAGATCGATCTCCTCTTCGTCCTGCAAAAATGAGGACAAAAGCATGTTTATATTTTTTACTGAGGAAATATCTCCTGCCTGCGACCTCACTCTGCCCTGCGCATATGCTGCTGAAAGCGCAGATGCCGCAATCTCCGGAGCTTTTTGCGCACCTCCCCCATACCTTGTAACATACGCTGCAACCGCAATATTTTTACCGGTTTCCGAAAGTGACGCGCCAAATTTTGCTGCCGTCCCCATAACAGCAGTATACTGCATTGCCGCTACCATAAAAAACAGAAACAAAGGTATCACTAATGCAGCTTCTACAGTCAAAGAAGCGCTAAGCGGAGCAAAAAGGGATATTCCTGTATTCCGTTTTCGTTCATTTGGTTTAGGGGGAGAGAGTTTTTCCTTTCTTCGTAGATAACACAGAATTGGATTTGCAAAAATATTCGTTATTTTTTCGGTATACAGAAACACCCCTTTTCACCCCGCTTTCTCTCTTTGTTGTTTGTCCTGCCGATAAACTATGCCTCGTTTTTATTACTCTCATACACACTTTAGTAAGCCATACTGCCTTCCTGTTCAAATGCAGCGTCTTTCCCGGATACGCCCATCACTGCCTTTGGAAGGCCAAAGAACACCGGACGGCAATCCCAGTATGTATTCGTCTTTACTGCTACAATACAGTTCTGGGCTTTAAATTCTTCTTCGCCTTCCTGCCCAAGCTCTGCCTGTATCATGTCCAACGCACGCATTTTTTGAGAAGAAACAAATCCCATATTTAAAAGTACTCTCAAATATTCATCATACGACAACCCTTCACCGCTGTTTTTTGCGCCTTCTCTCAGTACCTCTGTGATCCGTCCCAAATTCTCTGCCGACAGTGTCCATGCGCTCTCATTCTTTAAAAGAGGTACTTTCCCGCCGTCCAGCAAAATACGCACGTCTACAAGACTTTCACCGTATGCCCACGCAAGCAGGAGTGCATGCTTTGTCGCTGCTGTGAGCGCCGGGAGCCCCAAAAATCCGGTCAATGAGACAGCAAGCCCTTCTGCCTGCGCACTAATCTGAGGGCTTTGCAGACAATACAGATAATTCATTCCTTCCCGAAGCAGTAACAGTCTGTTGACTGCGTGTTTTAGATTTTTTTCATCTGTCTTGTTTCCGCCTAAAATATACTCAATCTGATAATCCAGTGTTTTTCCTTTCTTTTCACTTAGAAAATTAGGAAAATGCATCAAAAGGTATTCCCGAAACAAAACATCACAAATCAGCCCCTTGTGTTCCTTTTCTATTTTCATATTCCCGCTCCGGTTCCGGCTTTTAGATGGCAGTCCGCCTGTCTTTATACTCTTATCTGAAATTTCCTTATCCCATGTCACGATCGACAGTGTACTTTTCTTCTGGAGTTTCCAGATCTCCTTAAGTGGATTGTTCTGAGGCGTTTCCGGTACAGTCACAGTTCCTGCCTCACCCGATTCCTGCGCTTCGGATTCGAGTTCTTTTAGCTTTTCCTGTTTTTTTGCTTCCAGCTCTGTCATCCGGCTGTCGCTGTTTTTTCTGCTCTCCTCATATTTTTTCTGCCATAACTCTATCTGATCCTTACCTTCTGCATATTCCAGAAGCTTATCCGCCGCTAATACCGCAGCATTTTCTTTCATATAAGAAACTGCCTGCTGATAAAATGATTCTCCTTTTTGATCCGTTAAAAGCGCATACTCTGACACATCGCTTCCTGTCAGAGAAAGCTGCCAGGGATCAAAGGCAAACAGCGAAAATACTCCCTTTTTCGGCTCTGAATTGTAAGAAATATAATGCTGCAGCCTCTCATTAACTTTTGCGATCTTAAAAGTACCACTTCCATACGCTGCATCGAGCGAGAAAATATTGTACTTTTCAAGAAGTTTCCGATCAAACTCTGCAAGCAGCGAAAAATTTCCCATGCCTGTTATATTTGCCGACTGCGCCTTTGCTCCCTGTACTCTGGCAGACTCTGCCGCAGCGCAGATCAAAGAGAGAAACAATATACATACAAGAGAAAGAAATATTGTAATTGAACCCTTTTGTCCGCGTCTATCCATCTTCCCTCCTTATACACCGTTGCTCTGACTTACTATTTTACCGAAAATACTTTTGACCAGACTGGTCAGCTGACTTTTAAAGATCAAGACCAGACTGATAAGGACGACCAGTATCAGAATAATCTCAACTACTCCGACACCCTCCTCTTCCTTTAGAAAAGATCTGAAATGAAACATACGCTCCTCCTTTCCCAATACCTCCATACTAAAACAGCAGCCTGATACCTCCCACTGCCTAAAATGACAGAAAAGCCGGCACCATGAGAATGACAAGGACGATCCCTAGCATGAGCATCATCGGAAAAAGCAGCTTTGTACCGGCACGCTCTCCTATCTTTCGAGCATGATTTTTTCGATCTGTCAAAGATGACTCTGCTTCTGCCTCCAGCAATTGTATCAGTCCTTTCGATCCCTTCTTCAGGTTCTGTGACAAAACAGAGCCAAGCCTGATATACTCCGGCAGCTGACACCTTTTTCCAAACCTTTCATACGCCTGTGATTCCGGTATACCGCTTTGCATTTCGCGGCACGTATATGTCACCTCCTCGTAAACGTGGTGCATTTTTTTGCTGTTCTTTTTCTCTCGAAGATATTCATCCGAAATTCTTGTGAAAATTCCCTTCATGCTAAGCCCTGCTCCCAGCAGCATCGTCATTTTCCACATCAGATCAGGATAATCCAGTAAAAGCTGTCCTTTTCTCTCCTCTGCTCTCCTATGTGTCATACTATCCATCTCGATCCAGATACCAAGCGCCAGTATCAGAGTAATCATAAGAGCAGATGGAAAAGGATTTTGAGTTCTCCTGATCCACTGAAGTTCCTTGTCCTCCACTTTTTGGGGCAGCTCAACCTTTTCTTCATGGCTGTCTCTTAAGTCAGCCTGCTCCACTTCCTTTCTGACCGACTGCATAAAACGTTCCTGTTCCGGCAGCTTTGGCGGAAACACTTTTACAAATATCGTATGTATCGTCTCCATGCCTGCGCAGGTCAGAGTTCCCTGTATCTCCACCTGCGTACCGTTTTCATCCTCAGACCCTGTCAGGCTTCCGTCCTCTGCAATCACGCCGTATGGAATTGTCAGAAAGCTTACCTTTACCGCCCCGTCAGCAAGGCTTTGGGGAAACACAAGATCCTTTCTTACCTCATCAAGAGAATCATTTTCTCCCGGAAGCTTTTGTTCAAGCTCTAAAAGCGCACGGTCGAGAAGCCTTTGTTTCTCTTCATCCGTATATCTTCGCTCCTGAACATTTATCTCTAGCTCCCTGTCATCCTCCTCGCCTTCTACATGTACCGTCAATAATTCTTTTCTGTCACCTTCCCCATAGCCGGGGCGCGCGACCGACTGCATCCTCGTTTCTTCACCTCTCAGCAGATAAACGCAGAAACCCATAAGTGAGACCGCCATACCTCCAATCAACACTGCCAAAAGATATGCCATTTTCTTCACATAGTATTCTCTGATCGATGACTTTCTTCCGGCAGACAAAGACACAATCTCCTGCTGCAGCTCCAGCTTCCCCTTTCCTGATCTGTCCAGCTTAAGGACTCTGACCAGAAACTCACCCATTCGTATAAAAGTATCTTTCACTATATCCTTCACCCTGTTCAATCCCTACACCTCTATCTGCACAATCTTTCTTCCCCAGAAATACGCTGCGGCATATATGAAAAAACAGATTGCCATTACCGATATTCCCGTAATGTTTCCATACATTATTTCAAGAAATCCCGGAGAACTTAACTTGATATACGCAAGAATCAGGATCGGAATCATGCTCATGATATTCTGCTCCATTATCTTACCGGAAAGAGACGTTTCAATTTCCTGCAGCGTTTCCTGTTTCTGCCTGATGCACGAAACAGTATTTCGGATCACGGCAAGCAGATCACCGCCTGAACGCTTCGCCGTCACTAAGACCTCTGCAAAACTTATGATATCCTCCACCGCACTTCGTCTTCCAAAATCAAGAAACAGCTCCTCCAGACTCCGGCTCATCTCAAGCTGAGTGCTGATCAGACGAAACTCTTTCACGATAATGTCATTTGGCTCATACACCTTTACAAGCTCACCGATCGCCTCGCGAACTGCATTTTCTGCTGAATATCCTGCCTGTAAGGAGGCTGACATCATTTGAATGCCATCCAGAAACTCTCTTTTGATCCTCTCCCTTCGCATCTTCTGAAGTGCATTTCTCCGATCTCTCAAAAACCACACAAGTCCCGGCAAAAATAGAAAAAACGCAATATACGACTCAAAAAACAAATAGCTGACTGCGGCATCAAGTAACAGATAAATAACCGCGTATCGGATTTTTTCTTTTCCGCAAAGGCGATACACGCTGTAGTCCTCCCTTCCATCATTCAGATCAAAATTCCTGCGTTTTGCAGCTTCTGCGTCCTGCTTAGATCGTTTCTTTTTAATAACGTTCCTCTGACCTCCCCGCACGAGCCATCACCTTCCTCCTCAAATTCATACAAAACCTGTGTATTTATCTCATCTTGCATACTTTTATACCCAAGAAGCTCCATGATCTGCAAAACCTTCCTCGTGCCATCCCTAACCCTGCCAAGATGGACGATCAGATCTATCCCTGATGCAATCTGACGGCGCACAGCAGGAAGGGGTATCTCCACTCCCATAAGCACCATTGTCTCAAGCCTCGCAAGCATGTCACTTGGACTGTTGGCATGTCCCGTACTGATCGAGCCGTCATGTCCCGTATTTAATGCCTGTAAAAGATCTATTGCCTCACCGCCTCTTACCTCCCCGATCAAAATCCGATCCGGCCGCATTCGCAGGCTTGATTTTATCAGATCTCTTATTGTGACCGCCTTATCGCCCTCCGCATTCGCATTTCTTGCTTCAAGACGTACCAGATTCTTTACTCCCTGAAGCTGCAATTCTGCATTATCTTCAATAGTAATTATCCTCTCTGTCTTAGGTATATAGTTGGACAGCGCGTTCATAAATGTTGTTTTTCCGGAACCCGTACCTCCGGAAATAAAAATATTGTATCCGGCACAAACGAGACGCTCTAAAAATTGCGCTGCTTCCTGCGTTACAGTTTTCCATCTGATCAGCTCTTCCATTGTGATTGCCCGGTCAGGAAAGCGTCTGATCGTGATAATCGGACCATTTAAAGCGACAGGAGGCATGACAATGTTGACTCTCGCACCATTTTCAAGTCTTGCATCGACGATCGGTACCGATTCATTTACGATGCGGTTGCACTGTCCTACTATCTGCTGCGCAATATCCCCCAGACGCTCCTGTGAGTAAAAGTTTTTATCCCATGCAGTAATCCTCCCATTTCTCTCAATAAAAATCCCCTCTGTTCCATTCACCATGATCTCTGTGATACTGTTATCATCAATAAGCTCCTGCAAAATATCAAGCCGTCTCACAGAATTGAACAAAGCCCTTCGAAGCTCACTGCGCTCCGACAAGCGTATATAAAAATCGCTTCCGCTTTGCAGAATCAGATCATCAATTATTTTATAGATCTCTTCATCTTTTACCTCCCGATACTCCTCAAGACTCTCCATCAGCCGCCTGCGAAGCAGCACAAATTTGCATTCATCCACATATTATTCCTCCTCCCATAAAAGCCGCCTTACGTAATTTCCCATCTCCCCCCAGACAAGCTGCTGCGTCAGATCACCATTTTCACGCAAAAGCGGCTGTACCGGCAGCTTAAGCCTTCGTGTCTTTTCAAATACCTCATCTAATTCAAGCATCCGTATCAGCTTTTCATACTGACGGATTTTTGCCTCAGAGATCATATCCTCCTGTACCGGCATGTAAATGCGGTCACACTGATTCAATATCTGAAACATATCATCCATCTGTTCACAAAGGTCAAGTATAATAATGTCATAATCACAGTACGTCATAAT
>ENA-ORMO01002846-ORMO01002846.1-human-gut-metagenome-genome-assembly--contig:-NODE-2846-length-12627-cov-2.292475_pt1 | contig 12627 bp, 10 predicted proteins | sample MGYA00242106_ERZ509001 | MGnify/ENA primary metagenome ERZ509001 (study PRJEB26280, sample SAMEA2338736) | human gut metagenome | biome: human gut; feature: human-associated habitat; material: faeces... | reverse complement strand
AGGAAGAGGATTAAATTTATGAGTAATTTACCAGAGAAAATGAAAGCAATCGTAGCATATGCACCGGGAGACTATCGCTTCGAGATGGTTGACACACCGCACGCCGGAGAAGGAGAAATGATCCTTAAAGTAGAGGCATGCGGTATCTGTGCCGGAGATACAAAAGCCTTTGCCGGAGCAGCAAGCTTCTGGGGACTGGATGGGCAGCCGAAATACATCAAAGCACCTATGATTCCGGGACATGAATTTGTCGGAAGAGTAGTTGAGATGGGACCGAACGTAAAAGGAAATTGGAAAATCGGCGATCGAATCTGTCCTGAGCAGATTGTTCCCTGTGGTGAATGTATGTTCTGTAAGACCGGAAGACATTGGATGTGCGAAAAACATGACCTCTTTGGTTTCCAGAATAACGTAAACGGCGGTATGGCAGAATACGTAAAACTTACAAAAGAAGCAATTCCTTACGCTGTTCCATTTGATATGCCTATTGAAAAAGCCGCTCTCATCGAACCGTATGCCTGCTCTTTCCACTGTATTGAGCGAGCACAGGTAAAAACAACTGATTTTGTTGTTCTGTCCGGCGCTGGCACTCTCGGTCTCGGCATGGTGGGCGCTATCCATCAGGCAAATCCGAAATGCCTCGTTGTTCTTGATATGAATGACGCTCGCTTGGCAAAAGCCAAAGAATTCGGCGCAGATATTGTAATGAATCCCGGCAAGGAAGATGTCGTTACGAAAATCAAGGAAATGACCGGAGGATATGGCTGCGATATTTATATTGAAGCTACCGGACATCCATCTAGCGTACAGCAGGGACTTGATGCAATCCGTAAAATGGGACGCTTTGTAGAATTTTCCGTATTCGGTCAGCCTGTAACCGTTGACTGGAGTATTATTTCTGACCGAAAAGAGCTTGATCTTCTTGGAGTCCACTTAAGTCCGTTCTGTTATGATACGGTCATCGAATGGATCGGAAACGGCAAACTCCCAACAAATGGTGTAGTCACAAATCAATTCCCGCTTGAAAAATGGGAAGAGGCTTTTGAAATTGCAAAAACAGGTAAGGATGGCGCAATGAAGGTTGTCCTTGTTCCTGATATGCAGTAATCATACCAGCAAACAGATCAGGAGGAATCCATATGCAGAGAATTTTGAATAACCCAGACGATATTGTCGATGAAATGTTAAAAGGCTTTTTAAAAAATCACAGTGATATTGTTGAAGCCACAGAAAATCCCCGTGTAGTAAAAGCCAAAAATATCCCAAAAAACAAAACTGGCGTTGTAACAGGCGGAGGTTCCGGACACAAACCGGCATTTATCGGATATGTAGGCACAAATATGTGCGATGCTGCCGCGGTAGGCGAGATATGCTCATCTCCAACCGCCGCTGCCTTTTTAGATGCATTCAAAGCGGCTGATCAGGGGAACGGCGTTGCTTGTCTGTACGGAAATTATTCGGGCGACAATATGAATGTAAAAATGGCTGTAAAAATGGCAAAAAGGGAAGGAATTACTGTAAAAACAGTGGTTGCTAATGATGATGTTGCATCAGCTCCGAAAGATCAGCGTGAAAAACGCCGTGGTGTAGCTGGCGAAATATTAATGTGGAAAGCCGGAGGTGCAAAAGCCGCCAAAGGCGGTACACTTGACGAAGTTATTGAAGCTGCGCAGAAAGCAATCGATAATACAAGAAGTGTCGGCATTGGTCTGACTCCATGCACACTCCCGGCAGTCGGACATCCGAACTTTGAAATTAAAGAAGGTACGATGGAAGTCGGTATTGGACACCACGGGGAGCCCGGTATTGAAGTATGCGAATTAGAGACAGCAGCGCAGATGGCAAAACGTATGGTTGACGTTGTTGTACCGGATTATCCTTTCGTTGCCGGAGACGAAATTGTCGTTCTCGTTTCGGGACTGGGTGCTACCCCTGTTATGGAGCTTTATGTTCTGTACAATGAGATCGAGCAGTTACTGACAGAAAAAGGATTGAAGATCCATAAATCGTATGTCGGAAATTACTTTACCTCACTGGAAATGATGGGCGCTACTTTAACTATCATGAAGCTTGACGATGAATTGAAAGAGCTCATTGACATGCCGGTATATACTATGGGAATGAAAGAACAGTAAGGAGACTTTCTTATGGGAAAATTTTATAACAAGGACGGAAAACTAGTCCTTCTTAAAATGGTTAAAGCAATTCAGGATAACAAAGCTTATCTTGGCGAAGTCGATGGTCTGATCGGTGACGGCGACCATGGAATGAATATGAATAAGGGATTTACGCTTTTCGAAACACGTTTTTCAGGTCAGGATTTTTCATTTACCGAAGGCATGGATAACCTCGGAAATATCCTATTCTCAGAAATCGGCGGCTCTATGGGACCGATATACGGAACTATTTTTATGGATGCTGCGGATGAAGGATCAGATCTTGAAGAAATTACCGTCTGCGATCTTGCCAGAATCCTTGCCGCAGGACTTGCTGGTCTGCAGGAAATCGTAGAAGCACAGGTCGGAGACAAAACATTGGTTGATACACTTTCACCGGCCGTTGACAGTCTGAGAAATTCTGCTGCCGCAGGAGAATCATTCGAAACTGCCCTGCCAAAAATGAAGGAGGCTGCTTTATCGGGAAGAGACTCAACAAAAGATATGGTGGCAAAATTTGGACGCTCCAGCCGTCTCGGCGAACGCTCCAGAGGTGTCCTTGATGCCGGTGCGACATCCTGCTGTATTATCCTGACGGCAATGGCAGACGGTATCCTCGACGTATTACAGTAATGACAGGAGGAATACAATGAAAATCGCAATCGGTTGTGACGAGGCTGCATACAATCTCAAAGCGGCTATTATGAAGCACCTGGATGAAAAGCACATTGAATATCATGATTTTGGCGCGGAAAAAGGCGAAATCGTTTTGTATCCGGATATTGCCTACACTGCTGCAGACGCAGTAGCCAGAGGAGAATATGACCGCGGTATTCTCGTATGCGGTACAGGTATAGGTATGGCTATCTGTGCAAATAAGGTTCCCGGTATTCGGGCTGCCGTATGCCATGATCCATTCTCGGCAGAACGGGCGCGCAAAAGCAACGATGCTCAGATTTTGTGCATGGGAGAGCGTGTAATTGGTACAGAGCTTGCAAAATATCTGGTAGATGTATGGCTGTCTTGTGATTTTGCAGGCGGTGGCTCTGCTCCTAAGGTTGCCCGTATCAATGAGTTGGAACGGCAGCATATTCAGGCTGCAAAGTAATTCCGAATTAACGATGCCAGCAATCACTTGCTTTTATGCTTGACAACTATGGACTGACAGACTATGGCTTGACACAAAAGCCACTGGCTGTCAGTCTTTTTATGCTCTTTATTACAAGCAACCAACCACTATTTCTGCCATGCTTTTCCACTCATACTACCTTATATAGTAGGTCGTTTCTGCCGCAATCTTTTCCTGAAAAAAACAGGCGTCTCCCTTTTGGATGATGCCTGTTTTTTGTGTTAGAATTGTCTATTTTCATGCAAATATTTTGTTTTTTCAGACTATTTATTGAATTGGCTCAATTTTTTTGCTGTCAAGCGTTTTTGAAAAATTCTTACCTATTCATCACTATTTATCATAATTCACAAAACGTTCGTTCTTAAAAAAAACTATGTAAACCACTTTTTCCACCGCTTAAAATGTGGATAATGTGGATAACTCGGTGTATAAGTCCTAATTATCGCATTTTCTTATCCACCAGCATGTGGATAAAGTGTGAATATTTTGTCGGATGCTCCGCTTTGCTGTGGAAGAAAATCGAATTGTTTTGTGCAGATTTATTTTCCACACGAAGCATCCTCCCATTCTTTAAAAAATCGCCTTTTATATTATCTGACATTTTTTGATATTAACATACATTTTTAGCCATTCAATTTTTATTACTTTATATCTGTATCAAGATAAGAAATAAACCGATTGCCTGCCTGCTCAAACATCGTTTTGCTGTCCTGCGGTCCGTAAAAATATGTTTCTGTCCCGCCGGCATCCAACAGGATCGTATTTCCAAAGTCATCATATCCTGTGATGATCACTACCTTATCCGGCGCAGCCGCGATTACCGGATGTCCCTGACCTACAAAGTACAATACCTGCTCCAGTGTACAGCCTGTCAGTCCGACAACATCTTTTCCAAGTGCTTCTTCCAAAGCAGCTACATCCATTGTTCCGCTTTTTACGATCTCCGGGATATTTTCCAGCTTGATCAATGCGCTGATCTCTTTATTTCCGCGCTCCCATACGAATTCCTTTTCGTTATTGATCACGACTCCGACTTTTTCATCTGCACGTCTGATCGCCTCAGAAGCTGTCTTCCATCTGCTCTCCATGCTTCCTTGCGCATATACATAATACAGCTCTTCCCGCTGTTCGTTTGGCGGAATCTGGATCGTCTTAGAACCGTCATGCACCAGCAGCTTCGCACTCACGATCTGCAGATTCTTGTCGGTGATCTGCGTACCGACGCGCAGTACGATCTCTGTCTGCTTGACATCATCTTCTTTTGTGGAAATGCCGTATACGACATCCTCCTGCGTATTCGTGCTGACGATGGAATCCTGGGAGGTCTCCTCATACGAACCGCTGCTTCCTGCTACTCTCGTAAGAAGAAGCGTATTATTCTGCAGCTTTGTCCCCGTCACATATATCCCCGCCTGCTGATACGTTTTGATCTCCTTGCCCTCTTCGTTGATAATCCCAAGCATGTACATCGGAAACAGCTCATTTCCCTCATCTGAAAGATTTACATCTGCGGCAGCAGCCTTCCCGTACACAAGATCCTCATTCATAAATGCAGCCGGACGGATATATTCATTATCCGCACAGGTGATCTCCTGCACAGATCCGTCCTCAAAATCCATGATATAAAGCGTTCGGGACTGATAACGCTCTCCCTCTTTGAGCCATGCAAAATAGCGGTTTGTCTCAGAGCTTACATAACAGTCCTCTTTCACACCGTCAATCACACGCTCATACTCTCTGGTCGCCAGATCGATGCGATACACCACACCTTCCAGAAGCAGACAGCACTCGCTGTTATCGTCTGTGATATACGCCAGCGTATCTGTATCAAGCTTGAGACTGTCGTACGCTTCCATAGTCCTGACGAACAGTATTTCCTCTACCGTTGCAGTCGCATCTTCATAATGATAGATCGCCACGCCATTCTCGCCCTCACGCCGTCCCCGATTCATATATCCGGTAACAACAAACCAGACGTCTCCCGTTTCCTCAACCCGAAGTACTTTAATATTGTTCTGATCATAAAAATCACGGTAATCCATATCCTCATCCTGCGGAAAACCAAAAACACGAGTCATACGGCCGCCGTTGATACGGTACGTCCAAAGTTCATTCTCCTGCACGAACGCTACCGTTTTTTTCTTCTCATCAAACGCAAATTCAATATCTCCGTCTGAAATTCCCAGTCTGATTCCTTCCTGTTCAAGTACATTTTTATCCGTATTAAAGACTTCTTCCGTTGAACGGGTAAAATCAAGCAAAAATACACGCGTATCTGTATAGCGAAGCCTGTAAAATTCACTGACATTGTAAATATCCGTGCTTCCCTCGCTGTTCATTGCAGATATACGGTAATCCAGCACGAATGACGCCGTAGTGCCGTTAATATCTACAAGCTCCGGCGTTGGCTTGTAGTATGTCTGCGGGTTCAGATCTCCCCACATAAGCTGCTTAACAGAATCATGGATGTCCATCTGTGCAAGCGACCTGTTTTCATCTGTCGACTCATCCGGCTCTACGACCGTACCGAGCGATTCCTGATCGCTTTTATTGACGCATTTATCATAAAAACCCGTCACAAAATCAAGATACGCCTCAAGATGCAGTCCATCCTCCAGAAGCAGTCTCGTATAATAATAAATATCACGCCCGCCTGCCGTCACCTGAATTTTCAAGATATACTCCTGTTCAAGAAGCATCTTATTCTGTATTTGCAAAACAGCATTGACATTATTATTGTTATCTTCCGTTGTCTTGATCACTTTCGTATTTTCCAGTGATTCTGACCCGTCAAGTGTGAGCACCTCATACGATATATCCTCGATATTCGTATCAAACGGCTGTATCTGAATCGCCAGTTCATGATCGTCATTCAGCACTGTCACCGTATCACGGATATAATTAACATCCATTTCACGCGCATATCCATGCAGACAGTTATAATTCACACCGTTATTCTGCATATATACAAGCGGAAACGTCGAGTTCTCCATTGCCTGTGCCGTACTGGGCGGAGTCTGATTGATAAAGCGTCCAAACAGAAACACCGCCGCGATAAAAATCACTGTCAGCACAGCAGCATGTACCAAAATAGTTTTTAAAGCTGATAATTTTTTTTGCATGATCACATCTCTCCTATCTCTGTCCTCCGCCATCGCCCAAAAGCGCTGCAAGCGTCGGATTCACATGCAGAAACTCCATACATGCGGCAAGCTTTGCGCTCGTGTCCGACTCATTCGCACGTTCTTTTTTTGCATGTCCGTCTGGATCCTTTTCCAAAACCGCACGGATCAGGATATTTTTCGGCGTATGCTCCATATCAATAAACTCAAGCACCTGAACACGGTAGCCTGATTCCTCAAGCATCGAGGCGCGCAGTCCGTCCGTCACCAGGGCCGCCACCCGCTCCTTTAAAAGCCCGTATTTTAATACCGGTTCAAGAATCTCATTTTCCATCTGCCCGTTCAGCTCATGCTGACAGCACGGAACCGACAAAATAGCTTTTGCATTCCATCCTACTGCCTTCGCAAGCGCATAATCCGTCGCTGTATCGCAGGCATGCAGAGTCACGACAAGGTCCACCTGATCCACGCCCTCATAATCCGCAATGTCTCCCGTCAGAAATTGCAGCTTTTCATAACCAAACTCCTGTGCGAGCGCATTGCAATGCGCAATCACATCTTCCTTCAGATCAAGCCCTATGATGCGCAGATCATAGCCGCGAAGCTCGTGCAGATAATAATAGATTGCAAAGGTCAGATACGACTTGCCGCATCCAAAATCGATCATTGTCAGCTCTCTGCCCTTATCCAGTACAGGACAGATATCCTCTATGAACTCAAGAAAGCGATTGATCTGCCTGAACTTATCGTATTTCGCACGCACTACCCTGCCCTCCGGCGTCATGACTCCAAGCTTCACAAGAAAAGGTACGGCCTGTCCTTCCGGCAGAAGATATTTTTTTGTGCGGTTGTGGCTCATATCAGCCTGCGCGCGCTTTTGTGAACACTGCTTCTTCTTGATCGTGACCTTCCCTTTTTTGCTCACAAGGACTGTGGCAGACATTATCGTTGTCTCGATCTGCATCTGTCTGAAATCCCTGCTCATCCATGTGAGCAGGGCCAGAACCATATCCTGTTCCTTATAATTTTTATGAAATTCTTTTTTTCCATCCCAAAGCGCTGCCTGAAACACTACGCCATTTTTGCCTCCGACCGGCCTTACCCTAACCTTCTGCATCGCTTCCTTTGATTTCTGTCCGCTGACTACAATATGCAGAAGCTCTTCATTCAAAATTGATTCCAGTAATGTCTTTAATTCTTCCATCTGTTCTCCATTTCCTCAGTCTCTTACATACAGTACGGTCATCCCGCGCCGATGCAGCAGAAACTTTTTTTGCTGTACCAGTCCCTCTAACTGTCTTACAGTTACAAATCAGTATACTATTCCTGATGGGATTCAACAAGTTTTTTAGCTGTGTTTTTCTAATATCTTCTGCGGCGGCACCTTCCATGCCTACATCTTCTATGGTGCATCTCCTGCAAAAGCATCACACGGATCATGTCGCCGAGCCAGTCCTGTCCGGCGCGTCCTCTTCTGCGCCCTTGATACTGCATCGAAAATACCTCCGGCATTTCCGGCTCCGTCATACTCTGCCACGCATCTTCCCCGTCATCTGAACGCCGCCACGCTGCATCCGGCTGTTCTCCCGCCATCTGCCCGTTTATCTCCTGTTCTTCCGGCATCTGTCCGTTCAGCTGCTGTTTCCCCGTCATCCGTCCGCTCATCTCCTGCTCTTTTGGCATCTGCCCGTTCATCTGCTGCTGCGCCTGTTTCTTTATACGCTCCTGTATCCGCCATATCGTCGTCTGATCGGGATAGGAATCGAACATGGGACTCCCCTCGTATTCCATCTTGTCACATTCTTCCTCAACGAGAGGAAGAAGGAGCTTTGCCGCCTCCGGATACATTGCCTGAAGCGCGCGCAGATCGCGTTCCTGCTTCATCTGCTCTTCCATCTCCTGTGAAAAATCCGGCTGAGTAAAAAAAGGCTTCACACTTTCCTCCTCTTCTTCTCCCTCATACGGATTCCAGCCGCTCTGCCTGCGCTCCCTGTCAATTTCCTCCGCACGCATCCTGTCGCTTCGGACAGGCAGCGGTTTGTTTCCGCCAAACGATCCCCTTCTTTCGGAATTTATACTGCGATACTGCATAATTTTGCTTCACCTCAAGACTTTCTTCTTTATTAGTATATGACGGAATCAAAAAATGTACCTTTGCATCTATATGGCATCTGTAGTAAAATACAAAAAGCATCTGCACGAAATACAAAAGCGCGCACTTCGTATCTGCAGCAAATACAAAAGGTATGTTTGCAGCATACGCTTTTATGACAGGAGGAAATTATGGCAAAGCAAAAAGAAGTGAAAACAAACGCTATGCGGATTCTCGACCGCATGAAGATTCCATATGTGACGCATACATATGAATGTGACGAATTTACGGATGGAAAACAGACAGCCGATCTGCTCGGTTTTCCGCATGAGATCATGTTCAAGACACTCGTGACCATAAGCTCTGCAGGAGCATATTATGTATTCGTACTGCCGATAGACAATGAGCTAGATTTAAAAAAAGCCGCCCGCGCTGCATCGGTCAAATCACTGTCCATGATCCATGTCAAAGAAATCAATGATGTGACCGGATACATCCGCGGCGGCTGTACTTCGATCGGTATGAAGAAACAATATCCTGTATTTGCGCATGAATCCATGCTCGCGCATCCGCATATCATTGTAAGCGGCGGAAAGATCGGCACGCAGATCGAGCTTTCACCGAAGGACTACGCAGCCTCATGCAAAGCAGTATTCTGCGATATTGTACAAGACTGCTAGACTACTGCTTTTTCTGCTCTGTCTGCACCTCTTCCTCTGATTTGCGAAAGAAATGCGGCATCAGCATGACACGGTTTTCTTCCAGCCTTCTGCCCACGTCGCTGCGCAGCCACTTGTACAGCGTTGCCGTGAGCGGCACTCCGATCAGCATACCCGGAATACCGAACAATCCGCCTCCGACTGTAACAGCCGCTAATACCCAGATTCCCGGAAGTCCGATAGAACCGCCCACGACGCGTGGGTAGATCAGGTTGCCCTCTATCTGCTGCAAAAGAGCAAGGAATACAAGAAATCCAAGCGCCTTAAGCGGACTTACAGTCATAATCATAAATGCGCCGATCGCCGCTCCGAGATATGCACCCATGACAGGGATCAGAGCCGATACACCAATCGTCACACCGATCATCAGCGCATACGGCAGTTTCAGCAAAAACATACCAACACCGCACAGCGTACCAAGTATGCACGCCTCAAGTACCTGTCCGCTGATAAAACTCGTAAATGTATCGTGAGCAATCGCCAGAAATCTCTCCAGTGCCACACGCCACTTTTCCGGCATATACACCTGTGTCGCTGCCTGAAACTGCGCCTTGAGCTTTTCTTTCTGAGAAAGCATATAAACCGCAAAGATCACTGCCACTGCCGCTGTCACGGTAAACGAAATGATCCCATTCGCCATCGTAAAAGCAGAATTGAAGATACTGCCGATTCCGTATGTCAGCGCATCCGCAGCCTTTCTGTACAGATCTGCCCAATCGATTTCCAGACTGTTCACAAAGGACTGTATCTCTGAAAATCCAGCCTCCGCTGCCAGTGCGGACAGCCATTTCTGGAAACGGATAAATGCCTTTGGTATGTCTTTCGTCAGCACATAAATAGAGTCCGCCAGAGCAGGTATCACCAGCAGAGTCAATATGATCACTGCCAAAAATACAAGAAACAGACTTCCAAATAAACAGACCGGGCGGCGCGTCTTCTGCACCCACTTATCCGTCCGTTTCGGAAAATAAATCTTCTCCAGCTTTTTCATGAGGATATTGAGGACATACGCCACCATAAATCCCAGGATCAGCGGTGAAAGCACATCCAGCAATATACCGACCGCAGCAAATACTGAATCCGAATATTTCACGCAAAGACAGGACAGGACAGCAAGTACCGCGATCATGATCCAGTTCTTTTTCAATTTATCCACCTCCGTTTATTCTTCATGGAGCCATTCCAGATACGCGCGGACCTTCTTCTCATATCCATTATCAGACGGCTCGTAAAATTTTTGTCCGACTAGTTCATCGGGGAGATACTGCTGGTGAGAAAAATGTTTTGGAAAATCGTGGGCATATTCATACCCGATTCCCCTTCCAAGCTTTTTCGCTCCCTTATAGTGACTGTCACTTAAATGTGCCGGCACAGCAGCCGGTCTTTCACGCACAGCATTCATCGCTGCCCCAATTGCAGTTGTCGCTGAATTGCTCTTCGGAGCAGTCGCCACATACAATACTGCCTGAGACAGAATAAGCTGTGCCTCCGGCATACCGACACGCTCCACTGCCTGCGCCGCAGCGACTGCGACCTGCAGTGCCTGCGGATCGGCATTTCCGACATCCTCTGACGCGCAGATCATAATTCGGCGCGCAATAAATGTCACACTCTCCCCAGCATACAGCATCCTTGCGAGATAATACACTGCCGCATCAGGATCAGAACCTCTCATGCTTTTAATAAACGCCGAAACTGTATCATAATGGCTGTCTCCGTTTTTATCGTAGCGCACCGCTCTCTTTTGGATACACTCTGACGCTACGGCAAGCGTGATCCGTATCTGCCCGTTTTCATCCGGTTTCGTTGTCAGCACGCCAAGCTCGACCGCATTGAGCGCTGCCCGTGCGTCCCCACCTGCAATATCCGCCAAAAAATCAGCCGCATCCTCGTCAATCACTGCTCCGTATGCGCCCATGCCACGCTCTGTATCATATAGCGCACGGTCGATCAGTACGCGGATATCCTCCTTTTGCAGCGGCTTCAGTTCAAATATCACCGATCTTGATAAAAGAGCGCCATTCACTTCAAAATATGGATTTTCTGTCGTCGCTCCAATCAGGATCAGCGTTCCATCCTCCACAAACGGAAGCAGATAATCCTGCTGCCCTTTATTAAAACGGTGAATCTCATCCACAAACAGAATCGTCTTCTTCCCGTACATGCCGAGATTCTCCTTCGCCGCCTTCACGACCTCCTCCATATCCTTTTTTCCTGCCACAGTCGCATTGATCTGTGTAAACTCTGCGCTTGTCGTATTGGCAATCACCTTCGCCAGCGTCGTTTTGCCCGTACCCGGCGGACCGTAAAAAATCAGAGAACTCAGCTTATCCGCCGAGATAGCCCTGTACAAAAGCTTATCCTTTCCAATAATATGCTGCTGTCCCACTACCTCTTCCAATGTCCTTGGCCGAAGGCGGGAGGCGAGCGGTGCTTCACTTTTCATTGTTTTTGATCTTGCGTACTCAAATAAATCCATCTCACTGTCTCCATAATACTTTACCTTACTCTGAAAGCAGACTTCGGTGATAAAACACATCATCTTACTCCGGCATCAGCTGTCCTTAATAAGACTCTTCATTTATTCCAGTATCAGCCTGTCAACCGTGACAAACTCATAGCCCTGCGCTAAAAGCGCATCGACCACATCAAGAGCCGCATCCACTGAGGACTGATAATAATCGTGCATCAGGATAATATCTCCCTCCTGCGCCTCTTTGAGAATCCGTTCCTTAATAAGCGCCGTGTTCTGCGTAGTCCAGTCAAGCGGATCGATGCTCCACAGTACGGGAATCATCGTAAACGAACATTCCATACCCTTATTCCACGCACCAAACGGAGGCCGGATAAACTCTGTATCCTTTCCGGTAATCTCGCGGACAAGCGCACTCGTCCGCTCCACCTGCTCGCACGCCTGCTCGGCGCTAAGATCACTGATCTTCACATGGTCATACGTGTGATTGCCGATCAGGTGCCCCTCCTGCTCCATACGTGAGATCAGCGCCTCATTGCTTGGAATATTCTTTCCTACCACAAAAAACGTTGCTACAACACCACGTTGTGCCAGGCCATCCAAAAGAAGCTTCGTATACTTTGGATGCGGGCCGTCATCAAACGTAAGCGCGATCTGTCTGCGCTCCCTCTCCCCGTCAGACCAGGCGCATTCTCCCGTATCATTTCCTGCCTGCGCTGTTTGGTTCTCCTTTCGCAGCCCGCCGCCCGCTGACGCTGTTTGATTATCTTTTCGCAGCCCACTGCCTGCCTGCACGGTTTCATGCTCCTTGCGCATTCTGCCGCCTGCTGGCGCTGTTTGATGCTCCTTGCGCATTCTGCCACCTGCTGGCGCTGTTTGACGCTCCTTGCGCATTCTGCCGCCTGCTGGCGCTGTTTGATGCTCCTTGCGCATTCT
>ENA-ORMO01002842-ORMO01002842.1-human-gut-metagenome-genome-assembly--contig:-NODE-2842-length-12646-cov-2.702009_pt1 | contig 12646 bp, 10 predicted proteins | sample MGYA00242106_ERZ509001 | MGnify/ENA primary metagenome ERZ509001 (study PRJEB26280, sample SAMEA2338736) | human gut metagenome | biome: human gut; feature: human-associated habitat; material: faeces... | reverse complement strand
TAATAAAATTCTGTAAATTATAAACTTTTATAAAATAATACAGACAAATTTAAAGAATGAGACGCTGAAAAGATAAGACGCTTAAAGGAAACATGGAATATCCTAAAAATCGGAAAGAAAGCAAATGGGAAGCATTCCAAATTAGGAAGATGTGTAAAAAAGAATGGATTCGCCTAATAAATACCACTATGAAAAGGGAATAGATTGCTTGAGAGAGGGAAACAACTTCGGCCTATCTTGCCGGTTTGGTTGAACTCTCCCCTCATTTATGTTAAGATACGCTTGCATCTTCCCGCATATTTCCATCTGTGCGGGGAATGGTATATAACAGGAGAGAAGTCATAAGCGAATGGGACGAGTGAAATACGCAACCAGGAACATCCTCTTCGGCTATCTGAGCAATGCCGTAACGGGGCTCCTGGGAATTGTTCTGCAGAAAATTTTCATCATAAAGCTGGGAGAAACGCTCCTCGGCGTCAACAGTACCTATACCAGTATCCTGTCGGTGCTGTCCCTGGCGGAACTGGGCCTTGGCACTGCCATTAATTTCAGCCTGTATGCGCCCGTAGCCCGCGGGGACAAGGAAACGGTCAAGGCTTATATGCAGTTCTATAAGAAGGCCTACCGGGTAATCGCCCTGGTGGTGGCGGTTGTGGGCTTGGCGCTGGTTCCCTTCCTGAAATATCTCATCAAGGATCCCGTGGGCATCGACAGCACCCAGGATCTGATCAATTATTACCTGATCTTCCTGTTTAACACAGTGAGTTCCTATTTCGTGGCGTATAAATACAGCCTGCCCAATGCGGAACAGAAGAACTATATCCAGTCCAACGTTTTGACGCTGACGAAGATTGCCACAGTGCTGGTGCAGATCGGGATCCTGCTCACCACGGCCAATTTTTATCTGTATCTGCTTTCCGCTGCAGCCATTGAACTGCTGCAGAAGATCTTCGCCAACGCTTACCTGAACCGGAAATATCCATGCCTGAAGGAAAAAAATGTCAGGAAGCTGACTGCAGCGGAGACGGAGGATATCAAGAAAAAGACAGGCGCGCTGATCTGTCACAAAGTGGGGGATGCCGCGCGGCTTCAGACGGACTCCATCATCATCACCGGATTCATCAACGTCACCATGTCCGGTTATGTGGACAACTATAATAAGGTGATCAATCTGATCGCCAACTTTGTCAACGTGATTTTTAACTCGGTCATATCCAGCTTCGGCAACCTGATCGCCACGGAATCGGAGAAGCGGCAGTATGAATTGTTTCGCGTATACCGCTTTTTCGCATCCTGGATCTATGGGTACTCGTCGGTAGGGTTCTATATGCTGCTCACCCCGTTTATCACCTGGTACTACGGGGAGCGTTTCGCCCTGTCCTCGGCCGTGGTGGCTGCGATCCTGATCGATTTTTATTTTAAAGGGGAACGAGTGGTTCTTTCTAATTATAAGACGGCAGCAGGCGTATTTGAACAGGATAAATTTCTGCCTCTCATTCAGGGGGCGGTGAACCTGGTGCTTTCTGTGGTTCTTGTACAGCGCATCGGCCTTCTGGGCGTTTACATCGGAACCATCGTTTCCGGCCTCATCGCCAATGTCATTCGGCCGGTGATCATCTATCGGGTTTGTTTTGAAAAGAAGGCGAATGAATATTTTTATGACGCCATTCGATACATAGCTGTATCCCTGGCAGCGTTGGCAATCTGCGCGGCCGCAGGTCATGTGCTTCTGGCCGAGGTAACGCTCGTTGGAATGATCGGGATGGCTATAGTGGTTACGGTAGTATATAACGGAATGTTCCTTTTGTTCTTCGGAAGGACGCCGGAATTCAGATACCTGTACGGAATTGTGAGGAAAAAATTATCCTGACGGGCAGGTTACGGAGAAAGGGCAGGAAATCTTGGAAATATATAATATCCTTGGAACGAACATCAATGTAACGAATATGAAGGAAACGGTGGAGACGCTGCAGGAGCGGCTGGACGAACTGCGCGGGCACTATGTCTGCGTTTCCAACGTGCATACCACCGTGACCGCTTACCGCGATCCGGAATACCGCAAAGTACAGAACGGGGCAGCCCTGAATATTCCGGACGGAAAGCCGCTGTCCATTGTGCAGAGAATGGCCGGATTTGCTGAGGCGTCCAGAGTGCCCGGTCCGGATGTGATGCAGGAGATGTTCCGGGTTTCGGAAAAGAAAGGGTACAGACATTACTTCTACGGAAGCAAGCCGGAGACGCTGAAATCCCTGAAGAAGAAGCTGCAGGAGGCCTATCCGGATCTGTGCATTGCCGGGATGTATTCTCCCCCATTCCGGGAGATGACAGAAGAAGAGGATAAAAAGGTCATCGAGCGGATCAACGCGGCTGCCCCTGACTTCATCTGGGTGGGATTGGGCGCTCCGAAGCAGGAACGGTGGATGGCGGCGCATGAAGGCAAAGTGTGCGGCGTCATGCTCGGTGTAGGGGCGGGATTTGACTTTCATGCAGGAACCGTGAAACGCGCCCCCAAGTGGATGCAGGAGATGTGCCTGGAGTGGCTGTTTCGCATCGGACAGGATCCAAAGCGCTTGCTGCCCAGATACCTGAATACGAATTTCAGCTTTATTTTCGCCTTGCTCAGAGAGCGAAAACGGGCGGGAAGGAAGGAAAGGCCCATGAAAATCGCGATGATCGGCCATAAAAGGATTCCGTCCAGAGAGGGCGGCGTGGAGATTGTGGTGGATGAGCTGTCTACGCGCATGGTAAAGCTGGGGTGCAGGGTGGATGCGTATAACAGGTATGGTTATCATGTATCCGGCAAGGAATTTGACGAAAAAAGGGAGAAATACTATAATGGGATCAGAATTTATACGATTCCGACCCCTAGCTGCAGTTCTCTTAATGCGATTGTATATTCGTTCCTAGCAACGGTGAGGGCGCTGTTCGGCAGATATGATGTGATTCATTTTCATGCAGAAGGGCCATGTACGATGCTGTGGATTCCTAAATTGTTCGGAAACAGAGTGGTCGCCACAATTCATGGCCTTGACTGGCAGCGCTCGAAATGGGGAAATCTGGCGTCAAAGGTGCTGAAGTTTGGCGAGAAGGTTGCGGCGAAGTGGGCGGACGAACTGATTGTTCTTTCGGAAAATATGGTTGAATATTTTCAGGCTGAATATGGAAGGGAAACAAAATACATCCCGAATGGAATCAATCGTCCCATTCCCAAAGGTGCTAATCTGATAAAGGAAAAATATGGGCTCGAAAAAGACGGATACTTTCTTTTTTTGGCCAGAATCGTTCCAGAAAAAGGTGCACACTACCTGATTGAGGCGTTTAAAGGGATCAAAACGAACAAAAAACTGGTAATTGCCGGAGGCAGCAGCCACTCGCATGAATATATGGAACAGATTATGTCCATGGCTGAGAAAGATCCGCGCATTATTATGACAGGCTTTGTTCAGGGAGAACTTTTGGAGGAACTTTATTCCAATGCATATGTCTGTGTCCTCCCCAGTGATGTGGAGGGAATGGCGATCAGCCTTTTAGAGGCGATGAGCTATGGGAACTGCTGCCTGGTCAGTGATATCAGAGAGAATATGGAAGTGGTGGGAGATAAAGCCTGCTCTTTTTCCAAGGGAAATGTTGACAGCTTGAGGCGGAAGATGGAAGAACTTCTCTCATGCCCGGATGAAGTGGAGCGATATAGGAAAGAAAGCGCGGACTATATATGCGAAAGATTTAACTGGGATGATGTGGTGAGAAGAACTCTTCTTCTATATAAAGGATAACGGAGGAGCGGTATGGGCCAGGAAATTGTCAGGCAGCCCCGAAAGACTTATACACTGAAGGCAGAGGAGATTTTTTACTATCTCTTTTTTGCTATACTCCTTTTTGCAAAAGGGATTGGCTTGTATGACGGCATGAAAACGTTTACAGTCTGCCTGCTTGCAGCTTTTCTTTGCTTTGGGGTGAAGATCTGCCTTACCGAGCATACGGTGGGAGAACTCATTAAAATAGCGCTTCTCATGATACTGGGACTTGTGGTATATCGCAGCAGCGGCGATAAGACGGCATTCATCTATATTTTGGTAATTGTTGGAATGAAGCGCATCCCTGTGAGAAGAGTCTTTAAAGTGGGCGCCGTTGTATGGAGCTTCGCCTTTGTTATGACAACTATTTTGGCCCTGCTGAAGCAGATACCGGATCTGGCGCTGGTTCATTCTAAATTGGGGCTGGGGCATATTATCAGATGGAGCCTTGGATATACACATCCGAATGTGCTCCATATTTCTTATGTCATCCTTTTGGCTTTTATATTCTATCTCGCGAGGTGGGAGAAAAAGCAGCTTCTGTGGGCCACTGTTATTGCATATCTGTTTAACTTCTATATTTTCCTGTATTCGGTAAGCTATACCGGGTTGATTCTGACGACGGTGTATCTGGCCTTAAATCTTTATTTCAATTTAAGAAAAAGACTCTCAAAGGCCGAAAAATGGCTCATACAGTGCGTATTTCCGGCCTGTACGATTCTGTCAGTTTTGGGGCCGGTGGTGGTGAAGGGCAGATTTTTTGATATTCTTAATAAACTGATGAATACGAGATGGAATCTGTCCAGATATTTTCTGACGGAGCAGAGAATTTCCTTGTTTGGAACTCGGATTACGGTTCCTCCAGAAAGTAATTATTCTATAGATTGTTCTTATGTATATGTATTGATGTATTTTGGAATAATCGTATTTATACTGGCAGTCGTAGCGTATTTTCTGACGATCAGATATGAGGTGAAAAAGGATAAAAGGAAGGAATTGGCAATCATGCTCGCATTTTTATTCGCAGGGATGTCGGAACCTTTTATGGCGAATCTTTCCTTTAAAAATCTCACGCTGCTCTTTGTGGGGGAATACTTTTATCGTTCTGACAGAATGCCATATAAGGGAGTTTGGCAGAATTTGTTTTACAAGCGAATCAGGTTGACTCCCTGGACTGAGAAAGAATTGACATTCGAGCTTCCTCGGGAAAGAGGAAGATGGACAGAAGTAAAAGCGATTTTTGTACGGAAGAAAGTGAGCATTTTTCTGACCGGATTTTTCGTTTTTGTGTTAGCTGGAAGCTGTTATTATTATATGACAGAACCCGCTCAGATCGCTTATGTTGAGGTGGGACTCAGCGATTATTGGCCCGGGGAGACGGTGAAGCCGGAACGATCGCAGCTTCCGGAGGATTTTAATGGATTAATTATCGGAAATGCGGATGGAAAAACGGAGATGTATGCGCTGACGGGCAATATTCTGATGTTGGAACATTTCAGAGAGGCTGTCAGCTTGGGGTTGGCCTGCGGATTGGCCGCAGGAGCGCTGTACGGAATGGGTAGCTGCATGGTGCAAAAGAAAAAGAATGGGTGATGGCGATGAAAGTCCTTATGGTTAATAAATTTTTATATCCGAATGGAGGTTCGGAGACGTATATATTCAGTCTTGGCAGGGAGCTTGAGCGCAGAGGGTGTGAAGTGCAGTATTTCGGCATGGAGCATGAAGGAAGAATTGTTGGAAATCATGCGGAATGCTATACATCGAACATGGATTTTCATACGGGTAAACTTCAGAGACTGTTATATCCCTTTAAGATTATTTATTCGGTTGAAGCAAGAAGAAAAATCAGGACAGTGTTGGAAGACTTTCAGCCGGACGTTGTGCATCTGAACAACTTTAATTTTCAATTAACCCCTTCAATTTTGTATGCAGTTAATGAGTACAGAAAGAAATACAAACAGGTTCGGATTATTTTTACTGCTCATGATCTTCAGCTTGTTTGTCCCAATCATCTGTTTCGAATACCGTCTACAGGAGAAAATTGTAAAAGATGTGCGGAAGGTAAGTTTAGTAACTGTATCCGTAACCGATGTATCCATAATTCCTGGGTGAAAAGCGTTTTGGGAAGTCTTGAGGGGTATTTGTACCGGTTTTTAAATACCTATCGCTTGATTGACTGCGTGATCTGCCCCTCTTTCTTTATGGAACAGCAGATGAAAAAGGTTCCAGGATTTGAAGGAAAGACGGTCGTTATGCATAATTTTGTAGAAAATATTGGGAAAATAAACCGGGACAAAAAAGATTATGTGCTTTATTTTGGAAGATATTCGGAAGAGAAAGGAGTCAGGACATTGCTTGCCGCTTGTAGGCGATTCGAGTCTATTCCCTTTGTTTTCGCTGGGAGCGGCCCTTTGGAGAAAGAAGTTAGTCTTGTTCCTAATATCAGAAATATGGGGTTCCTGAAGGGGGAACAACTTAGGAAAGTTATTGAAGAAGCGAGATTTTGTGTATTCCCGTCAGAATGGTTTGAAAACTGCCCTTTTGCCGTACTGGAGGCGCAGAGTTGTGGAACGCCAGCGTTGGGAGCGGCAATCGGAGGTATTCCGGAGTTGATTCGTGATGGCGAAACAGGAACCTTTTTTGAAAGTGGAAATTTGGAGCAGCTATGTCAAAAAATTTCTGAGTTGTGGAATGACCGAGAAAAGTTGGCACGGTATACGGAAAACTGCAGAAATACATTGTTTGATACACTAGAACGGTATTGTGAGAAATTGATAAAATTGTATAAGGAATAGAAAGTGTCTTTTAGTAAGAGAATTTCTGAGGAACAGGAGTGAAAAAGAGTCTTGAAAACGTGTGGGTATCCCGAAAAATTAAACGCTTTTGCTAAGAATATTCAAAATAAATTCAGAGATAGTTTGCTTTTGTATAAGTTAGAACTGTCTGTGTTGGGGATGGCTGCGTTACTTGTATATTTGCCTTTTATGGTAGACCAACTGAATAATGCGGATGATTTTATGATGGGAGTAAATTATCATCCGCAAAGTTATGATTGGGAAAATGCGCAGGGAAGATTTTTACTTCGGTGGTTGGATGAATGGAGAGGTGGGCTGGTTTTTCCGACTCTGACAGTTGGGCTTAGCATCATAATGTTGCTGTTGATTGCAGTTTTACTGTGGGAAATTTTTGAATGTGTGTATAGAGTGGAAAGGATTTTAATCGGTTGTTTCATTTTATTTTCCTCCTTCTATCGCGAACACTCTAACGTACTATTACTGTGCAGATTCTTATATGCTCGCATACCTTTCTGCGGTATTGGCTGCGGCTTTGCTAATAAAAGGAAAAAGATGGTATTCCGTTGTGTTAGGAGTTGTTCTGTTGTTTTTCTCCCTCGGAATCTATCAGACATACATTGTTACGGCGATTACTATTTGCGAGATGTGGGCGATATTGGAAATACTTGGCGGTAAGAATATTAAATGGATCATGAAAAGAATCTTCCGTTTTTTGATAGGAGGAAGTATAGACGGGGGGTTATATCTTATCTTTCTTTCACTGCTGGAATGGACCGGATATTTGAGAATGACAGAGACACGAGGGATGGATAATATTCTGGGTAATATGTTTTTGAATTTATTTAATTCTGGCCGAATGGCATATAAAGTATCCTATGATTATTTTTTACTGATCATATTTTATATAATTCATGGCGTGGGAGAGTGTATTTTAACTGGATCATTCTGTTTGTTTTGATGATATCAAAAACCAGGACATTTTTTAAAACATTAGGTAGAATGGCCTGGAACGTATTTTTTATTCCGGGAATAATAGTTGCAGTGATTCAAATTCTCTTTATCGGAACTTTTGCAAAAGTAATTCAACTGGAACAGAGAAAAACGGAAATGTTGGTATATCTGATGGAAGAAAGGATTGCAGAGACAGCCGGGTATCATACAGGACAGAAGGTTTTGGTAGTTGGAAGGCCGCAGTGGGGAAATTATCCGGATACGGATGAAATGTTGAGTACTATAACAAAAGGAATGATCAGTAGTTATAGTCTTACTTTTGGTGGGGATGAGCAGATTAGTTCAGGATGGATTCAACTTTTCCAATACTTTGGGGGAGTAAAATATCAGGAATGTAGCGCTGAAGAGAGGGAAGAGATACTTTCATCTGATGAAATAAAAATGATGGGAAATTTTCCAGCAGAAACGTCGGTAAAAAGATTTGGAGATACTTTGGTAATAAAGTTTAGCGACTCATTGGAAAATCTGCAGAAATGATATAGAAATTGTAAGAAATGATAGGGAGGATATCAATATATGGCAAGAAGAACGCTTTATGGAACCGTAATTGTGACGTATCGTTGCAACGCCCATTGCAATATGTGTGATTGTTTCCGGGATCCAACGAGGCCGGAAGAAGAGATTACGCTTGATGTTATCAAAAAGCTGCCGGAGATGGCATTTACCAATATTACTGGGGGAGAACCATTTATTCGGAAGGATATTCCTGAAATTGTCAGAGAATTATATAAAAAGTCAGACAGAATTGTGATATCCACGAATGGGTATTTTACAGACAGAATTTTAGAATTGTGCAGACAGTTTCCGAAGGTGGGCATTCGGATCAGTATAGAAGGACTACAGGAAACGAATGATAAAATCAGGGGAATTCCGGATGGCTTTAACCGAGGCTATGGAACGTTGAAAAAGCTGGTTGAAATGGGACATCCGGATGTGGGCTTTGGCATGACTGTGCAGGATATGAACTGTGAGGATCTGGTGCCCCTGTATGAGCTATCAAATGAATTGGGAATGGAGTTCGCAACAGCAACGCTGCACAATTCTTTTTATTTCCGGAAAACAGATAATAAGATTGATGATAAATATAAGGTTTCTCAGAATTTTGAAAAATTGATCAATGAACTGCTGAAAAGCAATTCTCCTAAAAAGTGGTTCCGTGCATATTTTAATCACGGGCTGATCAACTATATATATGGAAACAAACGGCTGCTTCCCTGTGATATGTCTAGAAACGCGTTCTTTATTGATCCATTCTGTGATGTGATTCCCTGTAATGGAATGGAGAAAAAGGCTGTGATGGGTAATTTGAGAGAACAGTCATGGGAAGAGCTGTGGAATTCCGAACAGGCCAAGAAGGTACGGGAGTGTACCAGAAAATGTGACAGAAACTGTTGGATGATAGGAAGCGCATCTCCTGCAATGCATAAGTATATATGGGTTCCCGGCTGGTGGGTGGTGAAGCACAAATTCTTGAAAGGCGGGAAATATAGTCTCAGTGAAAATCAATTTATTCCTGAGGCAAGGGAAAAACAATGAAAATTTTAATGCTGGTAAACTGGAAGGTGGAATATTGCAGCAAGCCTCCTGAGGATAAGCAGCCGCCAGACTATGTGGTAAAAGGAGAAAAATATTGGTTTTTCCGTTACTTTGAAGAAGAAACACAAGTTGATGTGGTGGATATCCGTTCTCTGCCCATGATAGAGCGGTTTGAAAAGGATTTTCTGCGCTTTTATGTGTGGCAGACATGCAAGGTCCTGCGGCATCTGAAGCATTATGATCTTGTGCTGTCACATGGGATGCAGAGCGGAATTGTTTTGTGCCTGTGGAGAAGATTGTTTGGAAAAGGAAAATATAAGCACATTGTATTCGATATCGGAGCATTCAACAGTGCGCGTGAAGAGGGAACTGCATTGAAATTAATGCAGTATGCGAGCAAAGCCCTGGACGGAGTAATCTATCATACAAGCAGTCAGAAGAGTTATTATAGGAAATGTCATCCATGGCTGCTGGATAGGGCACGGTTTATTCCCTTTGGAACGGATCCGTATTTTTTCGCGCCGGAAGCAGATGCGGAAATTTCACGGAAAGAAGAGAAGCCGTATATTTTGTGTATCGGCTATAGTAAAAGGGATTGGGATACTTTGCTAAAAGCCTATGAACGGGTGGAGACGGATGTGGAGCTTCGTCTGGTCGGAAAAGGAGATCTGGAATGTTGGGACAAAAGAGTGAGGGCAATCAGCTATGTTCCTGTTACGGAACTGAAGAGACAGATTGCCGGAAGCCTTTTCGGTGTACTTCCTCTATGGTCCTTTAATTATTCATATGGCCAGATGACGCTTCTTCAGCAGATGGCCATGGGAAAAGCGGTTATCGTTGCAGACGTACCAAGCCTGCAGGATTATATAGAAGATGGAAAGACTGCGCTGAGTTATCCGCCGGAAGATGTGGACGAACTGGCGGATAGGCTGCATATCCTTCTGGAAGATGCGGACAGAAGGGAGAGGATAGCCAGATGTGGAAAGGAAGCAGTCAAACAACTTTTTAACGAACGCCGAATGGCAGCTGAAATTGAAAACTTTATTGAATCGGTAATGGAGAAAAAATGAGCCCGCAATTTACAATCATCGTTCCTGTATATAATACAGAAAAATATCTGAAGAAATGTATGGCTTCTCTGCTGGAACAGACGCTTAAAAACATAGAAGTTATTCTGATTGACGATGGCTCCACAGACAATAGCGGAAAAATCTGTGACAGTTTTTTGACAGATGAACGCGTGAGGGTAATCCATAAAGAGAATGAAGGCCAAGGGATAGCAAGAAACGCCGGACTTGAACAGGCAAGAGGTGAATATATCCTGTTTATTGATTCAGATGATTCGATTGAGCGGGATACCTGTGACAGGCTTTTTTCCTATATGAAGGAAAATCAGGTACAGCTATGCAGTTTTGGCTATTTGATAGAAGATGGTTCTGGAAAAGAGATTTACCGCCCCAAACTGAAAGAGAAGATCTATCGTGGAGATCAGATTAAGGGAGAATTTGTACATCACTTTTTTGGGGATTCTCTGGATAAAGACGAACTGAGAGGCGTATCGGCCTGTATGAGCGTTTTCCAGAGAGAACTAATTGAACGGTTTCATATACGTTTCCCATCGGAGCGGAAGGTACTGAGTGAGGATACGCTTTTCAATTTGGAATATTGTAAGCATATTGAGGCGGCGGCGGTCCTGCCGGTATATTTTTACCACTATCTTCAGAATGAAACCTCCTTTTCACACGCTTACAGGCCGGACAGATACTACCTGACTGAGCGGCTGTGCAGCCTTCTGGAAGAATATGCCCTGGGGTACGGAATTTCACACGAGGTGCAGGGAAGAATCCAGATGGTGATGTGGGTGAGCCTGATGGAATGCCTGAAACAAGAAGTAAAACGGAAGGATATCGGGAAAAAACAACTTTATGGGAACGTAAGAGCGCTGTGCAAAGAACCCGGCGTTCAAAAAGCGGTATGGATATTGCAACCGTCCGGATTCGCAATGAAGCAGAGGATTCTGCTGATAGCTGTAAGATATAAATGGACCCTTGCGGCAATGCTTTTGGCGATACTTCGCAACAGACGAGGGCTGTAATTCTCGGAGAAGGAGAAGTGAAAATGGAAGAAAAAATGCCGCTTGTCAGCATCATAATGTCTGTTTATAATGAAGAGCAATATATTCAGGAATCTTTGGATAGCGTTTTAAGTCAGACCTTGGATAACTTTGAACTCATAATCATTGACGACTGTTCTACGGATAAAACAGCGGAGATGATTGAAGGATATCATGATTCCAGGATACGCTTATACAGAAATAAAGAAAACCAGGGACTGACAAAAAATCTGAACAATGCACTCAGATACTGCAGAGGGGAATATATTGCCAGAATGGATGGCGATGATATCTGCCTTCCGCAAAGGCTGGAAAAACAAGTACAGTACATGGAAGAACATCAGGAAAAAATGCTGATTGGATGCCGGACGCAAACCTTTGGAGAACAGAACCTGGTTTCGCGGCTTCCGGACCATTCCGAGCAGCTTAGAATTATGATGCTGCTGCGCCCTGTTTTGGCGCATCCCTCCTTTATGATGCGCAGACGGCTGGTGACAGAATTGGGGTTTTATTATGATGAATCGTTCCGTACTGCTCAGGATTATGATTTCGCACAGCGTGTATCAGAACATTTTGCAATTGGGATCGTACCGGAGGTTTTGCTTCGCTATAGAACACATAAAAAACAGGTATCGAGCAAAGCTTCCGGAGAACAATATCAGAATGCAGATCGTGTAAGATATAGGCAGCTTCAAGCATTGAATGTAGAGCTTGACAAAGAACTGGAAACAGCGTATTCAGCCTGGGCCAGGGAAGAACGGACAGGGAATATCAAGCTGCTTCTTGACGCATCCAGGGTGATTGAGAAAATATGTGCTGGCAACAGGGAAATAAAAAAATTTCCGGAAAAGGAACTGGAAGATACCCTGCGAAGAATGCTCTTTACATGGATGTTTAGAACGAAGTCATTTGCAGTGCTGAAAAAAGCACCGCTGCTTTGCCGAAAAGGTAAAGATTATTGGATTCTGTTGAGTACAGCCGTAGAAATTGGATGGAATAAGCTAAAAAGAGATGGAAGATAAACTTAACTTTAAGAGAAAACTATTAAGAAAAATCTGCAGCGCAGGCGGCAGGAAAATTCCGGATAAGTTATATCTGGAAATGCTGTATCAAGTAAGAATGGGGGGAAAACTGAATCTTAAGAACCCCGTTACTTTTGATGAGAAACTGCAATGGCTGAAGTTATATGACAGGAAACCAGAATATACTAAGATGGCGGATAAATATGAGGTCAGGAAGTATGTGACCGATAAGCTCGGTGAAGAATATTTAATACCGCTGCTCGGTGTATGGAATCAAGCGGATGAGATTGATTTTACTGTGCTTCCTGAACAATTTGTGTTAAAATGTACTCATGATTCGGGAAGCGTCATTATATGCAGGGACAGAGAACGCTT
>ENA-ORMO01002837-ORMO01002837.1-human-gut-metagenome-genome-assembly--contig:-NODE-2837-length-12680-cov-14.527762_pt1 | contig 12680 bp, 9 predicted proteins | sample MGYA00242106_ERZ509001 | MGnify/ENA primary metagenome ERZ509001 (study PRJEB26280, sample SAMEA2338736) | human gut metagenome | biome: human gut; feature: human-associated habitat; material: faeces... | reverse complement strand
TTTAAGCCTTATATTTAAGCCAGAACGAGTCGACGAGTTGATTTTGAGACAGTTTTGAAGGATAAATTTTTTTATTTCAAGTCGGAAGAAGGCGACGTTGCGGTGACTACAGCAACCGAATTCGGACAAAATATACCGCAAAGTGGGGCGTGCAGATTGTGGGAATGATTTTTCAAACACGCTCTAATACAACAAAAAGTGAGGCAGGCATATGGAAGAAATTCTATATGCCTGCCTCACTTTTTTATAGATTCGTTTATTCTTTTACTCTTCTGTACTGTCCGTTTCCTGAGAATCTGTATTCTCCTCTTCGGATGTATCAGAATCGTTTGTTGTGCCGGCTGTTTCAGATGTGCTGTCATCGGACTCTTCTATGCTCTCACCTGGCATATCTGTTGAATCTGATTTAGTATCATCTGTTGTTGCTTCGTCTGAATCTGTCTTATCTGAACTGTCTTCTTCTGTTCCGACAACTGATTCAAATGCTGTGAACAGTTCTTTTACATTCATCTTATTTACGAGATATACTTTATTATCCACCACTGCCGCATAATAGTTTGTATCATAGCTATAATATGCAACTTCCTGTGTATCACCGTCTTCTTCTGTAAATGTAGCTGTCAGTTCTGCATCACCGTCAGGTTCATATTTATCTGTCAGACGTTTCTGAGCCGTCATGTTGATCAGTTTATTGTAGAATGTTGTAAATGTTATTTCATCCAGATCAGAACCATTCAGTTTATAGGTAACTGTTTCTGTATCGTTTCCATCATCATCTGTGGATGTTTCACGTGAAACATTTACTTTATAATCACTGCCCTGATAATTTACTTTGAGGCTTCCGAGGCTGTTTAAAGATACATAACTTACTGTCATATCCCAGAAGTCTTCTTCTGATTTATCAGTGAGTGCGGACAGAGTATCCGTTGACATCGTATAGACTTCATTGCTGTCATTTACCATGACATATCTGTTGCTGTCATCCGTTTCATTTCCAACAAGAATTGTAAGCTGCTTATCTGCCATCTTAGTTTCTTCTTCCGAAGAATCCTCATCGTCTGATTCTGTATCCTGTTTAGCATCGTCACTGTTTTCTTCCGCAGATGAAGCATCTTCATCTGCTGCCTCACTGGAAGCTGTCGTATTATCCTGTGTGTCATCATCAGCAACTTCTTCCTGGTAATCTACTATGATTGTTGCATATGGTTTATCCAGACCATATTTGCTCTTGTCGTCGCATTTATAATCTGCAAGTGAACTATATGCCATGCTTCCGAATGAGGATACCAGAGAACTTACGGTAGCTGAGTCTGCTTTTTCTTCATCCTCGCTGCCTTTTACTGACCAGATACTTGTATCTTCGTCTTTTGATAATTCATAGGAATTATCGCCGTCTACAGAAATTTTTGTAATGGTATCTGTATTGGAAATTGCAGGGAAATCTTCCATCTGCGCATAATCATTCAATGATTTGGTAAACGGCTCTACGCAGGAAGAATCTATCAGGTATACTGTCTTCTCATCATCATCTTTTCTTACATAATACTGACTGGTGGAGGAATTTTCATCTCCCACATACAGTGTAGTTGTTATGTCATCGCCATCTTCCTCATCAGATTTTGTTACAATCTTAATCGTGTTTGACGGAGAATCCAGACCATATTCTGAAAGATCATCTACGTCCTCCAGAACTCTGTCCGAATCGACAGATGCAATAGCAGATGCTGCACTGTCCAGAGTAGTCTGATTTACCGGAAAATCTGTTTCGTCTTTCTTTACCCAGCTGTCATCATCTTTTTCAAATGTTGTCTCTGTATCATCAACCATAAAATCCAGAGATTTAATGTTACCTGTTGATGCAGTAAATACAGTTGTGCTTTCTTCAGAATCTTCTTCGGATTCTTTCTGCTCCTGATGGGCTACGTAGGTTTTTACACCTGCGTAAGCCCCGCAGCAGACACCAAGAACTACAACTGCAAGAACCATTTTTACAGTTTTATTCTTCATTTAAGCTTTTCTCCTCTTCATCCAGACTGCAAACCCTACAACAAGGAAGAATCCAGGAATCAGACCGATGGTGCAGATCTTCCAGAATGCAGCATCATAGTCTGTAAGTGTCAGATAAGATACAGACAGGCTCTTGGATGGGATAGATACGGTTGCACCGTCTTCTGTGTCTGTCATCCACTTCAGGGATTCGATGATCAGCTTCTCATTTCCGCCGGATACCATCTGATTTACCTGTGATTCCATCAGATTGGAAGTTGAATAGTATACGATCTGCGTTTCTTTGTCATCATCCAGAGTCTCTGTGATGCTTACTCCCAGATCAAATGGGCCAGCTTCGTCTCCGTCTTCTTTCTCCAGAGTATCACTGTTCAGATCTGTCTTGGAATATGCCTGGTCTGATGTGGTGAGGATACTGTTGATCGTTACGGTATCTCTTACATCATCCATTTTTTTGATTCCCTGTGCATATGGTGCAAGTACATAATATCCTCCGGAAACAGTCTCAGAGCTTGCATCTGTGCTGTTTATAGTCGGAACCAGATAATATGGCATCTGCATTGCATAATGCTGATTATCACCTTCAAATACGATTCCAGCTTCTCTCTGAACACCATAGTTTTCCAGAACTGCATCAAAGTTTGGCAGGTCTTCTGTTGTATAATCAGAGAAAATCATCGCCTTTCCGCCATTTTCAAGATAATCAATAATAGCAGTCTTTTCATCTTCTGAAATATCTGTGGACGGGGAATCAATGAACAGGCAGTCTGCATCATCCGGAACACTTCCCTCTGTAAGAAGATTCAGAGACTGAATATCCATATTTGCTTTCTCGATATCTTCTTTGATAGTAGAATCCATCTCCTTCTCACCATGTCCCTCGAGTGTATAAAGAATCGGGAGATCTTCGGATGTTACATATCCAATCGCACTTGTGATCTGACCTTCACCGTCGAAACCAGTGGTCTGAGAGCTGTAGGTCTGATAGTCCATTGTACTCTCATAAATATTGTTGTAATCAATGACTTTGTTTCTGTCACCGCATACAACGATCAGACTGTTTGCAGAAAGATCATCACTTGTATATTCTGTTACAAATTTAGGATTTACTACAGGATCCTTCTGCTCTACTTTAATATGCTTGGATTCATCTTCATATTTCTTAAGCAGATTGGTAATATTCTCATCTTCAGAACCGCTCTGTGCAATCTGGTAAATTGTTACGTCCTTGTCCAGATCTTTCAGCATTGCTTTTGTATCATCACCAATACTGTAGAGTTTCTGGCTGCTGATATCAATTTCTGAATATTTGGACGGAATCACATTTACGATCATGTTGAGCACTACAACTACTGCAATAAATATCACTGACATAACCATTGTGTAAGAGCCGTTTTTGATATGCTTCTTACTGATGGTGCCAATCAGTTTCTTTTTGTCAAATTTTTTATGCTTATTATTTTTCATCTTTTCTTTCAGTTTCATTTTCTTTCACCTCCCCACTAATTCCAGCGTCTCTTCAAAATAGACTGTGTTGTAAGGAACAGGCATACTGCGATTACAGAAAGAAAATATACAATTCCTTTTATATCAAAGATGTTACTTGTAAAATTATCAAAGTGTCCGCTCAGATTAAACACATCCAGGACTTTCTGAATACCGCCCTCAAAAATACTGGATTTTACTACATAAATAATAATCAGTGCCACTTCTCCGATCACACCGATCACTGCTGAGATCAGAATATTCTTGATCATGGTATAGATAATGATGGCTGCTGCCAGGATCAATAACCCAAATGTCACGCATGTCGACATAGATGTCTGAGAGAAGAATGAAGAAATACCATTCATCATGTAAAATGCAAATAAGAAAACAAATGTGAGTACTGCTGCAATTACCTGGCTCTCAGTTAATGCTGACATAAATACACCGATTGCAATATTTGCACATCCCAGGAGAAAGAATCCCAGGACTGCTGTATATGCAGATGCAAACTCTACTGTGCCAAACTTGGACATAATCAGCGGATAAGTACACATAACTGCCATCGGAACAGCAAATACAGTTACCAGTGCAAGATATTTACCTATTACAATACCGCTCACAGAAACCGGTGCTGTCAGAAGCAGCTGATCTGTTTTCTGTTTTCTTTCCTCTGCAAGTACACGCATAGTCAAAATCGGTACTCCGATCAGGAATGCAAAGGTAATTGCACTTAAGGTGTATTCAAATTTCGGATATGCTGCTGAAAGCTGATATGCTGAAAAATAAATACCTGTCAGTACAAGAATGAAAAAGATAAATAAATATCCTACCATGGATGTCAGGTAACTTTTCAGCTCTCTTTTATATATAGCTGTCATGGTTATTTCTCTCCCCCTTTATCATTATTCTGTTCTTCCGGTATTTCTGCTGATGTCTGTTTTACGTTTGTCTCGTTTGATTTACGGGCATCAATATCTTTATCTTCAGGTGTATTTGGGACTTCGTCTGCAGATATTGGTTTATCGGATGCAGTAAGTTCAAGGAAGATTTCCTCCAGTGATACTTTCCTGGACTTCATCTCATAGATTGGGCTGTTAATCTCCGACATTTTGTAGAATACTTTTTCCCGAATGTCATTCTGCTCCTCTGTTGAAACTTTCACACTCCAGAGATTCTGTTTCTCATCTTTTTCCATTGTTACACTGTTGACTCCCTCGATTCCCTCGAGAGCCAGCCTGATCTGTGTTTTTTCACCTTTAATAAGCATCTCCAGAGTATTGGATTCCTCTGCAAGTTTTCCAAGATTCTCAGGAGTATCGCTTGCTACCAGTTTTCCATGAGAAATGATCAGCACGTAATCGCATACCGCGCTTACTTCAGAAAGTATATGCGAGCTGAGAATAACGGTATGTTTCTTTTTTAATTCTTTAATTAAGGTTCGGATTTCAATAATCTGTTTAGGGTCAAGACCTACTGTCGGTTCATCCAGGATGATCACCTCCGGATACCCCATAATCGCCTCAGCAAGACCAACTCTCTGTCTGTAACCTTTTGACAGGTTCTTGATCAGACGATTTCTCATGTCTGAAATCTTTACCATGTCCATGACTTCTTCGATCATGTTTGTTTTTTTATCTTTTGGAATTTTCTTGAGATCTGCCACAAATTTCATGTATTCCAGGACAGTCATATCAAAATAGACCGGCGGCTGTTCAGGCAGATAACCGATACATTTCTTTGCCGCTTCCGGTTCTTCGAGGATATCGTGTCCGTCAATTTTGACGGTTCCTTCGGTGGATGCAATATATCCGGTTATCATATTCATTGTAGTGGATTTTCCTGCACCGTTTGGTCCCAGAAATCCGTAGATTTTGCCTTTCTCTATTTTAAAGGAAAGGTGGTCAACTGCCGTATGGTCACCATATCGTTTAACCAGATTGTTTACTTCAATCAATGTGTTCTCCTCCTCTTAATTTTTGCCAAAATAAAATATAGAAAATGTCCCCAGGTGAAACAGAGAATGGGGGAACCCGAGGACATCTCTATAAAAATAGTTTATGATGAAGTTGTGATGAAATTAGGATAAAAGTGTGATTATTCTGTGATGTTTGTTTGAAAAAAATAGCTGTCCCGAAATCTCGGCATTTTTTGCCAGAAGATTTCATGAGACAACTATACATAGATTTATTATGACAATGGTTCTTTTAATGGTGTTCCTGCTTTACGCGGATACTTTCCAGGTGTAGATTTTTTCTTATTTATAATGACAAGAGATCGATCAATCTCGGAGTCCGGCAATTTAAAGTATGTGATGTCTTTCACCTGACCACCGAGGATATTGATTGCTTTCTCTGCTTCTTCTGCCTCTTCCTGTACAGTTCCTGATTTATAGGAAATGAAAGTTCCTCCTGTCTTTACATAAGGAAGACAATATTCTGACAGAGTTGCAAGGTTTGATACTGCCCTGGATACACAGAGATCATATTTCTCACGATACTCTTTATTTTTTGCATACTCTTCTGCTCTTCCATGAATCGCCTTAATCCCTTCTAATCCAAGAAGCTCAAAACTTTCCTCAAGGAAGTTTACCCTCTTTTTCAGAGAATCCAGCAGACATGCCTCCAGATGTGGAAAAGCAATTTTCAAAGGCACACCTGGAAATCCGGCACCTGTACCGATGTCCATAATTGTTTTTACTTTTGTCATATCAATGGCTTTTACACAGGCAAGACTGTCAAGAAAGTGCTTTGTGAGTACTTCCTCAAACTCAGTAATACCTGTCAGATTCATAACCTTATTTTTTTCTACCAGGAATTCATAAAACTGGATAAACTGATTCTTCTGCTTCTGGCTCAGCTCTATACCCAGTTCTCTGCATCCATTTTCCAATGTCGTCAGATTATACGGCATGTATTATTCTCCTTTTTCTATCTTTATTTTATTATTTTCGCACACCTTACAGGGTTATTTTATGTGCTTTTGTGATTTTATTTGTTATTTAAAGTCCGTCATTCTGTTCTTTCGCATGTTCTTTTGTACTATTTTAATATTTTTTCAATTTTCCGTTTTTATAAGTACATTAAAACGTATTCTATTAATTATTTCGTACTGGAAAGATACACCAGTAAAACTGATATATCAGCAGGAGAAACTCCTGAAATTCGGGAAGCCTGTCCGATTGAAATCGGTCTGTATGCTTCCAGTTTCTGACGTGCTTCGATTCTCAGGCTTCCAACTTTCTCATAATCAAGATCTGTCGGGATTTTCTTTGCTTCCAGTTTCTTAAACTGTTCTACCTGTTTTAACTGTCTGCGGATATATCCATCATACTTGATGTTAATGTCAACCTGTTCCTGTACATCCCATGGCAGCTCCGGACGTTCTTTATCAAGTGGTTTGATTGCTTCATAAGAAAGTTCCGGACGGCGGATCAGTTCTGCCAGAGTGGTTCCGGATTTCAGCGGTGTGCTGTTATAGCTTTCCAGAAGGGTCTGAACCTCTTTGTTTGCTCCGATATTTGTATGTTCTACTCTGCTGATCTCTGTTTTTATCTGTTCTTCTTTCGTAAGGATTTTCTGATAATCCTCTTCACTGATGAGCCCTGCCTGATATCCCTTTTTACGAAGTCTCAGATCCGCATTATCCTGTCGGAGAAGTAATCTGTACTCCGCTCTGCTGGTCATCATTCTGTATGGCTCATGGTTTTCTTTTGTTACCAGATCATCAATAAGAACACCAATATAAGCCTCAGAACGGTCAAGAATCAGCTGTTCCTGACCTTTAACTTCCAGAGCAGCATTAATTCCTGCGATCAGTCCCTGCGCCGCTGCTTCTTCATACCCTGAGCTTCCGTTAAACTGACCGCCGCTGAACAGTCCTTTGATTTTCTTAAATTCCAGTGTAGGATATAACTGACGTGGATTAATACAGTCATATTCGATGGCATATGCATTTTTTACGATTTTTGCATGTTCCAGTCCCGGTACGGAATGATACATTTCTTCCTGCACATCTTCCGGCAGAGAACTGGACATTCCACCAATATACATCTCATTTGTATAGAGACCTTCCGGCTCAATAAATACCTGATGACGGTTCTTATCTGCAAAACGGACTACTTTATCTTCAATTGACGGGCAATAACGCGGACCGGTTCCTTCGATCATACCGGAATACAACGGAGAACGGTCAAGGTTTGCACGAATGATCTCATGAGTTTTCTCATTTGTATATGTCAGCCAGCAGGATTTCTGCTCTATCTGAACATCTTCCGGATTAGTTGAGAATGAAAATGGTACAACTTTCTCATCTCCAAACTGTTCCTCCATTTTGCTGTAGTCAATTGTATTTCCGGCAATACGGGCAGGTGTTCCTGTTTTAAAACGGAACATTTCAATTCCCAGCTCTTTCAGAGAATCAGTCAGATAGTTGGCTGCCTGCAGTCCGTTTGGTCCTGTATAATTACTTACATCACCGTAAATACATCTTGCTTTTAAATAAGTTCCTGTACAGAGAACCACAGCTTTACAGTTATAAGTTGCACCGGAATATGTTTTTACCCCTGTAATCTTTCCGTCCTCGACCAGAAGTTTTGTTACTTCTCCCTGTTTAATAGTCAGATTAGGTGTATTTTCAAGCGTTTTTCTCATTTCATTGCTGTATGCCTGTTTGTCAGCCTGCGCACGTAAGGAGTGCACTGCAGGTCCTTTGGAACAGTTAAGCATTTTGGACTGGATAAAGGTCTTGTCAATATTTTTTCCCATTTCACCGCCCAGGGCATCAAGCTCTCTTACCAGATGGCCTTTGGAACTGCCGCCTACGTTCGGGTTACATGGCATTAATGCGATACTGTCTACACTTACAGTAAACATCACTGTATTCAGGCCCAGGCGCGCGCCCGCAAGTGCTGCTTCACATCCGGCATGACCGGCACCGACTATAACAATATCATAATCTTCTACTAACGTTCTCATTTTGTCTCCTTTTATTTTACAACTGCTCATTCTATTCTTTCAAAAATCGCCGAAGGCGATTTTTTGATTTTTATTTACCCATGCAAAACTTGCTGAATATCTCATTTACCAGATCTTCACCAACAGACTCTCCGAGGATTTTACCCAGATTTTCATATGCATTCATAAGATCTATAGAAAAGAAATCTTCCGGCATTCCCATTTCGATACTGTTTCTGACCAGATCAAGGCTTCTGTCAGCCTCTTCCAATGCTGCTTTATGACGGGCATTTGTAATATATACCTCATCATTAAAGGAAATCTCTCCTCCAAAAAACATATCTTTAATCTGTTCTTCCAGTTCTGTAATGCCTTTTTCTTCTTTTGCAGAAATCGGAATTACAGGATGTCCTGTTTTTTCTTTCAGGATTTCCGGCTGGATTTCCGGCTGAAGATCAGTTTTATTATACAGGATAATCGCCTTTTTTCCAGTAAGCATTTCCATGATTTCTTCATCATTTTCGTCAAGCGGAACAGAAGAATCCACTACATAAAGAATCAGATCTGCTTTCTGTGCCATTTCTCTGGCTCTGTCTACCCCTATTTTTTCCACAATATCCTTTGTTTCCCGGATTCCGGCTGTATCAATAATCTTCAGAGATATTCCATGAAGTGTGATATATTCCTCCAGAATGTCTCTGGTCGTTCCTGCAATATCTGTCACAATAGCCCTGTTTTCTCCGATCAGAAGATTTAACAGTGAGGATTTTCCGGCATTTGGTTTTCCGAGGATAACTGTCTGGATTCCCTCCTGGATCATCTTTCCGTCAGAAGAAGTTTTCAACAGGCGCTTCACTTCTTTCTGTTCATTATCCACAACTTCCAGAAGTTCCTGGGGATATCCATCCAGACTGATATGTTCCGGATCATCCAGTGCCGATTCTATATATGCAATGTGATAAATCAGCTTTTCTCTGATATCTCGGATTGCTTTCTGCACAGAACCTCTTAACTGATCCATGGAACTGCGAAGCGCATATTCATTTTTCGCCTGTATAACATCCATAACAGCCTCTGCCTGGGACAGATCCATCCGTCCGTTCAGGAAGGCACGTTTAGTAAATTCTCCTGGTTCTGCAATTTCGGCACCATTTTTCAGCACTGTATCCAAAACCCTCTGCATAGCATATACACCACCATGACAATCTATTTCTACTGTATCTTCTCCTGTAAAAGTCCTCGGTGCATGCATAATCATTACCAGAACCTCATCAATCAGTTCCTCTCCATCATAAATATATCCATAATGAATGGTATGAGTCGGAACTTCTTTTATTTTTTTCTTCCCGCCTTTTGATCTGTAGATACGGGAAATCACATCCATGGCATTCTCACCGCTGATACGGATGATTCCGATTCCGGACGCACTCATGGCTGTGGAAATTGCTGCGATTGTTGTTTCCATTTTTTTCTCCTCACTTGCCTGTTCTATAATAGTTCCGTCCCTGCGGAACAGTAGACTGTTATAATAATTCTGTCATCTTATATACATAACAGGAAAATCACACTGACTACTGTTATTTTTTTCTGCAAGTGTGTAATCTCTCTGGTATATATACAAGACTTTCCGTAAAATAAAAATGTTACTCCAGGCAAAAGTACACACGCAAAGTTACGTGTTATTCACGCTTTCACCTAGAATAACATTCTTTTTTCATATCTGCAATGAAGCAGTCATATTATTAATTTCTTTTTAATTTTACCACTACATGACGGTAAGGCTCTTCACCCTCACTGACTGTCTCAACGAATTTATTTCCCTGAAGAGCAGAATGGATAATTCTTCTCTCATAAGGATTCATTGGCTCAAGAATAACCGGCTTGCGGGTTTTTCTTACTTTATAAGCAATACCTCTTGCAAGGTTCTCAAGAGTTTCTTTACGGCGCTTGCGGTAATCTTCTGTATCAAGTTTTACACGAATGTAATTTGATTTACCTTTATTTACCACAAGACTCGTCAGATACTGAAGAGAATCCAGAGTCTGGCCTCTCTTGCCGATAAGGATTCCCATATCTTCGCCTTCAAAGTCAACTTCCAGACTTCCGTCCGTTGTGTTATATTCAGATGTAATCTCTACTTCTCCAAGATTCATGGACGCAAATACATCACGAAGGAATACCTTTGCTCTGTTTTCTACTTCTTTAATCTCTTCCGGATCTGTAAGGATCTCAACAGGTTTTACCGGTTTAGCCGGTTTAGCCGTCTTTTCTCTGACTTGTTTCTCTTTTGGCTCTCTGAATTCTCTCGGCTGTTTTTCTTTTGCAGCCCTTTCCTTTACAGGTTTTGGCTGTCTTGGTTTCTCAGAAACAGCTTTCGGCTCTTTGATTTCTTTCTTTACCGGTTTTATAGCTTCCGTTTTCTTTTCTTCCTGAACCGGGGCTTCCTCTTTGAAGGAATCGAGTTTCACTGTCTCTACGATCTCCTTCATTTCTTCTTCCTCAGAAACCGGCTCAATCTTACGAACCTTAATTACTGCAGGCTTGCTTCCGATTCCGAAAAATCCGTTGCTGCCTTCACTTATTACCTGAATCTCAAGCTGGTCACTGGATACGCCAAGCTCGATACATGCTTTTGTAATTGCTTCACTCTTTGTTTTCGCTGAAAACTGGATATAATCCTCCATGCCAACCCCTCCGTTCCTGACTACTTCTTCTTATTACGCTCATCAAATGCTTTTACCAGATTGGCCTTTGCAGTAATGCTGCCAGGTTTTGCATTCGCAGCGTCTTTGTAAGCTTCTTCAACCTTCTTGGCTCTTGTCTCAACATTTGTATTGCTGCTGCCTTTTTCAATCTTATTGATATTCTTGGCGCTCTGATGGGCCTGATTTGTAATCTTCTGAGGTGGAAGTCCCGCTTTCTCACGCTTCTTTTCCATCTTCTTCATATTCTCACTGATCAGGTCTTCAATCTGGATCTTATCCATCTTTTTATTGATAACAACCTGCTGCACACTTCTTACTGCTGCACTTGCTACCCAGTAAATACCAAGACCTACAGGGAATGTGAAACAGAATACTGCTGACATCAACGGCATTACCATATTCATTGTCTTCATGGAGTTCATCATTGCATCCTGCTGTGAATCGCCGCTCTGCTGTGCTGCCTGAGGCATCAGTTTTAAGTTGATCATCTGTGTAGCCCACGCAAGAATCGGGATAAGAATCGCAACGATAGCAAGAAGAGCAGATCCACCTACAAAAGCTGCTTTAATATAAGTCAGTGGCTGATCAGCGATATTCAGACCAAAGAAATTCTGCACATGTGAAATCTCTTTTGCAGTGCTGTTCAGCGTATCAGTAAATCCTGCAAACTGGCTTGTCTCAGCAAGTGTTTTCCACTGGGAAGGTGATAATGCATACAAAAAGTCTGTGACTGAATTACTTGTAGCTTTACTTCCATCCATAATAAGCTGAACTCTTGTCATCTTATTATCTGTGATAAACTGCTGAAGGATATCTGTATATCCGTTTACACCTGTAATACTGGTAACTGCAGATGCAAGGATATCCCTTACACTTCCTACATATGCCGGAATTTTATAAATTACCTGATATAAGGCCATCAAAATAGGGAACTGGATTGCAAGCTGTACACAGCTTCCTGTAGGAGATACGCCGTATTTCTGATATACAGCCTGTGTTTCCTCCTGCATTTTCTGCATTGCAGCAGTATCGTTGTTTTTTCCCTTGTACTTCTTTTGAATTTTCTGAAGTTCCGGCTGCATAATCGCACTCAGCTTAGAGAATTTCTGCTGTTTGATCTGCAGTGGGGTCATAAGAGCATAAATAAGGATACTAAAGATGATAATACAAAGACCGATATTCTGAATTCCAAAGATATTCAGCAATCTGTAAATACCATCCATGATCCATCCCATAACGGTCGCAAGCTGACCAATGATAGGAGTGCTGCTCTTTGTCGCTAAAATCATTTCCAAGTTCATTTCCTCCTAGAATCCATAAATGACAGGAGGTTCCTTCGATCGATCAATATTCAATTTTCAAGTACATTCCTGTCTTTACGGTACAGGGTCATAGCCTCCGTGGGAAAAAGGATTACAGCGAAGTATCCTCCATACCGCAAGAAGACCGCCCTTTAATGCACCATATTTTTCGATTGCTTCTAAACCATATTGAGAACATGTGGGAATATAAGGACATTTTGTTCTCT
>ENA-ORMO01002833-ORMO01002833.1-human-gut-metagenome-genome-assembly--contig:-NODE-2833-length-12715-cov-2.292338_pt1 | contig 12715 bp, 12 predicted proteins | sample MGYA00242106_ERZ509001 | MGnify/ENA primary metagenome ERZ509001 (study PRJEB26280, sample SAMEA2338736) | human gut metagenome | biome: human gut; feature: human-associated habitat; material: faeces... | reverse complement strand
ATCATACGAGCTGCACATGGCCGAATAAGGCGGACAGTTGGCTCCGCCCCAGTGCCCGAACGTGCTGCCCCCGTGGGTCATATAGAGCGAGAACGAGATGTTCCGGTCCAACATATCTTTCAGGCCGCGGACCATCGTTTCGGCATCGCGCGTTTCGTGTTTACGGCCCCAATGATCGAACCATCCGCTCCAAAATTCGCTGCACATCAACGGAGATTCGGGGCGAACCTCTTTCAGTTTGGCGAATTGCGCGTCGATGTCGGCCCCCGTACCGAAATTGATCGTCCAGACCAGATCGTCCAGACCGTTATTCAGGAAGTTAGAACTCCAGTCGCACTGGAACAGGGGGACGTCCGTGAAGCCGGCTCCCCGCACGATGTCGCGGATATTGGCCACATACTGCTTGTCCGTGGCATACGAACCGTACTCGTTCTCCACCTGCACCATAATGATATTGCCGCCCCGCGCGATCTGAAGATCGGCCAGTTGTTCGCCGATCGCGTTCATATAAAGCCTCGACCGCTCCAAAAAATAAGGGTCGTTGGAGCGCAACGCAATATCTTTCTTCTTGAGCAACCACCACGGCAAACCGCCCATTTCCCACTCGGCGCAGGCATAAGGGCCGGGACGCAGGATGACGTACATGCCGTGCTTCTGGGCCAGGCGGCATAACCGGGCCACATCGTTCTGCCCTTTGAAATCGAATTTTCCCGGTTGCTGCTCGTGGATATTCCAAAAGGCATAGATACAAAGGGTATTCATCCCCAACGCTTTGCACATCCGGATACGATGTTCCCAATATTCGGCCGGGATACGGGCGTAATGTATCTCGGCGGCTTTTACCAGAAACGGCTTGCCGTCGAGCAAAAACGTTTTATTGCCGACCGCAAACGTATGCGATTCCGTTTTAGCCTGCACGCTGCCGATCAACATCGACAACACGAATGCTCCTGCAAGTAACCTTTTGACAAAATGTAGTTTCATTTATTTTTTTGTTTGGTTTTTTAGACAAAGTGAAATCGCGGACAAACAACAGGACATTTATCTGTGTTCGATACGGTTGTCTTCAATGGTTATCCCGTCGCACGCTTCGGTTCGGATCAGGCGGTCTATGGAGGTGTTTTGCGGAGTCGAGAACAGATTGCCGCGGATTTGCAGACCGCCTACCGATTTGGCGGAAACGGCCGCACCCGCATCCGATAACCGGAACCGATTGTTTTCGATACGTATGTTGCGATGCACGTACCCTCCGTTCCGGTCGTTTTCGGGAGCGATGAGGATAGCGGGCGAGGCACATTCGACAAAACGATTGCCGCGGATAGTCACATCGCGCGCCATACCCGATTCGAACCAGCTGCGGGCATCGTCGGCTATCAGGATACCGCTCATTCGGGTACGGAAAAAAGTATTGTTTTCGATCAGCACGCGCCGTCGGGTCGTGACCAGAATGCCGCGTGTCGGGACACGGGAAAAATAATTGCCGCGGATGACCACTTCCGGCGTATAGGTCGTGTTCTCGACCACCAGTTCGGACTTGTCGCGAAAGTCTTGTCCGACCGGCCGGGCCAGCGTTATAAGGATTTCGCGGTCGTTTTTCATTTCTGCCTGCCTGACCTTGCAAGCGGCTACCGGCAACAACGTATGCGCGTCGATGAATTCGATTTCGTTGCCCGGAAAGAAAGACTGGAAACCATAGGTTTGCGGATGCATGTACTGGACAAGCACCTGGTCGGGCGCCGTAAATTGCCGAACGGCCAGATGAGTGCCGTGTATATTGATCGGATCGTCGTGCGCCCCGGAAAAACGGGAATATTCGATCCTGATTTCGCCTTTGCAGCCCGACATCTGGACGAAATCGGCAAAACCGGCGCACGTTCGGCCGCTGCCCGGTTCCGGTTCGAAAGTCAGGTGACGGTAAGTCAGGTTTTCGGACATTTGGCCGACGATCCCGAAATTTCCCAGGAAAGCCAGGTGCAGCTGTTCCAACGTGATGTCTTTGCTGTACTGGATCAGGCCGCAGACTTCGTCCCGGATACCGTCGCGCATCTGGAACACCTGTCCGTTTTCGACCTGAGGCCGGGTATCGTAGTCAAGCCGAAGAAGACCGGGTTCTAACTCCGTGGCCTGACGCAGCCCGGAAAACGGCGACCAGCTACGCCAGGTAATGTCTCTTTCGGGATCGTAAATCTGAGCGATGCCTCCCGACAGTTTCCAACCGTGGCCGACGAACGCGAACTGCCCCGCGGCATCGATCTCGTAACGGGATAGGGGATGGATGCGGACGTTCATGTGCCGTTCGCCGACCTCGGTTACCGTCATCTCCGGCACGGTCGGGTCGGCAGCGGCGACCGTAAAGTTCCGTAACGTGATGTTTTCGCAACTGTCGATCGCGAAAGCGGTCATCTCGCCGTGGGTAACGAGCCGGGCGCCGTTTCCCTCGATGGTAACATTCCTGAGGTTTTTGAGCCACAATCCGATATGCTTGGTCGGGTCGGGATTTTCCGTTTCGGAAGTCGTATTGGATACATGATAGACCTGGGCCGAGGCGCTTTCCCGATAAAGGGCATAATCGGCATCGGCGAGTTCGATCACTACGGACCGACCGTTACTGCTGCGGGCTTTTTCGATCGCCGCCTGTATTTTCGCCGTCATATCCCCTTCGTCCGGAGCGATCCGGATCACATGCTGCGCCGCCGACAACGACAACGAAACAGAGCAAGCCAAAAGACAACCGAGTAATTTTTTCATCATAGTTCTATTTTTGTCCATTATGAGGTTCGTACCTTGGTCGGGACTCGCGCCCGCACAATCGGCTTCCGCCGGCCCTATGCCCTTCTCCGCAGTCAGACAGCCAACCGGGGGGGGGATTTTAGCGCCTTAACGGATATATCGATATTAATCGGCTAAAAGAATAGTTCGCTAAGGTAAGGGATACCTGCTGTTCCGGCAAATGCAAAACATGAACAAATCGGCACCCGACACATGGAAAAGTATCCGTTCCGGCCCCCCGAACAATCGCTCCTCCGACCGCGCCATAGTCGAAAGTGAACGGCTGATCGAAAATTTGCACAAAAATCACCCGGGATAGTTGCAATTCAAAAATTAAAACTATATTTGTAGTAATAAAACTCCATGTATGAAAAAACAGAAAGAACGACCGACTGAACTGACCCGTGCCGAACTGGAAGTCATGCAACATATCTGGCGCCTTCAGAAAGCGTTTCTCGGCGAGGTGGTCGAACAATTCACCGAACCCCGTCCGGCCTATACGACGATCTCGACCGTTATCCGTACGCTCGAAACCAAAGGGTTCGTCAGGCACGACGTCGTGGGGAAAAGCCATCGTTACTATCCCGCCGTCAGCAAAGAGGACTATCGTTCGCGATTCATGCAGCGCGTGGTAAGCAATTTTTTCAATGATTCTCCGGGCCAGATGTTGTCGTTTCTGGCCGAAAGCGGAACGCTTACCGTCGAGCAATACGAAGAATTGAAAAGGGTGGCCCGGCAGATCGCCGGCGAAACCGGGAAAAAATAAAGAGACAACCGTTTTAAAACAGAACCGGCCATGTTTTCGCAAGGATACCTGATCGACACGCAGCTGTGCATCGCGGCCCTGTGGCTTTTTTATATCGCCGTCCTGCATCAGCACACCGATTTACGGGCCGCACGTATTTTCCTGCTGTCGTTAGTTCCGGTCGGAATGCTGCTGCCGTTCATACGGATTCCGTTGCTTCCGGCCGAACCGCTTCCGCTTCGCACCATGCCGCAGAACGTCGTAACGGACGCCCCGGCTATCCAGCCGGAGGCAACCATTTCCGAGGTACTGACCTGGGGCTATGTCGCGGGCGCGGTGCTGGCGCTGGCCTTTACGCTGGGCAGCGTGCTCCGTACCTGGATACGGGTGAGAAAAACGCGGGACAGCCGTATCGTATTTTCGCCGGACGTGGCCGGAGCCTATTCGGTTTTCGGAACCGTATTCATCAACGACAAATACGAAGGGTCGCCGATGCTGGGACAGATTCTGGCCCATGAAAAAAGCCACATCGCCCGCCGGCATTCGCTGGATCTGGTCTGGATGCGCCTGTGCGGCAGCCTGCTCTGGTTCAATCCGCTGGTCTGGCACTGTACGAAACTGCTGCGCGAAGTCCACGAATACCAGGCCGACCGGGATGTCATCCGACAGGGAAATCCGGTCATGCCTTATATCGACTTATTGCTCGACACCGAGGCCGGCATCTACCCCGGCGCCGCCAATGCTTTCTGTTATTCGCTCACCAAAAAACGACTGCTTATGATCGCAAAAGCCACACGTAAGGCAGGTCTCGGAGGCAGCCTCCGCCTCGCCGCACTGATTCCCGTTACGGGATTGCTCTTAGCTGCATTTTCGCTTACCGCCCGCGCCGCCGGGCCTGCACCGGACGAAATTCTCTCCCGTCCCGCGGCCGAATCGTTCGTCGTATATGCAGACGGGCGACGCATCGATTCGACCGCTTCCGGCCCTGTCGTTACGCTGGGGCCGCAGGGTAAGGATTCGACCAAGTACCCGATTTATGTCGTGGACGGAGTGATCTATACCGTCTCGGAATACAACAGGAAAAATATCAATCCCGAAGACTACGAAAGCATTACCGTACTGAAAGGGGAAGCCGCAACCTCTCTCTATGGAGAGAAAGGTAAAGGCGGGGCGATCGTGATCACGACCAAGAAAAGCGTTCAGCCAAAGAACATTACTATCGGCAACGGTGAAATCCGCCTGGGCCAAAGTTCTACCGTAGGCCGGGCAGGATACTCCGACGCAGAAAGCGTAAAACAAGTTACGGTCTCCCTGAGTAAAAAAGAGAAACGCAAGGGCATAACGGTCAGCAGCAAACTATTGGAAAACTATCCGGAGCTTTTCGAACTCTCTCCTGACGGGAAAAGCGTAAAAAACCGCATTCCGGTATCGGTCACCATTAACGAGGAACAATAGAGAGCGGTAAAACGAAGCGTCCCGACCGTATTCGATCGGGGCGCTTCGTTATTATCCCCGAAAATATTCCCTACCTTTGTGGCGACCAATCCCGACCTTTTCGATGGTGAAAGACAGACTATGGACAGGCAGTTTCTTTGCGGCCTGCGGCGCCAACTTTTTGATGTTCTTCGCGTTCTACATGCTCCTGCCGATACTTCCGATGTATCTGGCCGAGCAGTTCGCCGTCACCAAATCCACCGCCGGGCTGATCCTTTCGTCCTATACGATCATGGCCCTGCTGTTCCGCCCCTTCGCCGGGTTCATGGTGGACAGCTTCCCGCGTAAGCCCCTGCTGCTCATCTGCTACACATTTTTCATCTCCTATTTCGGCGGTTACATGCTGGCCGGGGCGCTCGCCGTCTTCGCCGTCCTGCGTGCCACGCACGGCATGGCCTTCGGGATGGTAACCGTATCGGTCAATACCGTCGCCATCGACATCATGCCCGCCTCGCGGCGCGGCGAAGGAATCGGTTATTTCGGCGTATCGACCAACCTGGCCATGGCTATCGGCCCGATGGTCGCCCTGATGATCCACGATGCCACGCCGGACTACGACTGGATATTCGCGACGGCGCTGGGAGTAGGACTGCTGGGACTTTTCGTCGCATCGCTGGTCAAAGGAACCAAAACCGAAGCGGTAGGAGCCAAACAGACGATCTCGCTCGACCGGTTCCTGCTGCTCAAAGGAGTCCCGGGAGCCGTAACGACGATTTTCCTGTCGTTCGCCTACGGCGTACTGAGTACTTATGTCGCCGTTTACGGAAAGGAAGAAGTAGGACTGGCCGGAGGAACGGGCCTGTTTTTCGTCTGCCTGTCCGGCGGGTTGGTCGTGTCGCGCCTGATCTCCGGCCAGCTCATCAACCGGGGCTATCTGACACAGGTCAGCAAGGCAGGCATCTCGCTCCTGATCGCCGGCTTTCTATGTTTCGTTTTCATCAAGCATCCGCTCTCGTTCTACGGATGCGGCGTAGCGATCGGCGTAGGCTACGGATTGCTCTGCCCCACCCTCCAGACCATGTTCATCAACCTGGCGCACCACAACCAGCGCGGGACCGCGAACGCGACCTACCTGACTTCGTGGGATTTCGGCGTAGGATCGGGCGTCCTGCTGGGCGGTATTATCGCCCAACATACCTCCTATTCCTCGGCGTTCCTGCTCGGCACCCTGTTGTTATGCGTCGGCCTGACACTGTTTTTCGTCTGGTCGGGGCCTTACTTCGACCGGAACAAACTGCGGTAGGCCTCTACTTCGTTTGAGGCATATACGGGACATAGAGGTCCCCCGGTTTCCGGATACGTTTCGGCGAAACGAACCGACTCCGCGACAGCGTTCCTTCCATTAGCCGGCCATTGCGCGAAGCACGGTAATCGACCGTAAGCGGAACCATGCAAATCCGCCCCGTACCCCATCCGGCCGATAATCTGTAAGGCACATAGTCCGCCCGTAATTTGACGGACAGTTCCATATCCGCACTCAAATATTCCGATTCGACAGACCTTAAAAGTTTCGTCCGCTCGTCTATACGGGCTACGATCCGGATAAACAACGAAGCCTCCGACAGCCACCATAACCTAATCGTCGGGAAAGTGATCCTGAATATCCGGCAGCCATCCCGTTTGCCCAGATACCCTATTTGCCGCGTTACTCCCTGCAAACCGCGCTCTTGAAAATGGAGAGCGGGAGCAGTCGTCCACCTCAACAGGTCGTTGATTTCCCAAAGCAACTCCGTTTGCATGCTGTCGAACGGCGGCCGTGCCTTTATCGTCAGCCGGTAATTATAATCGTTATAATTTCTCGGTCTGACCTCGTTACGATGAGTAGTTATCCACCCTTCGACCCGATGCCGACTGCTATCCGCATCTGCAAATTCCATCGTCGCATAAGCCTCCAAGCGGGCCTCTCCCCACAGACCGTCGATACAGGCGCTGACCTCCCTCACGTTTTTCCGGAACAATTTTTCGATATCCGCTTTCACCGTCACCTCTTCCGCAGTCAGCGTATACATCTCCTGCAGTACCAGTTCGCACTCGCCGGAACGACCGATCCGCCCGTCTATCACCTGCCGGCCCGGCATAGTCCCCACATACGAGGCGGAGAGCGTGTTCCCCGCTTCCCATTCGCCTTCCGGCAACAGAGCGATGCCAAGCGTATCGGTTATCGCCGCGGCTTTACCGTTCACATACACGCAGGCATAAACCAACGGCTGGCGGGCGCTGCGTACCGTAACTTTCAGGCTCTGTGCCGCGGCCGTACCGGTCGTCAGCATCCATACCGCCAATAACCGTAATCTCATCGTTTCCCGTATTCTGCGGTTACTTCCTCCCACGTGATCCCCAATGTGTCCATCGCGGCGAATACCTCCGGCAGGGTCGTCTCGAAAAATTCGGAACGTTTCAGGTCGATGACCCTTTCTTTGGCTCCCCGCGAGACGAAATAGCCGATCCCGCGGCTGTTGGTAATGATCCCGGCCATCTGAAGTCGTTCGTAAGCCCGCATCGCCGTGTTCGGATTCACCTGCAACTGAGCCGCCATGTCACGCACCGAAGGCACGCGTTCCTGTTCGGGCCAGCGACCTGAAGCTATCCGGTCGCACACGTAATCGACGATTTGCCGGTAGATCGGTTTTTCAGATTTGAAATCCATAGTTTTACCTCGTTATTTGCAGCGTGGAGAAACGCCGCCACGCAACGAAAATCCAAAGAAAAGTAAAGAACACCCCGCAAGCCATGATCGTCCCGACCCCCGCATCGCTCCCCAGCCAGAGAATGAAATCGCGCATGACGACGGGATCGGTCATCGCGGTGTATTGTACATAGACGAAAGAGGGGACCGACAGGATAAAACTGGCCAACACCGTCAGCAGGAAATGGTAACGGCGGAAAACGACCGCCCCGAGAAAGAAAAATGCCATTCCTGAAAAGGTGCTGACAAGATTGGCGGTAACCGACCAGGCGGAAATCAGCATTTCCTCTGCCGGAGTATGCACCCTTGCGAAAAACGACGACAAGGCCCGGCAGATATTGTCGAATCCCAGCAACCCCGCCCACATCACGTCGTTCAGCAATGCGAGCGCAATCAGTACCAGAGGGATCGCTACCAGATTCAACAGCAAAGCATAGAGGAATTTCTCGCTTCTGGCCGCCGGAAGCATCAGGGCCGCCGAAGCCCGGCCTTTCGAAAAATAACGCTTGAAGCTGCCCGAAAGGTTGAAATAGACGATGAAACCCATGCCGACAAGCACGAAAAACCGCGAAGTGACATAGCTTAAACCGCCGTTGTAGCCGACCTGTCCGCCGCCGAAAATCACTTTGACGTTCCACAGCATATACATCACGATGCAAAACACGACGAACCCGCCCAGTTTCAGCAACAGGCTGCGGCATTCGCCCGACAGTTCGGCCCGCACGAAGAGGCCGAAACGTTTCCATGAAAATTTATCGTTCATGATTCGTTACCGTTTAAAAAGTTGTTTGACCGCCTCGCGGTTGGCGACGGCAGCGTTGAATAGCAGTTCCATATCGAGCGGCGATTCGTCGCCCGATTCGTTGAGCTGCACGCCCCAGCGACCATGAACGGTCTGCTCGGCATACAGGGCGGGTTCGTTTTCCTCCAGATGGACGAACCGCAGCTTCTCGGTAACTTCTCCCGTAGTGGCATTCAACAGGATTTCGCTGCCGTCGAGCACGACCACCGAATCGATCAGCCGGTCCAGGTCGCGCACCTGATGGGTGGAGATGACGATCGTACGGTTTTCGTCCGCCACCGAAGCGATCAAGCGCCGGAACGAGCTTTTGGACGGAATATCCAACCCGTTGGTCGGTTCGTCCATCAGCAGCAACGGCGTGTTGCAGGCGATGGCGAACGCGATGCAAGCCTTTTTCTTCTGGCCGAACGACATCCGGTGCAGACACTGCGATTCGGACACCTCCAGTTCGCGCATCAGTTCCGACAACTGCCCGCGCGAAAAGTTCGGATAGAAACATCCGTACACCCGTGCATAATCGTTCATATTCATACGCGGCAGGTCGAACTCTTCCGGCAGCAGGAACACTTCGCTCAGGAAACCCGGTTCCCGTTTCCGGGGGACGCGGCCCAAAACCGTGATTTCGCCGGACCTGGGAAACAACAACCCGGCCGTCAGTTTCAGCAACGTGGTTTTACCCGCCCCGTTTTTCCCCAGAAGCCCGTAAACGGCTCCTCGTCGCAGTTCCAGCCTGAGGCCGTCGAACAAGCGGCCTCCTCGGTAACCGAACGATACGTTTTCAAAGTTTATCATAATCGTTTGTTTTATTTTTGACATACTGCTTTCCTATGAGTCCTGCACGCCATTGCAACCACCGTCCCATGCCGAAACCGGCCAACGACCAGATGGCTAATTGCAAAACGATGATCCGTGCGCTCAGATTCAATTCGTAGCCCCAGCACAACCGATTGAAAAGCGGCACGAAAAACATCAGGAAATACCCCCAACCCAGTCCCCATAGCATCAGAACGCGCTTTTGCCGATTTTCGGCCGGTGTCGATCGTCGCTTCATAATAGTGTATCATTGGATTAGTACACTGCAAATGTATGTATTTTGTTCGTATTTGCAAATATCCTGTTAAAAAAATATATTTGGTTCATTGAAAATAGCATGAAACGATTCCTGTTCTGTATCCTCCTGGTCCTGTCCGCCCTGAAGGGCTACGGGGCGAAGACCTGTCTGTCCGTTTTCCAAATCAACATCTGGAACGATGCCGCGATGGTTCCCGGAGGATTCGACGGCCTCGCAGACGAAATCGCGCGTCTGCGGCCGGACATCGTCTTGCTGTGTGAAATTCGCAATAACGGATCGTCGTTCATAACGCGCATGCAGCAGGCTTTGCAGGAACGAAAAGCAAATTATGAAAACGGACTGTCGGAAGGGAATGTAGGGATTCTTTCGAAATATGCGATGGAACGGGATTCGCTGCGCGGTTCGGACCCGGCTACCGACGGAGCCGCGCTGAAAGTCCGCATACGAGTGGGCGGGACGGAAACCGTCGTCTATTCGGCCCATCTGGATTATACGCACTACGCTTGCTATCTGCCCCGCGGATACGACGGGGTCAGTTGGGAGAAGTTGGAGGCTCCGGTAACGGACGCGGAATCGATCGAAAAAATGAACGACGAATCGCTGCGGGACGAGGCGATCGGCCGGATCATCGCGGACGCGGAACATGAAAAAGGACATTTCCTCATTCTGGGAGGAGACTTCAACGAGCCGTCCCGTTCAGACTGGGACGAACGCACCCACCATCTACGGGATCACCGCGGCGCAACCGTAAACTGGATTTGTTCGGCATTGTTGGACGAAGCCGGGTTCAAAGACAGTTACCGTACCCGGTATCCCGATCCGATCACCCATCCCGGATTCACGTACGGCATCGATAACCCGGACGTCTCGCTGGACAAACTGGACTGGGTACCCGAGGCCGACGGCCGCGACCGCATCGACTTTATCTATTACCGTCCCGTCAGCGGAGTGAAATTGAAAGACGCGATGGTCGTCGGTCCGACGGGCTACATTGTCCGAGGCCGGAGGATCGAGGAACGGACACGCGACAAGATCGTTGCTCCCTCAGGCAAATGGCCTTCCGACCATAACGGCGTCCTGGCGGTTTTCACCCTGAGGTAATCCGCGGGATGTATTCCTGAGAGCATGTCGTCCAGGGCCGGATCCCGCATAAAACTTTTATATTTGCGCACTACCCACCTTAAATAAATCAATGATGACCCAAACCTCTTCCCGCCGCATCCCGTGGCTCGATGTGCTGCGTATCGTCGCCTGCGCCATGGTCGTGCTCGCACACTGCTGCGACCCTTTCGTCGCCCGGTTCGACGCCGACCGCACCGAATTTCTTTCCGGCGCAGGCTGGGGCAGCCTGATGCGGGCCAGCGTTCCGCTTTTCGTGATGATCTCCGGCGTATTGCTGCTCCCCGTCCGGCTCGAAACCGGAGCTTTCTATCGCCGCCGGCTGGGCCGGATCCTCTGGCCGCTGGTACTGTGGAGCCTCGTCACTCCGTTCCTCTATCTGGCCTACGGACATGCCGAAGCAGCCAATACGACCTATAACATAGCCACTTTCGTCCTGAATTTCAATTATACGACCACTCCGCTCTGGTACCTCTACATGCTGGTCGGCCTCTACCTGATACTTCCGGTCGTTTCGCCGTGGATCGCGCAGGCATCGCGTCGGGAACTCAAACGGTTTCTCTGCATCTGGGGCTTCACGCTGTTCATTCCCTATCTCCGCGTCATCGCCCCGCTGCTCGGATACTCCGGCAACTACGGCCACACCGGACTGTTCGGCGAATGCGCGTGGAATCCCTTCGGGACTTTCTATTACTTCAGCGGATTCCTCGGTTATATCGTGCTGGCGTTCTACCTGAACAAGTTTCCTCCGCAAAGTTCCCGAAGCCTCATCCTGACCCGTTCGGCCCTGCTCTTCGCGCTCGGCTATGCGCTCACGTTCGGCGGTTTCGTGCTGACCCAAAAATTCTACCCGACCGACTACAATTACCTGGAGATCCCCTGGTTCTTCACCGGTTTCAATGTGTTCCTGATGGCCTACGGTCTCTTTACCGCCCTGCAAACCATCCGGATCGCCAACGACAGAACGGCAGCCCGGTTAAGCCGGTTCGCCGCGCTGACATTCGGGATTTATCTCTGCCATTTTTTTATCGTACAATTAGGTTACGACTTCGTTTACAACCACATCCCCCTGCCCGCGTACCTCCGGATTCCGGTCATCGCCGTGCTGGCTTTCGCCGCCTCTGCGGGTGTGGTATGGTTGTTGCAGAAACTGCCGTTCCGCAAATATGTGGTCGGATAGTCCGCGTATCTTATCAGAGAGACGAACGTGCCGATACGCGTACGATAATTTCGTGCAACGGTTAAACCTTCGGCCCGCAGATCGCTCCAAAAGATATACGACGACCGGTCACAGACCCTAAAAACCAAGACATATGAAAAAAATCCTCTTCGTCGCTTCGGCGCTCCTGATCGCCGGCGCCGCGACGGCACAGAATCCGGACATGAAAATGAATCGGAATTACGTGGAGATCAACAGTTCGGCGGATACGCTGGTCGCTCCCAACAAATTCCGCATCTCGATCACGATTTCCGAAGCCCCGAGCAAAGGCAAGACGACCATCGCCGACCTCGAAAAATCGCTGGCGACCGCACTCAAGGCTTCCGGCGTAGACATCAAGAAACAGCTCGTTATTACCGGGCAGTCCAACACGGACGGCAAACGCAAGGACATTTACCAGTACAAGAATTACCTGCTGACCCTCACCGAACCGACAATGGTGGAGACCGTGTTCGACGAGTTGCAGGCGAACGGGATCGCCAACGCTTCCCTGACTCAAAGCACGCGCAGCGACCTGAAAGAATTGCAGGCGCAGGTACGGGTGAAAGCCATGAAAAATGCGCAACAGACCGCCGGCGAACTGGCGGCTGCCGTGGGACAGAAAATCGGCAAAGCCATTGTGATCGAAGCCTACTCTTCCGCTCCCGAAGCCGTTGCCATGCGTAACGTGTTCGCAGCGAAAAGCGGCAACGCCTTGCAGGCGGACTCCATGCCGGACCTGAATTTCAACGACGTGCGCGTCAATCAGAACGTAACCGTCCGCTTCGTGCTGGAATAGGCCGATGATCGTTATTTTGTTGGTAATTTAA
>ENA-ORMO01002830-ORMO01002830.1-human-gut-metagenome-genome-assembly--contig:-NODE-2830-length-12720-cov-2.349783_pt1 | contig 12720 bp, 10 predicted proteins | sample MGYA00242106_ERZ509001 | MGnify/ENA primary metagenome ERZ509001 (study PRJEB26280, sample SAMEA2338736) | human gut metagenome | biome: human gut; feature: human-associated habitat; material: faeces... | reverse complement strand
GAAAGGATTTTTCCCAGGGACTACGAGAACAGAATTTTTTGTGAGGACTGTCTGACCTTTATGAAAGGGATTCCAGACGAGTCAGTTTTCCTGATTTTGACCGATCCCCCCTATGGCATCCATTACAGCAATCAGTTCGCGAAGAATCCGCACGCTATGCTTCCGGGAGATGATGGGATTGATTATCCTGCATTTGCCAGGGAGAGCTACCGCATTTTACGCATGAACAGTCATGCGTATTTTTTTACCCGTTTTGACTGCTATCCGTACCATTTTCAATGCCTGCAGGAAGCTGGCTTTACCATCAAAAATTGCCTGGTGATTGAAAAAGGAACGCTTGGAGGGATTGGCGATCTGAAAGGAAGCTATGCGAGCAGCGCAGAATGGGTGATCTTCTGTCAAAAAGGGCGGAGAATTTTCAACTCAACTACGTTTCTGGAAAACCGGAATAGAGAAGGCACCATGTTTCACAAGGGACGCCAACCCAGCAAACGGTATAAGACACGGTTTTCGGACTGCTGGTTTGGCTCAGAATACCCGAAGGCCACACATCATTCCATGTGGCAGAAAAAGAATGGAATCTTTCATCCAACGGTAAAAAACGAAGTCTGTCTGCAGTGGCTGATTCAAATATCCAGTAATCCGGGTGATTTAGTATTCGATGGATTTATGGGAACGGGAAGTACAGCGCTGGCTGCGATTCAATCTGGACGAAAATTTACCGGAACGGAAATCTCAGAGGAATATTGGAAAATCGCGCAAGAGCGGATTCGGGAGAACAGAAAGGGGGTGCGGTCGGATGAAGAATAAAACCACACGCCTGCGGTTTGAAGAAGAGGAACTGGCGAATAAGCCGGTTGCCCGTGCGGCGAAGAAAGCGGAACGGGCTGCGGATAAGGCGGATGCCGCAAAAGCCCGGCTGCCCACAAAGAATAAGCTGAAGCATGAGAAAGATAAGGCAGCTGACCGCAAGGAGCAGCTGCGCTTTGGCAAAAAGGATAATTCCAAAGATGCGGATTCTTCTCAAAAGACATCTGGTCAGGCAAATAAGAAAGCAGTACCAGATCGGAAGAAACCGGCGAGCAAAAAGGGCGGCAAGCAGAAAGCTGGCACAGCAGGTGTTAATGAGCATTTACGCTTCGACGATTCAGCAGTGGATGTAGTGTCTCCCGGCAGCCGTATCAGCCGCACTGCTTCCCATGCGGTGACCGGTACGCTTGCTGGCCGTGTACACCATGAAATTGCGGAAAACGAGGATGACAACGTGGGTGTACAGGCGGCACATCAGAGCGAAGAATTTGCGGAAGGCGCTGCACGGACTGTTAGTAATGTCCGGTACGGTCATAAGCTGAAAGCCTACCAGAAAGCAGCCCGGCTTGACCGGAAAGCAGACAAGGCAAATGTGGAAGCCCTTTATCAGCAGGCGGTAGCGGACAACCCGGAAATTGCATCCAATCCCATTTCTCGTTGGAAGCAGCGCCAAGAAATTAAAAAGCAATATTATGCTGCAAAAGCTGCTCAGGGGGTTGCCTCTGGTTCTAAGGCTGCCAGTGGTGCGGCAAAAGGCACCGAAAAGACTGCTCAGGGAGCGAAAACACTGCTGGAACGGCTCAAAGAATTTGCTGTCCGGCATACCCATGCCATGATAATTATTCTGGTATTTGCTTTGCTTTTTCTGATGGTTTCCGGGGCGTTTTCCTCCTGTTCTGCCATGGTTCAGGGCGGTACTGGCTCTTTGCTGGGTACTTCCTTCACTGCTACGGATGAAGACATTACCGGAACCAATGAGGACTATAAGGCACTGGAAGCCGCACTGAAAAATGAGATCGACAATATCGAATCTACGCATCCCGGTTATGATGAATACCGGTATCAGCTGGATGAGATCAACCACAATCCTTATGAGCTGACTGCCTACCTGACAGTTCTGTTTGAGGATTATACCAGAGCGGAAGTTCAAGAAACCTTACAGGCACTGTTTGACCGGCAGTATACGCTCACACTTGAGGAAGAAGTGGAGGTGCGTACACGCACGGAGACACGCACCCATACAGTGACCGATCCGGAAACCGGTGAAACCTCGGAAGAAGAATATGAGGTTGAGGTGGAATACAACTACTATATTCTCAATGTCACACTTAGAAACAATGGGCTGGGGACGGCAATCGCTGCGTCAGGACTGACGGAGGATCAGCAGGAACGATATAACATCCTGCTGCAGACCCAGGGCAACCGTCCCTATCTGTTTGAGGATGATATTTATGCCACGCCTACCGGCCCTTATACAGACTATGATATTCCGGGAGAAGCTCTGACCGATGAAAAATTCGCCAATATGATCCACGAGGCAGAAAAGTATCTTGGATTTCCTTATGTTTGGGGTGGAAGTTCACCCAGCACCAGCTTCGACTGTTCGGGGTTTGTCTGTTGGGTAATCAATAACTGCGGCAATGGCTGGAATGTTGGCAGAACCACGGCAAACGGCCTTATGAGTTCCTGTGATATTATTCCCGCCAGTGAGGCACAGCCCGGTGATTTAATCTTCTTCCAGGGGACGTATGATACTGCCGGTGCCAGCCATGTGGGAATTTATGTGGGCGGCGGGATGATGATCCACTGCGGAAATCCGATCTCTTATGCTTCGATAGAAACAAGTTACTGGCAATCTCATTTTTATGCGTATGGACGCATTCGTTGAGGAGGTATGTGAATGAGTGCAAAATTGGATCGAATCGGCGAAGAACGGGATAAAGCTCTTCGCAGGCGGGATGAATGGGACGCCCGCTATAAAGAACTGGATAAACGGTATCGGGAACAGGAAAACACGGAGATTCATGACCTGGTTCATGCGTTTAACCTGACTCCGGAACAGTTGGGGCAGCTGCTGCGCCAGACTGCGCAGTCTCTTCCCTCTCCGGAAGCAGTGAATCAGGTGGTAAAGGAGGATACCACGGATGAAGATTAAAAAGTTTTTCGCGTTGCTTTTGGCTATGACCCTTTGTATGGGTGTATTTTCGGTAAACGCCTACGCATATGTGGACGAAAGCGCTGCGGCAGATGTGATATATATCTGTTCTCCCAACAACCCGACAGGAGCGGTTTTTAGCCGGGAGAGCTTACGGAAATGGGTGGATTATGCTAATAGAAAGGATGCAATCCTCTTATTTGATGCGGCATACGAAGCGTTTATTGAAGAAGAGGAAGTACCGCATAGTATTTTTGAGATAGAGGGCGCCCGGACCTGTGCCATTGAAATCTGCTCCCTGTCAAAGACCGCGGGCTTTACAGGAACCCGGCTGGGATATACCGTAATCCCCAAAGCGCTGAAGCGTCAAGGAATGAGCTTAAATGAAATGTGGGTGCGCAACCGCACGACTAAAACAAACGGTGTATCCTACATTATCCAGCAGGGAGGCGCGGCTGTTTTTACGAAAGAGGGACAACGCCAGATTCATGAAAGGATAGCTGTTTATAAGGACAATGCAAGGGTATTGATGGAAGCCCTTGACAGGCTGGGAATCTGGTATTGCGGAGGGAAAAACGCACCTTATATCTGGATGAAATGTCCGGATGGAATGGGGAGCTGGGAATTTTTTGATTATCTGCTGCAGGAAGTCCAGGTGGTTGGAACGCCGGGAGAAGGTTTTGGAGCCTGCGGGGAAGGCTACTTCCGGTTTTCAACCTTCGGCACGCCGGAGGATACAAAGGAAGCGGCCCGCAGACTTACGGAGCTGTTTTCCAAAAGAAAAATGAAATAATACAGAAGAATTGAGTCAGGGGACTATATGGGAATTCCGTACAGTCCCCTGATTCCATGGAAACCAAACAGAGCATGAACTCTTAAGGAAAAATATCAAAAGAAATTTGCTTATGCCAGTGATATTTCATATGAAAGTATAATGGAAAGATTAAATGCTCTTATATTAGAGCTGTAAATTTTGGATATATTATTTATATTAGTGCGAAGGGAAGTGGGTGATGAAACAGAAGAACAGATGTTCACTTTTTCTGTACTTTTGAAAGAATCTATGATATACTAAAATGCAATGACGGAGTCTTTTTTTACGATAGATTCTGGAGGTGGATTTTATGAAAGATGAACAAAAAATCTTCAAATTACATTCCGAATACGCCCCCACCGGAGACCAGCCTCAGGCGATTGCCGAGCTTGTGGAGGGCTTTAAAAAGGGCAATCAGTTCCAGACACTGTTGGGCGTCACTGGCTCCGGCAAGACCTTTACGATGGCAAACGTCATTCAGCAGTTAAATAAGCCGACCCTGGTGATCGCGCATAATAAGACCCTCGCTGCCCAGCTCTACGGCGAGTTTAAGGAGTTCTTCCCGGAGAACGCGGTAGAATATTTTGTATCCTATTATGATTATTATCAGCCGGAGGCATATGTTCCTTCGACGGATACTTATATCGCAAAGGATTCCGCTATAAACGATGAGATAGATAAGCTGCGCCTGTCCGCGACGGCATCTCTTTCCGAGCGCAGGGACGTTGTTGTGGTTGCAAGCGTATCCTGCATTTTCGGACTGGGATCGCCGGAGGAATTTTCAGGGATGAGCGTATCGCTGCGCCCTGGTATGCAGAAGGACAGGGACGATGTGCTGCGGGCTCTCGTGGCGATACAGTATGACCGCAACGATATGGATTTAAACCGCGGCTGCTTCCGGGTGAGGGGAGATGTCATAGAGGTGAATCCGGCGCAGGGCGGGGACAGCCTGATAAGGATAGAATTTTTCGGGGACGAGATAGACCGGATTGCGGAGATAGACCCGTTAAACGGTCAGGTATTCAACACGCTGGAGCATGTGATCATTTTTCCGGCATCGCATTATGTAGTGCCGCAGGAGCAGATAGACCGCGCCTGCGATGCAATAGAGAAGGAACTTGAAGAGAGAGTCCGCTATTTCAAAGGAGAGGATAAGCTGCTGGAGGCACAGCGGATTTCGGAGCGGACAAATTTTGATATAGAGATGATGAGGGAGACGGGATTTTGTTCCGGTATTGAAAACTATTCCCGCCATTTAAACGGGATGCCGGCGGGGGCATCGCCGTTTACGCTGCTGGATTTCTTTAAAGATGATTACCTTATCATCATTGATGAGTCGCATATTACGATACCTCAGATACGCGGCATGTACGCGGGCGACCGTTCCAGAAAGCAGACACTGGTGGATTACGGCTTCCGCCTGCCCTCGGCGCTGGACAACAGGCCGCTGAACTTTGAAGAATTTGAAAGCCATATCGACCAGATGATGTTCGTTTCCGCGACCCCGAACGTATATGAGGCGGAGCATGAGCTTTTGCGGACAGAGCAGATAATCCGCCCGACGGGGCTTTTGGACCCGGAGATAGATGTCCGTCCGGTGGAGGGGCAGATAGATGATCTGATAGCAGAGGTGCGTAAGGAGACGGCGAAGCACAACAAGATTTTGATAACGACGCTGACAAAGCGGATGGCGGAGGATCTGACGGATTACATGCGGGAAGTGGGGATACGTGTAAAATATCTTCACTCGGATATCGATACTTTGGAGCGTGCGGAAATCATCCGGGATATGCGGCTGGATGTATTCGATGTTCTGGTCGGCATCAATCTTTTGCGGGAGGGGCTGGATATTCCGGAGATTTCGCTTGTGGCTCCCGTCAAAAAAATCCCGTTATCTGACTGTCCTCCTGTCTTTCCGCCAGGACAGTCCATTCTGTTTTTTTCTAAAAAAAGTGTATCATAAACAAATACTTTTTACAACAGCTTCCTGTCAGTCACGCAGGCAGCTTCGGCAGCGCACTCCCGTAGGTGTCGCCGCAAGTCCGCCCTCTCCCGTCTCCCTTACACAGGCAGGCATGGACATCCCCACTTCTCTCATGGCATCTATCACCTCATCCGGCAAAATCCTGCTCCGAACGCCCGCCAGAGCCATATCCGCTGCCGAAAGCGCCACTACTGCGCCGGAAACATTTCTCTTTACACATGGCACCTCTACCAGCCCTGCGACAGGATCGCATACGAGACCGAGCAGGTTTTTCAGCGCCATCGCAGCTGCATGAGCGATATCCTCCGCTTGTCCGCCTCTCAGATAAACCGCCCCGCCGGCTGCCATCGCAGCCGCAGAACCGACCTCAGCCTGACAGCCCCCCTGTGCTCCGGCGATAAATGCCCGGGATGCTATCACACCGCCGATGCCTGCCGCCACATAAAGAGCTTCCGTCATCCTGTCATCGGAAAATCCATACTTTTCCTGCATGCTCAAAAACACCGCCGGAACAACGCCGCATGCGCCGGCTGTCGGAGCTGCAACTATCCTTTTCATGCAGGCATTGGATTCTCCCATTTTGACCGCCTTTTCCATCACCCGTCCTAAAAATTCCCCGCATATCGGCTCTCCGCAGTCTGCATACTTCTGCAGCTTTCCGCCGTCCGTCCCGACCAGACCGCTGCGGGATTTTAATGCAGGATCGTAGTTTTCATTCGCTTCCCGCATCGCCTGATACATCGCTTTTAACTGGGAAAAGGACTCCTCCTCCGAAATCTGGCGTTCCTTACAGTCATCCTCTTCCACGGCTTTCCAAAAGCCGCCGCTTATCTCCTCTGCCCGTTCGCAGAGTTCTTCCAATGAACAATACATTTATCTCTCCTCCAGACAAAGATATATCACCTTTTCAATGCCGTCTTCCTTTTCCAGCTCCGCTATCTGTGCATAAGGCACTTCCTGGTCAACCTCAATGACCATAACCGCCTGACCGCCCCGCGCATCCCGGTACACCTGCATCGTACCAATGTTGATGCCCGCTTCGCCAAGACGTGAAGTCACCTTCACGATGCAGCCCGGTCTGTCCTGATTATATACGACCAGCGTAGGCGCTTCTCCTGAAAAATTCGCCGTCAGCCCGTCTATCTCGCTTATCCTTATCCTTCCGCCACCGATGGAAGCACCTATCACTTCCAGCTTTCTGCCGCTTATCCCTGTCACTTCCAGCTTGACCGAATTCGGATGGGCATTCTGTAAAGAAATCCCCTGTATAGAAAATTCCATTCCCGCCTTTTTTGCTTCTTCAAAGCTTTCCGGAATCCTCGGGTCATCCACCGCCAGTCCCAAAAGCCCCGCTACCAGCGCCCGGTCCGTACCATGCCCCTTCCCTGTCGCCAGAAAAGAGCCGTGCAGAAAAATATCCGCCTTTACCACCTTTTCGCCCAGAAGCTTCGCCGTCGTCTGTCCGATCCGAGCCGCTCCCGCCGTATGGGAGCTGGACGGACCGACCATCACAGGGCCGACAATATCCAGTATATTCATCACTTATCCTCCTAGCCATATCAAAAACAGGCAAACACTTTTGCCCCAAATATCATATCCTATCAATATCATACATGAATCCGTTGTGAAAGGCAATCACTATGAAAATAGGCATCGCAGGCTTTTCCTCATCCGCCGGAAACTATGAAAGGGCGCTGAAGATTTCTTACGCGCGCCTGCCTTTTTCCGCTGCCGCCCCTCTCCTGACCGAAGTTTCTTTAAACGCTGACGCCGCCAAAGACTGGGACGGACTCCTCCTCCCCGGAGGCGGAGATATAGATCCCGTCCTTTTGCCAGACGATAAAACACTGTCCTCCTTTTCCCAGAAAAGACATCCTGCCTGTCAGGAGATCAACCCCTCGCTCGACAGACAGCAGCTTATGCTGCTGGAACGCTTTGTACATCTGCGCCGACCCGTCCTCGGGATATGCAAGGGCATGCAGCTGATAAACATTTTTTTCGGAGGAGGGCTCTGCCAGCATCTGCCGCAGGCTGACGCACACCGTTATAAACAATGTGACCAGTTTCATCCCTCGCATGCTATGCCGGACTCTTTCCTTTCCCATATCTATGGCGAATACTTTTTTATAAACAGTGCGCATCATCAGGGTATCAGCTTCCCGGGCAAAAATATCCGCATTATACAGCTTTCTTCCGATGGGGCAACCGAAGGCATCGAGCACGAATTTCTTCCTGTCACAGGACTTCAATGGCACCCGGAACGACTGCTGCCTCCTCCTTCCGGTATCCATGCCGCAGACGGCTCCCTCGTTTTCGCTCACTTTCTCACAGCCGTCCGCACAGATATGCACAGGCGTTCAGCAGCGTATCGGGGCGTTTCCCCGCGATAAAATAAAAATCCAGCTCATCCTTGTCCTCCAGACAAAGCTGCTGCCCGTACACCGGGATGGTGCAGGCGATGACGGGGCGCTCAGTAGCGAATAAAAGCCCATATCCCTTTTCTGATATCAGAAAAGGGAGCTCCTCTGCGCCGCCGTGGGAAATATAGCGCGCAGTCTTTTCCAGAGCTATCCCCGGCTTTCCCGCGCCGCCTGCCGCATAAAGCTTTTCTTTTTTGTCCCACTCGGGAAAAAGACGGCTTTGACAGCCGGAAACGCTGCTCTCTATCAGTCTCGGCTCCTTTGAGGCTTCCGCCATGAGCAGTGTCTTTTCCTTTGTCAGATAACGGAGCGCTCCCGTTGCCTTATCCGCCTGAATACAGAGCTCAGGCGTCATCAGCTCCACCATTTTGGCGTTTTCCCTATACTTCCACGCCCGGTCCGTCCGGTTTACCGCAATACCGGGATGTGCCTCCTGCGGCAGCTGTGCGCGCCTCGAAAAGGTCACCCGCACGATACTGCTTCCCACAGGACACAGCCGTAAAATCCCGTAGCGGCTCTGCAGATACAGCCCGTCTGCCCTTTGCTCCGTCCAGCGAATTGAAAAATCCGGTTTGGAATGGCCTATAGGACGCAGGCGTCCATTGTCCGGCATGTCTCCGAACCCATAACCTGCCGGCTTTTTGGCAGGGATTGCTTTCAACCTGCTTTGAGTGCTTTGGGGCTGCACCGGAGCGGAAAGAGGCTTCGCGGCGGATACCGGACGCCGGACAGGTTCTTTTGCCCGCGCTGTCTGTGCAGGCGCAGGGGCGATACCGCCCGCCGCCGGATGCGATGCGGCCGGATTGGTGACGATGGAAATCCTTTTACGCAGCTGTCGCTGTACGGATGCCGGCTGCTCCGGCTTGCCTGTTCCCGGTTTCTGTACTCCGCCGTCTGCTCTCTGCGCCCTTTTTTCTTCCCGCTGCTTCCTGAGCACAGCATTTTTCTTCGGGACAGGGTCCGCTATCAGCCCTGTCAGATTTCCTGTGTGCAGTACGCAAAGCCGATGCAGCGCGCGGGTCGCCGCCACATATAAAAGCTTCGCATGCCCGTCGTCTGTCGGATACTGCTCCCGGCCGGGATCAAGCAGAAGCACTGCGTCAAATTCCAGGCCCTTCGTATATTCCACAGGAAGTACCATAATGCCTTTGTCGAATACCGCCTTTTCCAAATTACTCTCTGCGACCGGCAGTTTCTTTCCAAGCTCTTTTGCCGTGCGCTCCGCCTCTTTTTCATCACGGCAAATAACTGCTATCGTGTCAAATCCGTTTCTCTGCCAATCCCTGCAGACAGCCTCCGCCCGCGCTATCAGCTCTACATCGTCTGCCGCCTTTTCCACAAGAACAGGGTCGCCGTGACGCAGGACGGGCTCCGCGGAATATCCCGGAAAGCTCCCGTGCGCCAGAATATCAGCCGCAAAGTCCGAAATCTCCACCGTATTCCGGTAGCTCTTTTTCAGGATACAGAACGCGTCCCTCTCGCCGGAAAGCATCTGTGTCTTCGCCTCTTCCCAGTCGTTTAAGCCGTATCCCATATGGATATTCTGGGAAACATCCCCCATTATCGTATAAGTGCAGTCCTTCACGCAGTATTTCAGTACAGCATAGACCATCATTCCAAAATCCTGCGCTTCGTCGATAACGATGTGGTGAGCCTCACTGATGAGTTCTGTCTCTTTTACCCGCTTATACAAATATGCCAGCGCCACCAGGTCGTACACATCAAATGCAGTTTCCGGCAGGACGCCCTTGTACCCCTTCGCCTGCTGTTCCGTCAAAAATTTTCTGTACAGGTCAAAGATAGAGCCTTTCCACACCTTTTTCCCAAAACGGTCTCTGTATGCACGGCGGATGGCCTTTTTTTCCGCATCGGTATATTTGACGCCTTTCCCTAAAAACTCATCCTCAACCTTGCCTGCAAGCCGTTCATTCAGCATCAGTATCTTACTCTGCACCGACACCCGCGGATTCTGACGGATATAGCGTTCTATCACCTCTCCGGGATAAAGTATGACCATTCTTTTGACGTCGCTTTTTCCGCCTCTCTCATCGTACACGCCGCCCCTGCCGTCCTTAAATCCCTCCACGAACTGCTTAGGGTCCAGCATCACGCTGTTTCTGGGAATGGTATCCCATTCCAGTCTCTCGCAGAAACGCTCAAGCGCATGAAACCATTGAAGCTTTCCCCGCGCATACTCCCCTTTTCTCGGTGCGGTAATACTGTATTTTTCCCCATCCCAGTCCTCATACAAAAGCCGCACGAAAAGCTGTTCCATCGTCATCTGCTTTATGCCGTATACGTCCAGATCCGGCAACACGCCTGTGATATAATCCAGCAATATCCGGTTGCTGCCGACGATATAAAAATCCTCCGGCTTAAATTTTTCCGCGTAGTTATACAGGATATAGGATATCCGGTGCATTGCCACCGTCGTTTTCCCGGAGCCCGCCACCCCCTGAACGATAACATTATGAAAAGGAGACTGCCGGATGATATCATTCTGTTCCTTCTGTATTGTGGCAATGATCTCACCCAGTACCGCCTGCTTGCTTTTGGCAAGATATTTTGTCAGCAGGTCATCGTTGGCAACCACTTCCGTATCAAAATAATCCAGAAGCTTCGCGTTCTCTATCTCAAACGTCCGCTTCAGCTTCAGGTCTATCTTCATCCTGCCGCCGCCCGGGACCGGATAGCTGCATTTTCCAAGACCGTTTTCATAATAAGCGTTGGCAACCGGCGCCCGCCAGTCCACGACCATCCAGTGCGTCGTATCGGAAAAGATACCGCCGCGTCCGATATAGAGCGACTCCTCCTTGTCCAGCATCTCATCCTGAAAGACTATCCTGCCGAAATACGGCTTTTTTATCGCTTTTTCGTTGCGTTCCAGCGCCCGCTTCATATGGCTGTGCATCGTCACGGTATTGTTCAGTATCGTCAGCACTTCCGTGTCATTATCATGATAATGCTCCAGCATCTCGTCGATATCTTCCTGCATTCTGGCGACTTCTTTACCGTATTCCTCCACATTGTCGCGCACGACCTCCAGAGTTCTCGCCAGATAAGCTTCTTCGTCACGGCGGCTTATCCCCGCCATGATGTTGTTTTCCTGCTTCATACAGCGCTCCTTTCCTGCGTCCTTTATTTTTTATTTCAGCCATTCAAGGCTTTACGCCCGTCCTTTTTCTGCCGCCTTTATCCTTATCCGGCAGTCCGCCACATACTGATAATTCGCCTCAAGCGTATAATCTACCTCCACGATCATGCAGCGTTCCTCCTTCATGCATGCCACGCGGGTTGTATCCAGCCCTATCATAATCACACCGTAGGGCGTCTGGTACCGGGTGAGCGTCTTTTTCCCCACCTCAAAATTCATCTGCACGTTCAAAATGCCCCGCTTTGTCAGCGTCATCTCCCTGTCCCGGATACGTATCACATTTTTGACAGGCTCCTGAAATCCTTCCAGATACTCGTCATACAAAAGAAAATCTGCTCCGTTTTTCTCATAGTATTCGCCCTGCTGGACAGTTTCGATATCATCTCCATCCTCCCCTTCCATAAACTGCAGGCCACGGATGGATATCATCACATCTTTTGTCATAGTCCGATCCTCTATTCTAATATTCTTCGATATTTACTACTTTTGCACTCAAAATACCGTATTTTATGATGGAATTTGCAAAATGTACGAACTGCTCTGCTCCATCGCTTACAAAAAAGCGGTATTTATTCGACCCGAGAGCAGGCGGAACAGGATTGAACAATCCTTTTTCCATCAAAAGCTCCTTTAACTCCCTCGCCGTTTCATAGGCAGGATTGACCAGCTTCACATGATCGCCCATAACTTTCCCTATCGTGGAACGTATCAGCGGATAATGCGTACATCCAAGTATCAGCGTGTCTATTCCCGTATCTATCAGCTCGCTCAGATATCGCATCGCTATCTCGTCCGTTACCGGATCCTGCCAGAGCCCTTCTTCCACAAGCGGAACAAAAAGCGGGCACGCTTTCCCCGTCACCTGCACATCCGGTCTGAGCTGGCGGATATATGTAGTATAGATACCGCTGCCTATCGTCCCTGCTGTCGCGATAACGCCGACCTGCCCGTTACGAGTCACTTCTGCCGCTGTTTTTGCGCCCGGACGCACTACACCTATGATAGGGATATCGATTTCCTTTTCCAGCTCATCCAGCGCATACGCGCTCGCCGTATTGCACGCCACCACGATTGCCTTTACCTTCTGCGTCTCCAGAAAGCGTACTATCTGCCGGGAATACCTGGTCACAGTCTCCCTCGACTTGCTGCCGTAGGGGACCCGCGCCGTATCTCCGAAATATATTATTTTTTCATTCGGTATCTGCCTCATTATCTCCCGCATCACGGTCAGCCCGCCCATACCGGAATCAAAAACGCCGATCGGCATTTCCAGAAGCTCTTTATCTTCCACTGTCTTCATTCCACTTTTCCCCAAACCATTCTTCTATTTGCTCCAGCAGCGCAAAACGTATCTCCACCTCGCCCGCCTTCGCCGCAAGCATC
>ENA-ORMO01002827-ORMO01002827.1-human-gut-metagenome-genome-assembly--contig:-NODE-2827-length-12726-cov-3.057138_pt1 | contig 12726 bp, 14 predicted proteins | sample MGYA00242106_ERZ509001 | MGnify/ENA primary metagenome ERZ509001 (study PRJEB26280, sample SAMEA2338736) | human gut metagenome | biome: human gut; feature: human-associated habitat; material: faeces... | reverse complement strand
TATCATGCTGCCGCAGCTCATCATGTACCGGGAAATGGGAGCGTACAACAACTATGCTGCGCTGTTGCTTCCGTTCCTGTATCCATATGGATTTTATGTATATCTTTACAAAGGATTTTTCGATCAGATACCGGGAAGCTATTTTGAAGCGGCAAAGCTGGACGGCGCAGGAAGCTTTTACCTGTATAAAAGGATATGCATGCCGTTGTCAAAGCCAATCATTTCTTTGATAGCGCTTCAGACGTTCATCGGAAACTGGAACGATTTCTTCTGGGCATGGCTGGTAACGGAGGATCAGAAGCTGTGGACGTTGAACGTGGCTCTTTATAATATTTCCAACAATGCGGGAACAAAGCAGAATGCGTTGATGGGACTTGCAGTCGTAACCGTTATGCCGGTCATCCTGTTGTCGATTTTGTTCTCGAAGCAGTTAAAACAGAGCATTGTGGCGTCCGGTGTAAAAGGCTGAGGACAGTGTGGATAACCGAGGGGGGAGTTTCCTGTTTATGTGGAAAAGCTATACAAAAGGAGGGCTATAAAGAATGACGAAAAGAAAGAAGGCGGTAATGAAAAAAGCGGCGGGAGCCGCAGCAGGATGCGCAGCGGCGCTGCTTTTGGTCGGGGGGCCAAAGCTGGCGGTAAATGCTGCGCCGCCCGCAGGGGGGGACTGGACACTTTTGCCTGCGGCATCGGATGAGTTTTCGGGGAGCGGGTTGGACAGCTCAAAGTGGAACAACGGCATCTGGTATGATGTGACGGGCGAGCTGGCGTTTTCTCCGGATAATGTGAAGGTGGAAAACGGAAATCTGGTGCTGGAGGCAAAAAAGGAAGAGCGGAACGGAAAGCTGTTTACTGCGGGGGCAGTGGAGTCAAAGTTTGAAGTGCCGGGAACGGACAGTTATGTGGAGGTGAGGGCAAAAGCGCTGGATAAGCGGGCAAACGTGCTGAGTGCCATATGGATGCAGTCGTCGCCGTTAAACTGGGCGATGAATCCGAACCCTGAAATCGACATAATGGAAACGTTTGATTACTCAAAGCTGACGAGTACACTCCATATCTGGAAACAGAGTCCGTCCGTTCATTTACAGGTGGGACAGAATAGATGGAACACGGGACTTGCGGACATTAGTGCGGATTACCATACCTACGGGCTGGAGCGCAGCAACGGCAAAATGAAGTTTTATTTTGACGGAAGACTGGCATGGGAAAGAAGCTCGTCCTGGGATTCATTCGTTGAGCTGTCGCGGCATATGGTATTGAGCCTTGAAGGGCACCTGGGACATCCCAACGAAGCATTTCTGCCATCTGCATTTCTGGTTGATTATGTGAGGACGTATTATAACAGTGATTTTGCGGGAGCCCCGACAGACGGAGTCTATCATCTGGTGAACGCAGAAAGCGGCAAAGCGCTGGCGGTCGTACAGGGGAACGATGAAAATGCGTCGCAGCTGATACAGACATCCGGCAGAGGCAGGGAAACGAGCTGGCTGTTAAAGAGAAACTATGATGGAACATATAGTATTTTGAGCAGGCAGAACGGAAAATCAGCAGACCTGACGGCGGACCGGAATGTGACGGAAAACGGGACGGCAGTCACTCAATACGATTATCACGGAGGCATCAATCAGAAATGGTATGTCGTGCCGACAGAAAATGGAAGATTTAAGCTCATTTCCGCATTGAGCGGAAAAGCGCTCTGTGTAAAGGACGCTGCAGTTTCCGACGGCGCACCGGTTATTCAGTGGAGCTGGGAAAATCCGTCGGTGCTGAATGATGAGTGGGTTTTTGAAAGGGGATAAAAATATAGACGAAAAAGTGTGTGCCTCGGCACACACTTTTTTTAACCGTTGCTTTACGAACAGTCTGAAAGGCGGTATACTTGCCTTAACCGGAAAAAGAAACAGAGGACGATACATATGGAAGAAAAAAATTTGGAAATACAGGAACAAAATCAGGATATTTCGATGGAAACAGAGGAAAAACAGTTTGAAATAACCGGGCAGGAGAGGGAAGAAGCTCGCCGCCGCAGGGATGAGGAAAAGCAGAATAAGAAAGACCGTCGTATACAGGCCCGGCAGGAGCGGCGTAAAGAAGTGCGGTTTTTGTGGCGCACAATTGAATTTGTGATGCTTGTGACATTTATTGCGCTGGCTATCGATCAGGTGGGATTGTACGGATTTTTATTTGTATGGCTGTTCATTGCGGTTGCGGCTACATCTCTGGTGCTGCTTCTTGCGGGCGTGGCGCGCGCGGTTGCCAAAAAGCGGACGGGAATCATTTTGCTGACGGCGCTTATCGGGATTATCGGCAGCATAGCGTGGTTTATTTTTCTGGTTTCCTCACAGGGGATGGGGATAGGGACATTCCACTTTTAAAGAAAGGTGCGCCGCAGGAACGGAACAAGAAGTGAAAGAAAACATAACGGATGCCTTAAAAGCAATTTATCTGTATACAGTCGGATAAAGATAAAAAATATGTCCGGGAACTGCAACCGGACAGGGGGAGAATGCGTTGAAAAAGATGAGGAGGAGTTCTTGATGGAGGACGGAAAAATTATCGACCTTTACTGGGAGCGCAGAGAAGAGGCGATTACAGAGACAGACAGAAAGTATGGGAACTACTGCCGCAGCATTTCAATCCATATTTTACGAAATGATGAGGACTGTGAGGAATGCGTCAATGATACATGGATGCGGGCATGGGATACGATGCCTCCGAAACGTCCCGACCATCTGTCGGCATTTCTGGCAAAGATAGTACGCAATCTTTCCATCAGCAAATACCGGATGAACCATGCGCAGAAGCGTGGGAGCGGGGAAACAGAGCTGCTTCTTATGGAACTGGAGGAATGTCTGCCTTCCGGTAAAAGTGTGGAAGAGGAGATAGAGGGCAGAGAGACTGCTGCGGCTATCGACCGCTTTTTGGCGGAGCTGGATGCAGAGGCCCGAAGGATATTTGTGCGCCGTTATTTTTATGCGGATGCGATAAAAGAGATTTCGGAGGCTATGGATATAAGCGAAAGTAAGGTGAAGTCTCAGTTATTCCGTCTGCGCGGCAGGCTGAAGAAACATCTTGAGAAAGAGGGAATCGAGCTGTGAAAAGAAGCGGGAAGCTTTTGGATGCGATTGGATATATCGATGACAGATATATAATGGAGGCGGCGGATATTACGTCGCAGAAGGCGGCTGAAAAGCCGGGGAAAAAGGCCAAGACGGTTCCGATGCGCTGGCAGAAGAGGGCAGCGGCGTTCGCAGGGCTGGCGGCGTGTCTGGCAGTCGCCGTATGGGTTATGGACGAAGGGGTGGCGATCTCTCCCTTTGAGGCAAAGACAGAGGATATCGCAGCGCCGGAGGCGGCAATGGATTCAGGTGTGGAAGCAACGCCGAAAATGGCGAAGGAGATGCCCGAAGCTGCAGAGCCGTCTGCCTATAGTGCGGAGAAAAAGATTTCAGATACCGGAGACCGGATGCTCGGGGCGGGACAAGAGGAATCGCTGCGGAGTGTGCAGACAGAAACAATGGAAATTCCGGCGGCAAAGGTGTCTGCTTTCGGGATACAGGCAGCTGACGGGACGCTGATCTGTACGCTGATAAGTGAAGATACGGAGAATACCATTGTTTTTGGTACAAGATATTATCTGGAATGTCTTACGGAAGACGGATGGCAGGAGGTCGCACCGGTAAAAGAGGTTAACTGGGATGATCCTGCATATGAGCTTAAGCCGGGCGAGTCTTTAGAAAAGAGCTGGAATCTGGAGAGTATTTACGGACCGCTGGAAAGCAAACAGTACCGGATAGGCATCCCCTGTGAGGAACACAATAAAGACGGCGCGGGCGCAGCTGTCATTTATGTGGAATTTGGAATATGAATTCAGCGATAAAGAACCGGACGGAAGCTATTCTGTCCGGTTTCTTGATTTCATAGGGAAGTTTATCCTGGAAAATAAAAACATGATTATGTGAATCCGCACGAAGAAGAAACTGTGTTTCTCACGGTATATATTTTCTGGCGGCAGCATTTGAGCGCAAAGGCACACACTTTTTTTGAGGTATTTTTTGCAGAGGGTCTAAACTTTTTTGGAAAGGAGAGCGTCTATATGATGAAAAGAAAAGAAAGGGGCATGCAGACGATGGCACAGGATATCTATGACCGGACCGTTTCCTATATCCTGGAAAATCAGGAAAAATTTTACCGGTTGGCATATAGCTATGTAAGAGATAAAGACAGCGCATTGGATGTGGTTCAGAACGCCATCTGTAAAGGACTTGAGAAATGCTATGACCTGAAAAATCCGGATGCGTTAAAAACATGGTTTTATCGTATTGTAGTGAATGAATCGATACAGTACATCCGTAAAAACCGCCGTGAAACAGTCAGCGCGGACGGAGCGCTTCCGGAACAGATATACAGGGAAGAGGCATTTGATAAGGATCATGAAGTCTATGAGGAGGTATTAAAGCTTCCGGAACAGATGAAGACGATAGTGATACTTCATTTTTATGAAGGGCTGACGTTAAAGCAGATATCAGAAGTTACGGGAGTGAATCTGAGTACGGTAAAATCGCGTCTTTACAGCGCATTGGATCGGATGGAGAAAAATTTAAAGGAGGCGGCGGTATGAGACCGGAGGATGGCAAAAAAGCATACGACAACATTGAAATCCCCGAGGAGCTTTCCGAGGTGGTGAATCGGGCAATAGCTTCTCAAAAGAAAGAGGAGATACGTGAGAAAATCAGAAAGAAAAAGCAGAGGGACAATACGGTGCGCATATTTCGTTATGTGGCATCCGCCGCAGCGGCATTCATAGTGTGTATGACGATAGGCGTCAATACGAGCGAAGCATTTGCGAAAGAGGTCAGCGACGTTCCGGTGCTTGGTTCGCTGGCAAAGGTGCTGACGATACGATCTTATCACGGGACGGACGGGGATTTTGAAATCGACATGGAAGTGCCGGAAATTCAGAAAGAAACGGTTTTGGAAACAGATCCTGCTGCAGATATGACTGAGGAAACAGAAAAGGCAGGGACGGAAAAAACATTTACAGGCGATATCAACGCAGAGATTGAAAAGATAGTGGACAGCTATATGGATGAAGCGAAGCAGGAATTTGCGGATTATAAAGAAGCATTTTTTGCCACCGGAGGTACGCAGGAGGAATGGGCGGACCGGAAAATGGATATCGTGGTAGATTATGATGTGAAGTATCAGCAGGGAAACATCCTTTCGCTGGAGCTGATAACCGCAAAGGGCTGGGTATCTGCGCAGGAAGAACGTCATTATTATAATCTGGATCTGGCAACAGGACAGCGTCTGACACTGGAACAGCTTTTGGGAGCTTCCTATATTGAAGAAGTCAGCGCAAGTATCAGGCAGCAGATAGAAGAACGGATTGCATCAGACGACTCATTGGCATATTTTGGATATGGCAGTATGGCTGAGGATGATGCCTTGCTGGGAATAGAGGGATTTTCGACTATTGCAGAGAATCAGGATTTTTATATCAACGAAGCGGGAGAGGTCGTTATTGTGTTTGCAAAATATGACATTGCACCGGGGTACATGGGATTCCAGGAATTTACAGTAGGCAGGGCAAACCTGAACCCGGCAGATACAGAAGAAAAATAAGCGCCGCATGTTGTATCTGCGCCCTTTCTGTGGTAAACTAACCGCAGGGGGAATGGAATGGAGGAAACAGTATGTTTTTACTTTTAGCAGGCGGTTTATTGGTCATCTTATTCGCAGTAGTGATAGCGGTCGTTTCTTCGGTCGTATCTGCTGTGGCGGCGGATACAGATGATGCAGAAGATTAAATGATAGAAGGCACATCGTATGCGCTTTTTATCGTCATGAAAAAAAGGGGAAACAGGCGGGGCTCGTCTGTTTCCTTTTTGAATAAGAAGGAGAGAAGAAAATGGAAAGCAGACTGACAAATTCAGACGCAAAAGAAGTATTTTCATGGTTTTTAAAAATTTGCAGTATCCCGCACGGTTCGGGAAATGTGGGACAGATCAGTGATTTTCTGGCTGATTTTGCAAAAGAGAGGAATCTGGAATATATTCAGGATTCGGTAAAAAATGTGATCATCAAAAAACCTGCGACACCGGGGTATGAGCAGGAAGAGCCTATGATGCTTCAGGGGCATATGGATATGGTTGCCGTAAAAAAGCCGGACTGTACGAAGGATATGACGGAGGAAGGTCTGGATGTGAAGGTGGAAGGCGACTGGTTGTGTGCAGAAGGGACGAGCCTGGGCGGCGACGATGGTATCGCCGTAGCGTATATGCTGGCGATTCTGGATTCTCATGAGCTTGAGCATCCGGCTATCGAAGCGGTGATAACCGTGGATGAAGAAACCGGGATGGACGGAGCGCGTGAGATAGATATGAGCGTATGCCGTGGCAAACGCCTTCTGAACCTGGATTCCGAAGAAGAGGGTATTTTTTTGACGAGCTGTGCAGGCGGCGCCCGTCTGCACGGTTTTCTTCCGGCAGAATGGGAAGAACAGGAAGGCATTTTGTATGAGCTGAGTGTTGAAGGGCTTTTGGGCGGACATTCCGGCGGTGAAATCCATAAGGAACGGGGCAATTCCAACTGTCTTGCGGGAAGGCTTTTGTATGAAGCGCGCAAGGCGGCAGATGTGCGTCCTGCCGCGATGAAAGGAGGCCTCGCCGACAACGCGATACCGCGCCAGACGAAAGCAGGATTCTGGGTACGTAAGGAGGAGGCTGAAGCATTTGAAAAGGCTGCAGCGGCTTTTGAGGCTAATGTAAAAAAAGAGCTGGCAGTCAAAGATCCGGGCTTTGCACTTTGCATCGTTTCCAAAACAGAGGGCAGCTTTAAGGTACTGACAAAGGGAAGCGCTGAAAAAACGGCATTTCTGCTGCTGACGCTCCCGGCTGGAGTACAGTCCATGAGCGCGGATATCCACGGACTGGTACAGACCTCTCTGAATTTAGGTATCCTGAAGCTGGATGAGAGCGGGCTTCACCTGGATTATTCCGTAAGAAGCGCCGTAGGAAGTGAAAAGGAGCTTTTGCTCGACCGGATGGAGGCGATACTCGCCAGCCAGGGCGCGGAGTGGGAGATTTCCGGCGCATATCCTGCATGGGAATATAAACAGGAATCCGCCCTGCGCGAGAAGATGGTAGCGGTATATCAGGAGCTGTATCATACGATGCCCAAGATAGAGGCAATACACGCAGGTCTGGAATGCGGCCTCCTTTCCGGCAAGGTGGAGGGGCTGGACTGCGTTTCCATCGGCCCTGATATGAAAGACATCCATACGACAGAAGAACATCTGAGCATCCCTTCGACAGAGCGTGTCTGGAATTTTGTGAAGGCTGTTCTGGCAAAAAAGGATTGAAGCGATGATTTTTGAAACACATGCCCATTATGATGACGAAGCTTTTGATACAGACAGGGAAGGATTGCTTGAGGCGCTCCCTGCAAACGGGATTTGCCGTGCGGTTAACGTGGCGGCAGATATCTCATCTGTAAAAACAAGTCTTGCACTGGCAGAACGCTATCCTTACATTCATGCGGCGCTGGGCGTACACCCGTCCAGCGTAGGAGAGCTTTCAGAGGAGAAGTTTTCATGGCTGGAAAAGCAGCTTTCGCATCCAAAGGCGGTCGCAGTCGGTGAGATAGGGCTGGATTATTATTGGGATAAAGAGGAAAAAGTGCAGGAAAACCAGAGAGAATGGTTTGCCCGACAGCTTGCTCTTTCCAAAAAATTAAAAAAGCCTGTCATCATTCATTCCCGCGATGCGGCAAAGGATACGCTGGATGTGATGACGGCACAAGGTGCCTCTGAGCTGCGCGCGGTGATACATTGTTATTCCTATACAAAAGAGACGGCGCGGGAATTTTTGAAGTGGGACTGTTATTTCGGGATAGGCGGTGTGATCACCTTTAAAAATGCAAAGAAATTAAAGGAGGCGGTCGAATATATTCCGCTGGACAGAATACTTCTGGAGACCGATTGCCCGTATCTTACGCCTGAACCGAACAGAGGCAGGCGCAACAGTTCACTTTACCTGCCTTATGTGGCAGAGGCGGTCGCACAGATAAAAGGAGTGAGCCGCGAAGAGATAGAAGAGGTCACATGGCGCAATGCGTGCCGCTTTTTTGATATGGACGAGAAAGGAAACTGACGATGGCGACACTTGGTATTCCATCCAATACCATTGCGGTATTGCAGAAATACAACTTTAATTTCCAGAAAAAATTCGGACAGAACTTCCTGATAGACACTCATGTTCTGGAAAAGATAATGAACGCGGCGCAGATAACAAAGGAAGACTGCGTAGTGGAGGTCGGTCCCGGAATCGGCACGATGACTCAGTATCTTGCGGAGCGGGCGGGACATGTCGTTGCGGTGGAGATTGACAAGGCGCTCATACCGATTCTGGAAGATACACTGTCAGAATATGATAATGTGGAAGTGCTCAACGAAGATATCCTGAAAGTGGATTTGAACCGTCTTGTGCAGGAAAAAAACGGAGGAAGACCGATAAAGGTTGTTGCAAATCTTCCATATTATATTACAACACCGATAATTATGGGATTATTTGAAAGCCATGTGCCGCTGCAGAGCATTACCATCATGGTGCAGAAAGAAGTGGCAGACCGTATGCAGGTGGGACCGGGCACAAAGGATTACGGCGCGCTTTCGCTGGCGGTGCAATATTATGCGAAGCCGGAAATAGTGGCGAACGTGCCGCCCAACTGCTTTATCCCGCGCCCGAATGTCGGCAGCGCGGTAATACGTTTGGACCGCTATGCAAATCCGCCGGTGGAAGTCGGTAATGAGAAGCATATGTTCTCTCTGATACGTGCATCCTTTAATCAGCGCCGTAAGACGTTGGTGAACGGACTTTCTAACGCTCCGGGACTGTGTGTTTCCAAAGAGGCGGTAAAGGAGGCGCTGGCGCAGATGGGGCTTTCCGAGACGATAAGGGGCGAAGCTTTGACGCTGGAGCAGTTTGCTCGTTTGTCGGATATTTTGTCCATAAAAGGATAAAGGCTGGGAACAAAAAGACGGAACGACCGTTTCAGAGAAAAGAAATGCCTGTCCGCGGGACGGCGGGCAGGCATTATGGAAGGAAGTCTTCAAAAATATACATTTGGAATGTCTTTTGACAGCTTGTCAGTTCCTGGGGCGAGCGTATCACCCATCCGGCGCAGTCCGATCCAAAAAGCCTGCGGCATAATTGCAGGGAGGGGTCATTTTTGAAGCGCCAGTTATAGGAAATGAAATCAGGACGGCTGATAACATTTAAAACCATCTTTCCGAATAAAAACTGGAACGGATCGGGAGTATGATTTTCAATATTAAAATTAGTAGAGAGCTGCCCGCGGAATATCTGCGGGCGGTTTTTTCTATACCACAAAAGAGCGGCAGGATGAAAGGATTCCACGCAGTAAGAGCCTCTATAAGAGGAGAGCAGCGAGTCTATCTTTTGCGGGATATTGAAATCCATCCGATCCATCTTTATCTCTACAAGAAGAGGAACACGTCCGGCGACGAGCTGCAGCGCTTCTTCAAAAGAAGGAATATGTTCAGAGCTGTCTGCCAGGGACAGCCTGCGAAGTTCATCAAAGGTCATGGAGTCTACGCGGCGGTCGATGGAGCACATGCGGCTTAGTGTTGCATCATGAAAAACGACAGGGATGCCGTCTGCAGAAAGCTGCACGTCCATTTCGATGCCATATCCGTTTTCAACCGCCCGTGAAAAAGCTGCAAGGGAATTTTCGGGCACCGATACATTGCCGTCATGCAGTCCGCGGTGTGCGAAAAAACAACCCCGGAAAATATCGGCATCCGGCCTGCGTATTCTGGGATGCAGTAAGAACAGGTAGAGCAGGAGAAGGATACAGATGATTAAAAGGAGAGTTTTCATAATATTTTCTTCCGTTGGTATTTGTTGTCGGTTTGTGCGATTATAGTATATGCTTTTCATGAAAAAATGTCAAAGAAACAGTGGCATGTATGGCAGGAATGGGTTACACTTAAAAAGTGAAAAAACGTAACAGATAAGGAGCGGTAAAAGATGAGGACAATACAGGTGACGGCAGTGCGCGATGCGGTACGCGACATGTGTATCGAAGCCAATTACAGCCTTTCTCAAGACATGTGCAGTGTATTTGAAAAAGCGCGGCAGGAGGAAAAATCTCCGCTGGGGAGGCAGATTCTGGATCAGCTTTCCGAAAATCTGGAAATTGCCCAGAATGAGGACATCCCAATCTGTCAGGATACCGGAATGGCAGTTGTTTTTATAGAAGCAGGGCAGGATGTCCATTTTGAAGGCGGAAGCCTTGAGGATGCGGTCAACGAAGGAATACGCCGCGGATATACGGAGGGCTATCTGCGTAAATCGGTAGTAAAGGATCCTCTGATCCGTGAAAATACAAAAGATAATACACCGGGCGTGATTTACTATAATATTGTGAAGGGAGACGGTGTAAAGATATGGGTTGCTCCCAAGGGATTTGGGAGTGAGAATATGAGCCGCGTTTTCATGCTTAAGCCTGCGGACGGGATAGAAGGCGTAAAAAATGCCGTTCTGACAGCGGTGCGCGATGCGGGACCGAATGCCTGTCCCCCGATGGTGGTAGGCGTTGGTGTCGGCGGTACGTTTGAAAAGTGTGCGCTTATGGCAAAGCAGGCGCTTCTGAGGACGGCAGGAGAGCATTCGCCTGTTTCATATGTAAAAGAGATGGAAGAAGAGCTCCTTTTGAAGATAAATCAGACAGGTATCGGCCCTGGAGGGCTGGGAGGGAGCACAACAGCGTTGGCGGTGAACATCAATACATACCCGACGCATATCGCGGGACTTCCGGTTGCGGTCAATATATGTTGTCATGTAAACCGCCATGCTGTCCGGGAACTTTGAAAAAGCAAAAGGAGGATTTTCTGATATGAAAAAACAGATCAGAGTGCCTATGACCAGAGAGGAAGCGGCATCCCTGAAAGCGGGAGAGTATGTTTACCTGACGGGAACCATCTATACTGCCCGCGATGCGGCGCACAAACGGATGCAGGAGGCTCTCGGGGCAGGAGAGGAGCTTCCCGTTGATATAAAAGATGCGGTTATTTATTATATGGGACCTTCTCCGGCGCGTGAAGGCAGACCGATAGGTTCCGCAGGTCCGACAACTGCGAGCCGCATGGACAAATATACGCCTCAGCTGTTGGATTTAGGGCTTTTAGGGATGATAGGAAAGGGGCGCAGGAGTCCTGCGGTAAAGGAAGCGGTCATCCGGAATAAGGCAGTCTATTTTGCTGCGGTAGGCGGGGCGGGAGCGCTTTTATCAAAATCGATAAAAAAGGCGGAGATAGTAGCATATGAGGATTTGGGAGCGGAAGCTATCCGCAGGCTGGAGGTAGAGGATTTTCCTGTTATCGTATGTATGGATTCATCCGGCTCAGATCTGTATGAAACGGCAGCAGAGACATTCAAAGGAGAACTGAAATGAAACGGATTATTTTGATGGTACTTTATAATCTGCCGTTTGTGCCATACTGGTGGTGGCAGCTTTGCCGTATGGCAAAGCATCCGGAACGATATACACAGGAAGAACGATGGAAGGTGCTTCAGAAGATAGTGCGTCATGCCAATAAAGGAGGCCGTGTTAAAATAGAGGCTCATGGAATAGAAAATATCCCGCAGGAAGAAAATTTTATCTTTTTTCCGAATCATCAGGGAATGTTTGATGTGCTGGCGCTCGTGGAAAGCTGTTCGCGTTTTTTTGCAGTTGTTAATAAGAAAGAAGTGCGAAATGTGCCTCTGTTAAAGCAGGCATTTGCGATAACTGGTTCGCTTTCTATTGACAGGGAGGATATCCGTCAGTCTATGGGTGTAATAAATCAGGCGGCTCAGGCAGTCCGGGACGGAGTGAATTTTTTGATATTTCCGGAAGGACCGCGCAGCAGACAGGAAACAGAACGCAGGAATTCAAGGGCGGGAGCTTTAAAAGCGCATATAAGGCAAAATGTCCCATTGTTCCGGTAGCTCTTATGAACGCGTATATCCCGTTTGACAGGAATACGATAGAAAAGGTGACCGTAAAAGTAGTATATCTGGAACCTATTCCATATGACGTATATAAAGGAATGAAAACGGTCGAACTTGCAGCGGAGGTACGACACAGGATAGATGAAGCGATAGCACAATATGAATTTGCTTGAGTATTTATGTGCAGTTGAATTGCTGTAAGATAAGGGGTGATAGTTACTGTTTGTCGGTAAGCTGGCAAACAGTAACGGATGATATGAGTTTTTGCAAAAAGAACTGCAAAAGCTCTTGACAGGCGGACACAGAGCTGATACAATAACTCATGCGTCAGGAAGTGACGTACAATTTCATATAGGCAGAGGCTTATTCAGAATATCCGGAGAAATACTCAAGAGGCTGAAGAGGCGCCCCTGCTAAGGGTGTAGGTCGTGTTAAAGCGGCGCGAGGGTTCAAATCCCTCTTTCTCCGTTAGCTCTGCCAGTGAAAAGAGAATCCTGCTCTTTGGGTTTCTTTTTTTTCGCTCCAGTACCAACTGTGCTGTACTGCAAGGTAAAAACTTTGTAAAAAAACAGCAAAAAAAGGTATTGACAAAAGCGGGCATGAGATGATAAAATACATCTTACCGCAGGAGATGCGGAGCAAAAAAACTTCTTCAAAAAAAGAAGAAAAAAGTGCTTGACAAAAGCGAACGGTTCTGATAAAATGAATA
>ENA-ORMO01002825-ORMO01002825.1-human-gut-metagenome-genome-assembly--contig:-NODE-2825-length-12737-cov-2.394969_pt1 | contig 12737 bp, 11 predicted proteins | sample MGYA00242106_ERZ509001 | MGnify/ENA primary metagenome ERZ509001 (study PRJEB26280, sample SAMEA2338736) | human gut metagenome | biome: human gut; feature: human-associated habitat; material: faeces... | reverse complement strand
TCTCGGCTCTTCAAGACAGCCGTTTAAACTGATGCGCGAGCCGGATGAGAAGGGACTTGACAAGGTTGAGGCGATGAAGCAAAATTATTATAAGCTGCGTCTTGACTGCCTTGTGATCCTTGGCGGAAACGGTACGCAGAAAACAGCGAATCTGCTGCGCGAGGAAGGACTGAATGTCATCCATCTTCCGAAGACGATTGACAATGATATCTGGGGAACAGATATGACGTTTGGCTTTTACAGCGCTGTAAATATTGCCACAGAGGCGATTGACTGCATCCATACGACTGCCGCATCCCACAACCGCGTATTTATTGTGGAGATCATGGGACACAAGGTAGGATGGCTGACGCTGTACGCAGGTATTGCAGGAGGCGCAGATATTATTCTGCTCCCTGAGATTCCGTACGATATTAAGAAGGTTATTGAGGCTATTGACCGACGGACAAAAGCGGGGAAAGGCTTTACTGTGCTTGCAGTTGCCGAGGGCGCTATTTCAAAGCAGGACGCCAAGCTGAGCAAGAAAGAATACAAGAAAAAGATCGAAGAGAAAAAATATCCTTCCGTGGCTTATGAGCTTGCGGAGGAAATCAAGGCTGCGAACGGACCGGAGGTGCGTATTACCGTTCCAGGACATACACAAAGAGGCGGAAGTCCGTGCCCATACGACCGGGTGCTCTCTACGAGAATTGGCGTGACGGCTGCCGATCTGATCATGAAGGAGCAGTACGGCTACATGGTTGGTATCGTGAACGGAAAAATGAAGAAGGTACCGCTTGCCGAGGTTTCCGGTAAGCTTAAGATGGTAGATCCGAAAGATCAGATCATTCAGGAAGCGAAGCTTATGGGCATCAGCTTTGGAGACTGAGCCTGCACAGAAACACGTAAAGAAGATATATGAAGGGGCTGCTGTACAAACGTAATGTTGTGCAACAGCTCCCGTATTTTGTTTCTGCAGAAAAAGACAGACAGGAGATGGAGTATGGGCTATACAGCATTGTACCGTAAATTCAGACCGGATACCTTTGCAGATGTAAAGGGGCAGGATCATATCGTAAAGACGCTGCGCAATCAGATTATGGCAGACCGTATCGGACATGCATATCTGTTTTGTGGTACACGGGGTACCGGAAAGACAACGATCGCGAAAATTTTTGCAAAGGCAGTAAACTGTGAACATCCTATCAACGGGAATCCCTGCAATGAATGTGCATCGTGTCGTGCAATCTCTTCCGGCGCATCTATGAATGTGATAGAGATAGATGCGGCGTCAAACAACGGAGTGGACAATATCCGGGAGATTCGGGAAGAGGTCGCGTATTCTCCGGCAGATGGAAAATATAAGGTGTATATCATAGATGAGGTGCATATGCTCTCAATCGGTGCATTTAATGCGCTGCTTAAGACGCTGGAAGAGCCGCCCTCATATGTTATCTTTATTTTGGCGACAACGGAAGCGCATAAGATTCCTGTAACGATATTGTCAAGATGCCAGCGGTATGATTTCCGAAGGATCGCCCAGGAGACGATCCAGTCGAGGCTGCAGGAACTGATGGAGCAGGAGAAAGTCGAGGTCGAAGAGCGGGCACTGCGCTACATCGCAAAGAAGGGAGACGGTTCCCTTCGCGATGCCTTAAGCCTTTTGGATCAGTGTATTGCTTTTTATCTGGGGGAAACACTGACGTATGACCGCGTACTTGAAGTGCTTGGAGCCGTAGATACGGAGGTGTTCAGCGATCTGCTCCGCAAGATTTTAAAGGAGGATCTTGTGGATGCGATTGGCACGCTTGAAAAGCTTATCATGCAGGGGCGTGATCTGACACAGTTTGTTAATGATTTTACATGGTATATGCGCAATCTCATGCTGATCAAAGCATCGGATGATATGGAGGATGTATTGGACGTCTCTACCGAGAATCTGGCACAGCTTCGCGAGGAGGCGGGGATGATCCGAAGTGATACGCTCATGCGGTTTATCAGGATATTTTCGGAACTCGCAAATAATATCCGATATGCGACGAATAAGAGGGTGCTTTTGGAGCTCGCGCTTATCAAGCTGTGTAAGCCTGAATCACAAAGAGACGAGCTTTCTTATATAGAGCGCATCAGAAAGCTGGAGAGACGGATGGAGGAATTGCTGTCGGGAAAGTTTGTGATCGCAGGAGCGCCGGCACAGTCAGGCGGCTATGCGGGAAATGCAGGTGCATCGGGGCAGCTAGGCAGCTATGTGGGCGGTGCGGGATATGCGAATGGCAGCTATGCCGCAGAGACAGGAGATTACAGCGGTATGTCCGATGAGGCGTTTGCGGCAGGCTTTGGAGCAAATGAATCGGGATACGGCAGTGAAGGAACGGCAGAAAACGGCGGATACGGCGGGCAGGGTTCCCCGTCCGGCATGATGCAGTATCCAAAAGCTGCTCCGGAGGATCTTCAGAAGGTGCGTTCGATGTGGAAAAGTATTGTCGGAGATACTTCGAGAATGTTCCGCGCCGTACTTTCAACGGCAGAGCCGAAGTTTAATGTGCAGGATCCGTCAGATATGAAGCTGTACGTTGTATTTTCCGATTTTCTTGCGGAACGGTATATCGACAGCAAAGAAAGAAAGGCAGAGCTTGAACAGATTATTGCCGACCGTACCGGAAAACAGGTTGAAGTCAAATTTGTACTTGCGGCGGATGAGGGAATTCAGAAAGGATCGCTGTCTGCAATTGAAATAGATGAAAGAATTCATGAATTTATTCATACAGATATAGAAATTGAAGAATAAAACTGGTACAATGGGCACGAGTGCGAATTGTACAGCAAGAAAGATGGAGGAAAAGATTATGGCAAAGCGTGGAGGATTCCCGGGAGGTATGCCGGGCAACATGAATAACCTGATGAAACAGGCACAGAAGATGCAGAAACAGATGGAGGAGAACCAGAGAGCGCTTGAGGAGAAAGAATTTACGGCAGCTGCAGGAGGCGGAGCAGTCGAGGTGACGATTTCCGGAAAAAAGGAAGTCGTAAAGGTAAAGCTTTCTGAGGAAGTAGTGGATCCGGATGATATTGAGATGCTGGAGGATCTGATCGTAGCAGCTACGAATGAAGCGCTACGTCAGGTGGAAGAGGCTGCTGCATCCGCTATGTCGAAGCTGACAGGCGGTCTGGGAGGTTTTGGATTCTGATGGATTATTATGGAAGTCAGATGTCAAAGCTGATCGAACAGCTTTCATCTTTGCCGGGCATCGGCGGAAAGTCCGCACAGCGTCTGGCGTTTCATATCGTGCATATGCCAAAGGAACAGGTGGCGCAGCTTACAGCGGCGATCACGGACGCAAGAGAAAATATTCGCTATTGCAGCGAGTGCTATACGCTGACGGATCAGGAGACCTGTCCGATATGCAGCAATCCGAGCCGTGACAAAAAAACGATCATGGTGGTGGAGAGTACGCGAGATCTTGCGGCGTATGAAAAGACAGGAAAATACGAGGGCGTGTACCACGTACTGCATGGCGCGATTTCCCCGATGCTCGGTATCGGGCCCGCTGATATTAAGCTAAAAGAGCTGATGCAGCGGCTTCAGGGAGATGTCGAGGAAGTGATCATAGCGACAAATTCCAGTCTTGAGGGCGAGACGACTGCGATGTATATCAGCAAGCTGATCAAGCCGACAGGCATCAAAGTCAGCCGTATCGCGAGCGGCGTGCCGGTAGGCGGCGATCTGGAATATATTGACGAGGTGACGTTGCTGCGTGCGCTTGAAGGGCGTGTATCTCTGTAAGCGGTTGTGGCAATATCTGAAAATACGGGACCGTGACAGAGTCAGTGCGGTGATATTCCAAAGCATGCTCCCAGTATACAGCCGCAGATCGTTTCCGCCATGCGTGAAATGGTTGAAAGGCGGGCGGTCTGAAGATCAAGATACGGGCTGCTGCTTTCGCCGTTTGCGATTCCGGTGATCGCTACATCGCCGACATCTGGCAGATTTTTACGGACTCCAGCTCCGGGCTTTAAGCATCCGGGGCGCACGAAGATGGAACCGACCCGTTCATAAGAACCAAGAGAAGCATCAATGGCAATTATAATTTGCCCGTGGTGCTTCTTTTTGATTTCCTGGTTTATTTTCTGAAGATTGAGCGCATGGACTGTATTCTCTAGGGTACCGTATACCGCAAGGTTTTCACCGGCAGCTTTTTTTAGCATACTTCCGGCAAGCGGACCAAGACAGTCTCCAATGATCCTGTCTGTTCCTATACAGAGAATGACGGGCGGAAGACTGCGACAGTCTGTGTCACACGCTGTGCCGGATAAATTATTTAGAATAGAGCGGAGCCGGAGGATGCTGAGCGCGTCAGGGCTTTCAGTGAGCTTATGTGTCTGTGGTGTGGGAAAAAGAGAATTTCGATAAGTTATCATGGCACGACCTCCGGCAGGCTTGTTTTTCTTATTGTATCCGTATTCATATCAAAATATACCGGATTGTCCGAAGCTGCGTACGCCCATTTAAAAAAATTATTATTTTTGTCCATGAATCACCAAATTCTGCATAAAGTGTATGGTAAGGTAATGCTTAGGCGAATAAGGAAAAGGAGTGAGAGGAGTATGGGCAAAGAAATCGTATTGCCGAAAAACATACGTCAGATGGGAGATGTGCATGGCAAAGAAAAAATATATATGGAAGATTACGTCATGACGTATATCCGTAAAAAGGAACAGCAGGGAGAAAATGGAAGCATCGGAATTCTTCTCGGAGAACGGCATGAAACGATGGAAGGCACTTATATTTTTGTCAGAGGGATTTACGAGGTACCCTGGGAAGAGGAAAATAAAAGATGTGCTAATACGAGGGAAGAAATAAAAGAAGCACAGCAGGAAAATACAGAAGATAAAGGAAACAAAGAAAGCAAAGAAAACAACGCAGATGCACAGACGAAGAAGACTGAGAGTATGCAGGAGCAGACGGAACGAAAGAGTGAAGAAGAGTGCATTGAAAAACCGCCGCTTACCTTAAAAGAACGGCTCCATAAAGGGCGGATCGAATACTTTCCGGGCTGGGATGTGGAGGGGTGCTGCGTGATCGGCAAGTACTCCCCGGAGTTATTGGAGCGGCTTTTCGAGATCCTTCCGGGAACACGGCAGCTCATTTTTCATTTGCAGGAGCAGGAAGAGACGGTTTACTGGAGAAACGAGAGCGAATACCGGCGCATACACGGATACTTTGTATTTTATGAGCAGAATCGCAAGATGCAGGAGTATCTTTCTGACGTATTCGGGGCATCTACAGTTGAGCAAGAGAACACTTCGGAGCGTGCGATCAAAAATTTCCGCGAGAAGATCAGGGAAAAAAGCGAGCAGAAAGCGGGAAGCATGCTTAAATTGGCGAGTTCTTTTTTTGTGATTACGGTGCTTGTGGCGGGGGTTGCAGTAAACAGGATAGATGAGATACGAAAAGTGCGTAATGTGACGAATATGAGCAGTAAGGAACCAAACGGACAAAGGGATCTGGAATATACAAAGGAGAGAATGCTGGCATTGCAGGAATCAGAAGACACAGTGCAGAAGGAGGCGGAAGCGCAGGAGGCTTCGGCGCAGTATACAGCAGACTTGCAGAGCGCGGATATACAGGAGGAAGCAGATCTGCAAAACGTAGATATACAGGAAAAAGCAGACTTGCAGAGCGGGGATATGCAGGCGGAAGCAGATCAGCAGAGCGGGGATCTGCAGACGCAAGCGGATTTGCAGAGCGGGGATGCCGCAGATACGGCAGATACTCAAACACAGGGAGTACAGGAAACGCAAGTGCAAGATGGCAGCAGGCAGAATCCGGGAGGGCAGGAAACGCAGGTGCAGGATGAAAATGCGGCATGGATGGCGGGGTCGGACGGATTCTGGGAGGATGAAGAGACGGATGCCAGGCTTCAGGAGAGTGCGCAGGAGACAGCGGCGCGCAGCGCTCAGGCTTCTTATGTGATCAGGCCGGGGGACACACTGGCTGATATTTGTAAGCAGTATTATGGAAGCATTGAACAGCTTGCGCACCTCTGTGAAGTGAATAATATCTCTGATGCAAACAAGATCATGCCGGGACAGAAGATTGTACTGCCCTAGAGAAAATAGAAAAATCCGCAAATTTTAATCATATCCAAGCAGGAATTTATACTGGGAGCGGAAAAACTGCGCCGCCACCTCATGCGGTAACGGTTGCGCTTGGTGGAGCTTTCTGGTATGATACACACAGAAAAGAATGGTATATCACAGGTTTGGCAGTCTGAATGCATCTGTTCTGATATTACAGTATGCATCTTGGGAAGATGTGAAACAGGATAAACATGGAAAATTTAAAGACAGGTATAAAAGATGAAAAAAGAAAAATGGAAGGCATTTACTGAAAAACTGAAAGAAAAGAGCCAGTTTTTAAAGCTGGATGATGACGATATAGACCTTGAAGATGAGATGCAGATGGAAGAAGAGCCCCTGTCTGCTGAGGAATTGCTGTTAGATGACACACCGGAGGAGAATCTGGAGGAGCGGCTGGCGCGCAACAGGAAATGGGTATTTCGGAGACGGCTTGCAATCGTGGTTTTGCTGGCTGCGATTGCAGGCGGTTTCGTCTTATATAACCAGTTTCACACATTTGAGGATTATATTATTGCCAAGTCTTATGAAAAAGAGGCGTCTTCCGGGACACAGTACAAAGAGGCAGGGAAAAATCTGTATCGGTATAATTCTGACGGTATATCCTGTGTGACACGGGAGAATGAACTGAAATGGAGTATTACCTACAATATGCAGGCGCCGATCGCTGATGTGTGCGATACAACTATGGCGGTAGCAGAGCAGCAGGGGAATCAGGTATATGTCGTGAATAAAGACGGTCTGGTAGGCAGCTTTGAGACACTCCTGCCGATCCTGAAGGTCCGTGTGTCGCATCAGGGCGTGGTGGCTGTTGTTTTGCAGGAAGAAAATGTTACCTGGGTAAATTTGTATCAGGCGGACGGTACTTCTATTGCGAATACGAAGGTGACGATGACAGAGTCAGGATATCCTCTTGATATTGATCTTTCGCCGAATGGACAGAAGCTGGCGGTATCGTATCTGAGCATTGAGGGCGGAAGAATTACGAGCAATGTCGTTTTTTACAATTTCGGTGCGGCAGGACAGGCAGATAACGATCATGTGGTGGGCAGGCAGAGCTATGCAGAGCAGGTGATACCAGAGATTTACTTTACAGATAATACGAGAGCAGTTGCAGTTGCCGACAATGGATTTAAGGTGTTTAAAGGAAACGATGAGTTTGAACAGACGCATGAGGAAGTATTTGAAAAGGAGATAATGAGTACGTTTCACGATGGAGAAACGATAGGCTTTCTGTTTGAAAGTGAGGAAGATAATGCAGCATACCATCTGGAGATGTATAATTACCGCGGACGCAAAAAAGCGGAAAGGAATATAAATGCGGAGTTTGAACATGTAAAAATGCAGAACGGACAGATACTGATGTACGGAATCAGAAACTGTGAGGTATTTACATCGTCGGGACAGCACCGCTTTTCATCTGCTTACGAAAAAGATATTGAGGATATATTCTATTTTTCTGAATTCAGAAAATATTTAGTAATAACGGATGACAGCTTTGACCAGATACGCATTAGCTGATCTGGAGACAGGAGGAGATTATGAATATACTTGAGATCGCAGTTGTCATACTGATCGCTGTTTTTGCAATTGCGGGGTGGCGAAAAGGTTTCGTACGAAAGCTGGCGTCTATGCTGTCCTTTGTGATCTCGATCATACTGGTGGCTGTCTTTCTGCCATATATGACTGAATTTTTAAAGACAGAAACGCCGGTATATGATTACATTGTAAAACAGTGCAGGGAGGTCATGGCGGAGAATCTGGCAGATGCGATTACAATGGGAAATGTAGATGTACAGAGCGGTACTTGGGGCGGATCGGATTCGTTAAAGATGGCGAATGCTATATCGGATTACAGCGATATAAGCCGTGAGCAGATAAAAAGCCTAATGGAACAGTACGGCTATGACAGCGCGGTTGTCGATGCGCTCAGTGATGAGCAGTTAGAAGCATATAAGGAAAAGTATGCGCAGCAGTATATACAGCAGTATTTTGGTGCAGAAGAGGGTGGTGTACAGGGCAGTGGAACAGGGCAGCTTACGAAGATTGAGCAGACAGAGTTGATCGAACATCTTCCGATTCCGGAGGCGCTGCGGGATCTTTTGCTGGACTATAATAATGACGAAGGCTATCGAAGTCTTGGAGTCACAGGTTTTGCAGATTATCTTGTACATTTTCTCGCTACAGTGATCCTGAATGTGATTGCATTTGTAGCAGCTGTTATTCTGGTACAGATACTTCTGCATCTTGTTATAGGCGCGCTTGATATTCTGGCGCATATACCACTGATCGGCGGTCTGAATAGGCTGCTTGGTCTTATTTTGGGATTGGTCCAGGCACTGTTCTTTCTATGGCTGTTCTTTTTGATTCTTTCCATGACATCTGCGACACAGTGGGGGCTGCAGCTTATGGATATGGTGCAGAGCAGTCAGACGCTTAGTGCATTGTATGACTCGAATCTGTTTCTCGAGATCGTAGTCCGCACAGTGGCAATGTTTGTGTAGACAGGATTGTATAAAAATAAATACAAAAGGGATTGACAAATTTCTTTTTCAGTGTTACACTTTACCACAACAAAGGAAGAAACCGATGAGAAAGAGAAGTAAGCATACATCGTGAAGTTACAGAGAGCTGCAGGTGGTGGAATTGCAGTACGGAACAGTTTGCTGAATGGACTTTTGAGGGCGGTCTGAATATTTTAGTAGGACTTGCCGGGAACCGAACCCGTTATCAATCAGGAGTGTATGATAGTACATGCGAAAGTGGACAATACGTCAAAGTGAGTGGCACCGCGATAATAAGAGCTTATTACCGTCTCAGATTATATAATATCATATTATATATCTGGGACGTTTTTTTTCGCGAAAGCAATGAGCCGTGCAAAATCGTTGCATGGAACGCTGGCTGCTTGCAGCCAAGCGTGACAGGCAACGATTTTATAGGGCGAATGCCCGCGAGCGAGATGAAGCGAAGCGGAATCGAGCTTGCAGCACGGCGAAGCATGGAAGTGCAGCGGAACGGCTGCTTGCAGCCAAGCGGATTTCCACATTTACTTCCGGTTCCTCCTTTGAACCAGCAGATCACCGGGCACGGCCCGCAAAAGAAAAGGAGAACAATATTATGAAGAGAAAAGTATTAGCAATCACAGCAGCATCCGTTATGGCATCCATTATGTTTGCAGGTACAGCAATGGCAGCAGAATACAAGGTCGGTATTATCCAGTTTGTGGATGACGCGTCTCTCAATCAGATTGAGGCGGCGATCGAAGAACGGCTTGATGTTTTATCTGAGGAGGGCGAAGATAAATATGTCTATGAGGGATATGTGTTTAACGGACAGGCAGATGCGACAACACTCGGCCAGATTGCCGCACAGCTTATTTCGGATGAGGTAGACGTGATTGTCCCGATCGCAACTCCGGCAGCTCAGGTCGTACAGGCGGCTGCGGAGGATACAGATATTCCGATTGTATTTTCGGCCGTATCGGATCCAGTAGGGGCGGGCTTGGCAGAGAGTATGGAAGAGCCGGGAGGAAATATTACAGGAACATCTGATGCACTTAATGCGAAAGCGATCATTGACCTGATGTTGGCGGCAGATCCGGAGATCAAATCAGTCGGACTTCTCTATAGTCAGTCAGAGGATTCCTCCAAGCAGCCGATTGAAGATGTGAAAGCATATCTGAAAGAAAAAGGGATAGAGTATATAGAAAAAACAGGAACAAACAACACCGAGGTCGTACAGGCAGCAGATGCGCTCGTAGCATCCGGTGTTGATGCAGTATTTACTCCTACTGACAATACGATCATGACGGCGGAGCTTGGCATTTATGAGAAATTTATTGATGCAGGTATTCCGCATTATGCCGGTGCTGATTCTTTTGCGTTAAACGGCGCATTTTGCGGCTATGGCGTAGACTATGAGGGAGTTGGTACGGCTACGGCAGATATGATCGCAGAGGTGCTTGCCGGAGCTGATCCTGCGAAACTTCCGATTCAGACGTTTGATAATGGAATTGCCACGGTTAATACGGAGACGGCACAAGCCCTCGGAATGAATTATGACAGCTTTGAAGAACTGTGTACTGCAGTTTTGGAGACAGTTACCGCAGAGGAATTTGAGTAAACGGCTGATACGTAGACGGCTGTTTGAAATAGGTATATGAAAACGATATTAAAGCCAAACGATGCCTGGCGAATTGTTTCGTGCTTCGCAATCTCACAATTCTGCCCCGAAATTCGGATATCGCGGTGCATACGCACCACTTTTATCCTCATTTTTGACCTTGGCATCTTAAAGTAAGAAAGCAAGGAGTATATTCATGGAATCACTGTTATCACTTCCGGTCGTAATGAGTGCGCTGGAACTCGGTTTTATTTATGCGCTGGTTGCGCTGGCGCTGTTTATCAGCTATTCAATACTGAATATTGCAGATTTGTCCACAGACGGCTGCTTTACACTGGGCTGTGCGGTGGGCGCGCAGGTTGCTATTATGGGCCATCCTGTTCTGGCATTGTTTGCTGCTATGGCAGCGGGGGTTTGCTCCGGTTATATCATGGCAGCTTTACAGACAAAGCTTGGCGTAGAGTCAATTCTTGCAGGAATTATTGTAAATACAGGACTGTACACCGTTAATCTTGCAGTAATGGGATTTTCATCGAATTTGTCGATTTTTAAAAGTGATACCGTGTACAGTCTGTGCAAAGACCTCTTTGGCAGTACATGGTATAAGCTGATAGTTTCTGTTATTATTGTTATAATCGTATGCCTTGTCATTGCATGGTTCCTGCGCACGCGGATCGGTCTTTCTATTCGTGCGACGGGAGATAATGCGGATATGGTGCGGGCGTCAAGCATCAATCCGGGATTCACGATCACAGTGGGGTTGTGTATTTCCGGGGCATTGACGGCGCTGTCCGGCTGCTTAATTGGGCAGTATCAGAAAACGTGTGATATCAATCTTGGAACAGGTATGGTCACAATTGCTCTTGCCAGTTTGATCATTGGTGAAACGCTCGTAGGCAAGCAAAACATGACACGCAGGATCATTGGCGTTATTTTAGGAAGCTGCCTGTATCGATTTGCTATTGCGATTGCGCTTCGCCTGCATATTCCGGCAGAGTGCCTCAAGCTTGTTTCAGCGGTCATAGTTGCAGTGGCAATCGCTTCTCCGTATCTGAAACGTCAAATATCCTTTAAGAAAAAGAAAATGGCTGCTGCTTCAGCAAGAAAAGGAGGGCGCGGTTCATGCTGACTCTTAAAAATGTGACAAAAGTATTTAATGGAGGAACAGTAAATGAAAAAGTTGCGCTCAATAACGTGAGCCTGACTGTGGAAAGTGGGGACTTTGCAACTATCATAGGAAGCAATGGGGCAGGAAAGTCAACTCTTTTCAACTGCATTTGCGGAAACTTTTTTATCGATGAAGGAAGTATATTTCTTGATGAAAGAGATATTACGTATATGCCGGAGTACCGTAGGGCAGTACAGATCGGGCGTTTGTTTCAGGACCCGATGCGCGGGACAGCGCCTCATATGACGATCGAGGAGAATTTGGCTTTGGCTTATCTGCGTGTGGCAAAAAGGAAAAATTCTGTTTTTTCAAGAATAACAAATAAAGAACGGGAGCTGTTTCGGGAACGGCTCGCGCTGCTTGATATGGGATTGGAAGACCGTATGAAGCAGCCGGTAGGGCTGTTGTCCGGAGGACAGCGTCAGGCGCTTACGCTTCTGATGGCAACGCTCGTTCCGCCGAAAATACTGCTGCTTGACGAACATACCGCAGCGCTTGATCCTGCAACGGCAGAGAAGGTACTTGCCCTGACGAAAAAGGTGGTGGAAGAAAATCAGCTTGCATGTCTGATGATCACGCACAATATGCATTCGGCGCTTGAGCTGGGCAACCGCACACTGATGATGGATGCCGGACGTATCGTGCTTGATATTTCAGGAGAAGAGAGGAATGGACTTACCGTAGATGGTCTGCTTGCAAAATTTAGTGCAGGAGCAGGTAAAGTGCTTGATAATGACCGGATTCTTTTGTCACGGGCAGAGTAAAGGACAATATAAAATAAATGAGGAAAACAGACAGTTCATCACAAACAGAGCTGTCTGTTTTATTATTAAGAAAGTTCATGTATATTTCTGTTCAGACAAACAGTTTGGAGCCTGTAAAGCGTATAAAATACAGGATAAAAAAGAGATTTTAAAATAGTTGATAAAAAAATGAAAAAAATTAAAAAAAGGTGTTGACAAAAGCAGAAAGCGATGATATTATAAGTCTCGCTGCTGAGGGAAACAGCAGAGCACAAACAAAACCAACAAAGCCGATTCGAAAGAGTCAAAAAAGAAATTAAAAAAACTTGAAAAAAGTTGTTGACAAACGAAAAAACTTATGATAATATATAGAAGTTGCTTCGCAAGAGACAACAACGAAGAACCTTGATAACTGAACAGTGAAACAACCTTGAAAAATTCTTAAAAGTTTTATTTTTTAAGGAACTGACCTTTAAAAACAGTAAAGGAAAGATAGCCAAGACGTTATCTGACCGAATCAAACATTTTATATGAGAGTTTGATCCTGGCTCAGGATGAACGCTGGCGGCGTGCTTAACACATGC
>ENA-ORMO01002822-ORMO01002822.1-human-gut-metagenome-genome-assembly--contig:-NODE-2822-length-12759-cov-2.290381_pt1 | contig 12759 bp, 10 predicted proteins | sample MGYA00242106_ERZ509001 | MGnify/ENA primary metagenome ERZ509001 (study PRJEB26280, sample SAMEA2338736) | human gut metagenome | biome: human gut; feature: human-associated habitat; material: faeces... | reverse complement strand
CGGTTGTCGATGAATAACTGCATTGCGAGGTAGTGCACCCCAGGTAAATGTGACAAGTCCATACTTAGGCAGAAGCATATTGGCTTCATAAACCTCTTTTTTCAGTTCTTCTAACATTGCTTTAGCCTCCTACTGTGTTTATGTAAAATATTTCGGGTTCTATTTCATAGTCTCTGTTGCAGCTTTCATGATCGGAAGCGTCTTCTTGAAGCGTTCGATAAATGTATTGTATCCTTCTACATCCTTCGGATCCGGATCCATCTTTGTACCCTTCTGTCCTGCAAATACTTTTGCATCCAGATAATCATCCAGGGCTTCGTCTTCTGCCTTGTTGTTCATGTAAGATGCAAGAAGTGCGATTCCCCATGCTCCGCCTTCACCTGCCGTCTTCATAACAGATACAGGAGAGTTCATTGCAGCAGCCAGAATGCTCTGACCTACGCCCTCTGTCTTAAACAGCCCTCCGTGTCCCATGATCTTATCTACTTTTACATCCTCGCCCTTTAAGAGAATGTCCATGCCGACTTTCAAAGCACCAAGCGATGTGTAGAGGTTGACACGTATAAAGTTCGCAAGGTTGAATTTACTGTCCGGTGTGCGCACGAACAGCGGACGCCCTGCTTCAAATCCTGTGATATGCTCGCCTGAGAAATAGTTATATGCTAAAAGACCTCCGCAGTCCTTATCCCCTTCCAGCGCCTTATTGTAAAGCGTGCCGAACAGCTCGTTCATATCTGCCTTTACTCCGAAAGCATCTGCAAATTCCTTAAAGATATTTACCCATGCATTCAAATCGGACGTACAGTTGTTGCAGTGTACCATAGCTACAAGATCGCCGCTCGGCGTCGTTACAAGGTCGATCTCCGGATATGCTTTTGACAGATCCTTTTCGAGAACGATCATGGCAAATACAGAAGTGCCTGCTGATACGTTTCCTGTACGCTGTGCCACACTGTTCGTAGCCGCCATACCTGTACCTGCATCTCCCTCCGGCGGGCAGAGTGGAATACCTGCTTTTAATTTTCCTGAAACATCGAGAAGCTTCGCACCCTCTTCTGTCAGAACACCCGCCGTCTCTCCTGCAACGAGCACCTTCGGCATAAGCTCCTCAAGTTTCCACGGATATCCCTTTGGAGCCACCAGCTCATTAAACTTGCGGATCATTTCTTTATTAAAATCCTTCGTCTCAATATCGATTGGGAACATACCGGAAGCATCGCCCACGCCGATCGCCTTTTCTCCGGTGAGCTTCCAGTGAATATAGCCTGAAAGGGTTGTAAAAAATGTAACATCCTTTACGTGCTCCTCACCGTTTAAAATCGACTGATACAGATGAGAAATACTCCATCTCTGCGGAATATTATAATTAAAGAGATCAAACAGCTCTTTTGAAGCCTCTCCTGTGATCGTATTTCTCCACGTACGGAATGGTACGAGCAGCTCATCATTCTTATCAAATGCCATATAACCGTGCATCATCGCACTAAATCCGATCGCTGCGAATGATTCCACCTCAACACCATACTTTTCCTTTACATCTGCAGCCATATTACTGTAGCAGTCCTGCAGACCTGCCCATACAGCATCAAGACTGTATGTCCAGATACCGTTCACAAGTTGATTTTCCCAATCATGACTGCCGGAAGCGATCGGCTTATTGTCTTCTCCGATCACGACCGCTTTAATTCTTGTTGAGCCAAGTTCAATACCAAGCACGGCTCTTCCTTCTGCAATAGTAGTTTTTGCATCAAAACCCATAATAACATCCTCCTGAATCGGTAAAAATTTCACAATATTTGGATTTATTATAGCACTCTTTTAGAGAATCCGCCACATTATTCTTCTGTTTCATATCTTTTTTATAACTTCTGCTCTTTCTCTTCTTCGTCATCTTTTGCATCCAGACTGCGCTTTCCCAGACGTACCTCTTCCATCAGCTCATTCATGGAATCATCAAGATGATCAAACAGATAATTCCTGCCGCCTGTCTGTTTTCCCAGATAATTACTCCTAATCTCCCGCTGTATCATCTCGATCTCTTCATGAAGTCCTGCCGCCGAAAGACGCGCAGCGCCTGCGCCGAAAATAATAATCTGTTCAAGCGCATCCGAGGTCGCCACTGTGACGTGATAACGCCTGTCTATTTCCCTTACAGTCTTTTCTATATACTGATCTGCCGTTTCCGCTTCTTTTGTATAAACTACATGAATATTGTGATACCGGAATATCTCGCCCCTGCCTCCGGAAACCTTATACGCACCAAAGACAAGGATCAGACGGCACTTTTTATACCCCTGATAATTGCTGAGAATATCCATCAGCCGGTCGCGCGCCGCATCAATATTGATCTTTGCAAGCTCCTTTAGGTCTTCCCATGCAAAAATGATATTGTAGCCATCGACAAGCAGATACTCTTCTGCATCTTTTTCCTGTGATCTCTGCCGCAGAGCGCCTTCAGAAAAATCTATGCGGCGGCTCTTTTTGTAAGGATTGTTCTTCCTGTATCCCTCATCCTTCTTCGATGAGCCGTACGTGCGTGCAAATATTTCCTCAAGCTCCTTATCCTCGGCTGTCGTAAGTCCATAGCCGCCCGCACGTTTTCTTTCCCGCATCGTACCGGCCTCTTCACGCTTTTCGGACGCATCCTGCGGACGTATGCCAACGTCCTCTGTCCGCTCACCTTCCGCCCTCCAACCGCTCTCCACATGCATATAGTCCCGCACGCGATCCCAGCTCACAACGTATCCTGCGCCGTGTGCGCAGAATACCGAACCCGTTGGATTCTCCAAATCTGCCTCCGGATCATAGCCTCTCTTCGCGATCACTTCCTCCGCATTGTGGCACGGCTCATACCCTTTCAGCGTACATGTCATACGCCCGCGCCCCTTTGTGTAAGAGATCAGCTCCGTCTGATACCCCCGCATCGTCACAACAGGAGCGCTGCCGCAGATCACTGCCGTCTCCCCCTCCATCTGCGGCGGCGCAGACGCTCCTCCCATCTTCTGAACGTCCGTCATCACCCTGCCGACCGCCTCTTGGGGAACCTCGATCCGAAACTCATACACAGGTTCTAAAAGCACGCTTTTAGCGCAGCGCAGCCCCTGACGGACTGCACGGTACGTTGCCTGCCGGAAGTCGCCTCCCTCTGTATGCTTCTGATGCGCACGTCCTGCGATAAGAGTAATGCGCATATCTGTGATTTCAGAACCTGTCAGCACTCCGCAGTGCTGTTTTTCCTCAAGGTGCGTAAGAATCAGCCGCTGCCAGTTTTTTTCCAGCACATCCTCACTGCAGGACGTTTCAAACTGCATACCGCTTCCTCGCTCCGCAGGCTCCAAAAGAAGATGCACCTCCGCATAATGGCGCAGCGGCTCAAAATGCCCCACTCCCTCAATACTCTGCGCTATCGTTTCCTTATATACAATATTGCCCTCTCCAAATTCTACCCATATACCGAAACGTTCCCGTATCAGTCTTTTGAGCACCTCAATCTGTACCTCGCCCATCAACTGAGCGTGTATCTCACCTGTCTGCTCTTCCCATACGATATGCAGCTGCGGTTCTTCCTCCTCCAGCTGCCGCATCTGCAAAAATGTTTTATGTACATCGCACTCCGGCGGAAGCTCAATCCGGTAAGACAACACAGGCTCCAGAAGCGGCATACCGGCCTGAGTCTCATCGCCCAGTCCTTCTCCGGCATACGTGCAGTCAAGCCCCGTCACCGCGCATACCATTCCTGCCTCAGCCTGCGGGACAGTTTCAAAGCTGCTTCCTGAAAAAATCCTGATCTGATTGACTTTCTGTTCCCATATTCCGGCGCTGTCCGCGCTTTTGTTCCGACTTTCCGCTGCGCCTCTGTCCTGCCACTTTGCGGCTGTCTCTATTTTCCGGTTCGTCAGCACATCCTTTACCGACAGATGCCCTCCCGTGATCTTCATATGCGTCAGCCTGTTGCCCTGCGCATCCCTCGTAATCTTGAATACGCGGGCACCAAATGTACTGCCGTATTCCTTCGCCTGCATGTAATCATGCATCCCTGCGAGAAGATCTTCTACTCCCTGCATTTTGAGCGCCGAACCAAAATAGCACGGAAATACCTTGCGCTGCGAGATTAGTCCCGCAATCTGCTCCGTCTCTATCGTCCCATTTTCCAGATAATATTCCAGCGTCTCTTCATCGCTCATTGCCAGATTTTCCAAAAATTCCTCCGGCAAAGAAACCATCTGCGGCTCTTTCTGTCGCACAAGCGGCTCAAAGTCCATACAGCGTCCGTCAAGCCGTTTTTCAAGCTCCTGCATCAGCGCAGTCCTGTCCGTTCCCGGCTGATCCATCTTATTGACAAACAAAAATACCGGAATCTCATATCGCTCAAGCAGGCGCCACAGCGTCTCGACATGTCCCTGCACTCCGTCAGGAGCGCTGATCACAAGGATCGCATAATCGAGTATCCCAAGCGTGCGCTCCATCTCCGCGGCAAAGTCTACATGCCCCGGCGTATCCATCAGCGTTACCGGAATGTCTTCCAGCATGATCTGTGCCTGTTTTGAAAAAATAGTGATTCCGCGCTCCCTTTCCAGTGCAAAATTATCAAGGAAAGCGTCCTGATGATCGACGCGCCCCAGTCTGCGGATGCTGCCTGTCAGATACAAGATACCCTCCGCAAGCGTTGTCTTTCCGGCATCTACATGAGCGAGAATGCCTGCACATATATGTTTTCCGGGTTTCTTCTCTGATGTATGCATCGCAAATTTCCCTTCCTTATTTTTATAATCAGATAATTATAGCATAGGAGCCATAAGAAGTCGATGAATGTTTCCAAAAATGTTCCCCCGTGATATCCCGATAAGATTCTGTCAGCCGGATAGTCCGGGGGAATTTATTTTTGTCGTTATGACAGGTTCTTTTTATTGTTTAAAAACAACTTGTCAAATTCCGGATTAAAATAATAATAATTTCGGGAATCTAGGTGCTCCTTCGTGCGTTCTAACGCCTCTCCGAATCTCTGGAAATGAACGATCTCCCGCGCTCTGAGGAACTTAAGCGGCTCTCTAACATCAGGATCATCAATCATTCGCAGCAGATTGTCATATACAGTTCTCGCCTTCTGCTCGGCAGCGAGATCCTCATGCAGATCTGTCAGTGCATCTCCCTTTGACTGAAACTCGATGGCTGAAAACGGAAGCCCCGCCGCAGCCTGCGGCCACAGAGCCGCCGTATGATCGATATAGTACGCATCGAAACCTGCCGCTTTTGCCTCCTCAACCGTCAGATCCTTTGTGAGCTGGTATACCATTGCGCAGATCATCTCCATGTGCGCAAGCTCCTCTGTGCCAATATCAGTCAGCAGCCCGCCTACTTCCTTTATCGGCATCGTATAGCGCTGTGCCAAATACCGCATAGACGCAGAAAGCTCTCCATCCGGTCCTCCGTACTGGCTGATGATAAGCTGTGCCGTCTTAGGACATGTCTTTTTGATCTTTACCGGAAACTCCAGATTTTTCTCATACAGCCACATGTTCTCTTCCTCCTCCCCACGGAACGATCTCCTCAGTCTGCTCCCCCTGACAATCCATCGTCAGAGGATAAAAATCGACTGCAAATTTTGCCAGAAGTTCTTTTCTTGCCTGTTGACACTGTCCTTTTAGCTGCTTTGCCTCCGCATGATCGGGGTGCGTATCGAGAAAAAGCTGCAGATCGATCAGAAAAAAAGTTACCTGCTGGATCTCCAGCAGTCTCGCCTCACACTCATCTGCAGGCGCGGCCTGCGCGACCGCCTCCTGCATCATCTGCTCCTCAACAAAAAATGGCTTGTGAAGCTGCGGAAAAATACTCCCTTTTTGCAGCGCCTGCGGCAACGGATACGGTACTTCCCATTCCTGCACCGGCACAGACGCAATCGCGATTTCGTTCATTCTCTTCGCCTCCTTTTCTTATGCATAAATCTCACTGTTTTGTCAGATCATATATGATCCCGTTCATCAGCATGATATTTTTAATAAAAATAAAAAAGATACCAGAACCAATTCTAAGGATCAGTTCTAGTATCTTCATTTTCACGTTTTATTTGCAGTTACTTTTTTCCTTACTGCGTTTTTTATTTTTTATCGGGATCACAGTACGATTCCCTGTGCGATCATTGCCTCTGCTACTTTCTCAAAGCCTGCGATATTCGCGCCTGTCACATAGTTGCCTTCTACGCCATAACGCTTCGCTGCATCAGAGATCTTTGCGTAGATATCGTTCATCATATCTTTAAGCTTCGCATCTACTTCCTCAAATGTCCAGCTCATGCGCATGCTGTTCTGGCACATTTCCAGTGCGGAAGTACCTACGCCTCCTGCATTTGACGCCTTGCCCGGAAGGAAAAGCATATCTGATTCGAGGATAAAGTCTGTCGCTTCGCGTGTAGTCGGCATATTCGCACCCTCTGCGATCACTTTACAGCCATTTGCGTAAAGCGCTTTTGCGTCATCGAGATTCAGCTCGTTCTGCGTTGCGCACGGAAGTGCGATGTCGCATTTTACGCCCCAGATTCCCTTGCCCTCTGTATAGACTGCGCCTGCCACCTGATCCGCATACTCTTTAATTCTGCCGCGGCGGACTTCTTTGATCTCCTTTACGACATCAAGCTTAATTCCTTCCGGATCATATACAAATCCGTTGGAATCGCTCAGCGCTACAACCTTTGCGCCAAGCTGCTGTGCTTTTTCTGCCGCATAGATCGCAACATTTCCTGAACCGGATACTACAACTGTCTTTCCTGCAAGCTCCATATTATGATCTTTGAGCATTGCGTCAAGAATATAGATAAGGCCATAGCCTGTAGCCTGCGTACGTACGAGAGAACCGCCCCATGTCAGACCTTTTCCTGTCAAAACACCCTCATACTGTCCTGTCAGTCTCTTATACTGACCGTACAGATAGCCGATTTCTCTTCCGCCTACGCCAATGTCGCCTGCCGGAACATCCTGATCTGCGCCGATATATTTGGAAAGCTCCGTCATAAAGCTCTGGCAGAATGCCATAACCTCACGGTCAGATTTGCCCTTTGGATCAAAGTTTGAACCGCCCTTACCGCCTCCGATCGGAAGACCTGTCAGAGCGTTCTTAAATATCTGCTCAAATCCAAGGAACTTCAGAATACCCTGATTTACGGACGGATGGAATCTCAAGCCGCCTTTATACGGTCCGATCGCACTGTTGAACTGTACGCGGTATCCCTTGTTCACCTGTACCTTGCCATTATCATCTACCCACGGAACCTTAAAAGAAATGATTCTCTCTGGTTCTACCATTCTTTCGAGCAGACCTGCTGCACGGTACTTTTCTTCATTCGCGTCGATCACGAGCTTCAGAGAATCAAGAACTTCTTTCACTGCCTGATGAAACTCCGGTTCTCCCGGATTCTGCGCTACAACGCGCTCATAGATTTCCTCTGTATATGACATTCTTACTGGCCCCCTTGCCTGAAAATAAATTACTTTTGTATTATACAATGCGCCAAACCATTTCGCAAACATTTTTTCATGTCTGTCTGTTGCAGACATTCGTTTTTTTAGTATTTGCGTGCAATATAGAAAAAACGAACGGCGCTGTCACTCACTGCGCACCGTTCGTTTTGTGTTATTTATTTTATTTACAGCCTGTCAATCATTTATTCTTTGTGAGATTTGCACAGTATTGTTCAAAAATATTTTGTATGTCGCTTCACCGTATCACCGCATCACTGTTTTTTATATACTGTCATTGCGACGTTTTGTCGGCTTTTAAACGGCTGTATCCTGCCCATTCCTTATCTGCGTTTTCCGCAGATATATCATCATACGCATTCTGATCTTACTCTCCCGCATTGTCTAAATCAGGCTGGTAGTCAGCGAGTGCCCCAAGCGTCAGATTCACCTCTCGCTCCTTATACTCGCCGTTGTCTGCTGTACTTACCTGCAGTTTTACCTCTTCGCCTGCCGCGTAGTAAGCAAGCATCTCCTTCATATCAGACATTCTCATCACGCTGCTTCCGTCAAATTTTGTGATGATATCGCCCTTCTGAAGACCTGCCTCCTCTGCCGGACTGTCTTCTGCGACCTCAGTAATGAAAATACCCTTCGGAATACCGTAATACTCTGTCATCTCACTGGATACGCTCTCACCTGTAATACCAATATAAGCGCTGTCCTCTTCTGCTACTGTTTCTGTACGAGTCTTCTTATTCATCAGATCCTCAAGGATCGGCTGTGCATAAGAGATCGGAATTGCATAGCCCATACCCTCTACGCCGCTCTCTGCTACTTTCGCTGAATTGATGCCGATCACATGACCATTCATATCCAGCAGAGCGCCGCCGCTGTTTCCTCCATTGATAGCCGCATCAGTCTGAATGAGCTGCGTATCATCATAACCATCCAGCTGGATCGTACGGTTCAGGGCGCTGACAATACCTGTCGTGACAGACTGTCCATACCCAAGTGCATTACCGATTGCCACTACCTGTTCACCTACGACAAGATCATCTGAATTGCCGATCTGTGCTACCTTTATCTGATCCATCGTATCATCCGAAATATCAGAAAGTTTGACTGCTACGACAGCCAAGTCATTTCCTGCATCCGTGCCTTTTACTACAGCCTCATAAACCTCATTATCTACAAAACCGACTGTAATCTCTGTCGCACCCTCTACGACGTGATTATTCGTACAGATCAAAAGCTCCTCATCGCTCTGCCCGATGATGATTCCCGATCCTGCGCTCTCCTGCTCGATCGTATAGCCGCCATCCGGCTGACCGTAGCCGAAATAATATCCGTACATTCCGAATATATCCTGAACCTCCTGCACGGACTTATTTGTAATAGATACGACCGCCGGCATCACCTCAGCGGCTACATCAGCCACGCCTGTGATCGTGCCGTCTGCCTTCACCTCATCCGCTTCATCTACACTGTCCGTATCCTCTGCTGAGAGCATTGTATAATTCTCACTGTTCTTCTGTTCATCGTCTTTATCTGCAAAGCCGGTCAGTCCGGTGAACGCTCCGACTGTTAATGCACCTGCGCACAATAATGAAATAACTGTTTTCTTCTTCATATGAACCCCTCCTTTGTTTTTATGGCTTAAGTATAATCAGCTCTTTTGACTATAATGTGATAAATTTGTGGTAAATTTGTGAACTCGTGGGATTTTCTTTAAATTTTCTTTGGCATTTACTCATCCGCATCCCTGTACAGCACCATCCCGAACCACGTCACGATATTATTGCCGTTCATAAATTCGATCCCTGCCTCTTCCGCAAGCAGCGGCACCACGATCCCATAGCCTTCGATACACGCAAGCATCTGCTCTGGATGACGGCACGGCGCATCCGGATAGGTACACGTTTTACAGATCGCGCACGATTCTCCTGAAAGCGCAATCGTATCAAAGGAATGTTCACAGAATATTTCTCGTATCTGTCTCGTTGTCTCTTCATGCGCGCCGCGCGTTGCCAACGTCTCCTCCATATTTGCTGCATCTGTCACCTCAGCGATCGTGGTAAACACAAAGACGCCATCATACGCTTTGCAGCGGTCGCAGCATTCTTCTACACTTCCCACTCCGGGCGGACAGGACCAACTCGTACCGTATCGCGGACATTCTTCCCTGCAAATACTGCGGACTCGCTTGGAAAAAGGAATTTCTTCCGACGTAAGCCACGCATACTGTACAATAGGAAGCTCCTGCAATCTCTCTTCTATTTTTTCCCTTGCTTCTTCCTGCATTTTCTCCCTTCCTTCCTGATTCCCTCTGAGTGCTGCGGCATTTACGCTCTTCTAAACGCACTCTGTTCTTACTGCGAACGCTTTAATCCCGCTTATCTTACAATAAATTCCACCCTTTTACAAGCAGGCTTCTATAAAGAATACCTTGATTTTTTCGACAATCCTTGCTATCGTTGATACAAAAGACAATACTGGGAGCGATGATATGGATTTTGTTTTCAAAGGTATCTTGGCGCTATTTTGGCTGATCGTCATACCGACCTGCTGCGGCGCCTTATTTTTCAAAAAAACTGAAGCATTTTCACCTGCCAAAAGTTTTCTGTTCGGATATTTATTTTTGTTTTCATCCGCAGAGCTTTTCATTCTTATCTTTATGTATCTGCGCCGTCCGCTGCATGAACTTGTACTCTGCTATGGCATCATTGCAGTACTTGGTGCGGCAGGCGGGATTTTCCTTTTCCGCCAGAGAAAGACGAAGCTTGTATTCTCTTTTTCCGCTGTGCGCAATACGTCCCTATACCTGTGGGCTGCTGTCGCGTTGATCACATTTCAGGTAGTTATAGCGGTTCTTCTCGCACACCACGATGCCGACGATGCTTTATACGTTGCTGCCGCTACGACAGCCGTTGAGACGGATTCTATTTTTCGTGTCAACGCATACACGGGACTGCCGTATGTACGGCTTCCGAGACGGTATATCCTCTCACCGTTTCCGATTTTTCTTGCAATCACAAGCCAGCTCTGCGGAGGGCTTCATCCGGCGATCATGGCTCACACGGTTTTTCCGGCAGTTTTCATACCTGCCGCCTACCTTGTACAAGATCAGATCGGCAAAAATTGGTTCTCTGACAATAAAACAGGGCGCGGCGTTTATCTGTTCACTGCCGCCGTTCTCATCTGGTTCTCCGCATACTCTGCATACAATGCCGGAAACTTTCAGATGGTGCGTATCTGGCAGGGAAAAGCGATCCTTGCTTCCGTCCTTTTGCCGTTTCTCTTCTACCTGTCGTGGACGATCGTAATGAAAAAACAGGCGGAGCACAGCTGGCTTTTGTACGCGATGGCAAATCTTTCCGCCTGCCTGCTTTCATCTATGGGGATTATTCTTGCACCGCTTATGATGGGAATATTTATTTTTATGGGGATATTTACTGTGCGAAGCGTGAAAAACACACTGCTTGGCCTGCTGTGCTGTCTGCCCTCGATCCTGCTGGGGGCATCGTATATCTTTATCCTGCTCGGAAGGAAATGGGGGATACTATGAAAGAAATGATCGAATGGATACTCTGGATCTGGAGCCTTTACTGGAATGAAGGGTTCTATCAGTATCTTTTACTTGTATCAGCCGTTTATCTGCTGATCTTTCACCGCAGAAAAAGCGGTGCAAAGCAGATTTTAGTTAGTCTTGCCGTAATTTTATTCGTATTCTTCTGCCCGTTTACGGCTGCGGCAATCCGCGCCTGCATCGGCAGCGATGTTTACTGGCGTGTGCTGTGGCTTTTGCCTCTTATTCCCGCAGTCGCTGCGGCAGCCGCATGGTTTGTAACCTCAAAAAAATCAAAGCTGCTCCAGATATTTCTACTGCTGCTTGTCACGGCAGCTATCGCCATAAGCGGACAGCAGATGTTAAAAGATGGAAACTTTGTCCGCACGGCGAACCGGCAGAAAATTCCCGATACAGCAGCCCTAATCTGCAATATAATACAGGAAGCTGCAGCTGCCGATGGTATCTCTGAGATACGGATCGCATCTGACGATGATGCTAATTCTTATATCCGCGTCTACGATGCTTCTATCCAGATGCCGTTTGGACGCTGGGGAAAAGGTGCCCTCACAAAAGCATCCCAAAAGCTTTATGAGGAAATAATTTCTGAAACACCTCATTATAAAAAACTTGCGCGGCTTGCGCTTCGTGCTGAATGCAATTTCCTTGCGCTTCCCCAGAGGGAAAAAGATCCCCATGCGGCGCTTGCAAAATACGGATACGTGGAGATCGGCACATCCGGCTCCTACACCGTTTACCAGTTGAAAGAATCATAAGTCTTATGGGAGGGAAAGATCTATGGCAAATTTCTGTTTAGTGATCCAATACGACGGCACACGCTACAACGGCTGGCAGCGTCAGGGCAATACTCCTGATACCATTCAGGAAAAGCTGGAAAATATTCTGGAGCATCTCTACGGCGAACACGTCGATTTAAATGGCTCAGGCAGGACAGACGCCGGCGTACATGCGCTTCGCCAGATCGCCAGCTACCGCATACCGCGCATCCTAAGCCGCTATTCCTGCCGCGAAGTTCTCGATTATTTCAATCGTTATCTGCCCCAAGATATCCGTGTGCTTTCTGTCGAAAAAGCCCCCGACCGCTTTCACGCCCGCTTAAGCGCGTCAAGCAAGGTATACGAATACCGGATTGACTGCGGTGAGATAGCAAGGGTATTTGACAGAAAATACCTCTACCGCATAGAAGAGCCGCTGAATCTTGAAAAAATGCAGGATGCAGCAGCACTTATGATCGGCACACATGATTTTAAGAGTTTCTGTTCAAACCGCCATATGAAAAAATCGACTGTGCGCACAGTTTACGATATTTCATTTACAAAACAGGAGGGAATCCTGTATATCCGCTACTGCGGAGACGGATTCCTCTACAATATGGTACGCATTATGACAGGCACTCTGATCGAAGTCGGGCTAGGAGACCGCCTTCCTTCTCAGGTGTCAGCAGCGCTCGAAGGCACCGACCGCTCTCTTGCAGGCTTTACTGCCCCCGCGCAGGGACTGTTCCTCATAGACGTCAGCTATCCTGAAGAAACGCTTCAGTATTGAGTCTCATCCTGCCTGTCATCTGAAACAGAGATACCGGCTTTACAGGGCTTTCAGTACCTGCCACAGCGCAGATACCGGAAGTCCTACTACGTTATTATAGTCTCCTTCAATCCCTTCTATCCATGCCGCAAATCTTCCCTGAATACCGTACGCGCCCGCTTTATCCATAGGTTCCCC
>ENA-ORMO01002821-ORMO01002821.1-human-gut-metagenome-genome-assembly--contig:-NODE-2821-length-12769-cov-2.474595_pt1 | contig 12769 bp, 13 predicted proteins | sample MGYA00242106_ERZ509001 | MGnify/ENA primary metagenome ERZ509001 (study PRJEB26280, sample SAMEA2338736) | human gut metagenome | biome: human gut; feature: human-associated habitat; material: faeces... | reverse complement strand
TGGCGGGGGGGGATGTCCTGTTCGCGGCCGGCATCTTCTCCATCCCCATAAAAAGTAACTATTTTCTTAATTTTGCACAAAATCACCTTTTTCGTAGTGACAACGTCCCTTTTTGTAGACTATAATAGAAATTGGCGCCGGTGGACAAGGCGGCGCAAGGCGCTTTTCCGCTTTGTGCCGTCTTGTCCACCGGCGATAATGACCAGGAAAGAGAGGAAAAAGAATGAAGAAATTGAGCGCACTGCTCCTTATCGGTATATCCTGCTCCGCCTTCCTTTTCGGCTGCGGTAAGCAGGAAGAAACTCCGGAAGAAACGCCTTCCGCTACCGTACAGGAGACAGCGGAAAGCCTGCCTCCTGAAACGGTGGCGGAAACAGAAACAGCTGCAGAAGATGTACCCCCGGAAGAGGGAATGGTTCGCAGCACGCTTACGAATGAATGGATCAGCGGCGACATCGCCGACCAGCGGCCCATCGCGGTCATGGTCCCCAACGATTCTTCCGCCCTGCCCCATTACAGCCTTTCCAAGGCGGATATTCTCTATGAATGCCCTGTAGAAGGCAATATCACCCGTCTCATGGCTGTCTTCAAGGACTGGGATCGGGAGGACATGGACAGGATCGGCAACGTGAGAAGCAGCCGTGATTATTTCGTTTACTGGTCCTTTGAATGGGATGCAATTTATTTCCACTTTGGAGGCCCCTACTACATCGCGGATGTCATCGAAAGAAGCAGCACGGACAATGTCACCGGCGCCAACTATGGCGGTTCCGGCAACAAGGGCGTATATGGAAATGCTTATTACCGCTCTTCTGACAGAAAAGCGCCTCAGAACGCTTATCTGAGCGCAGAAGGTGCCAATGATGCGATCGAAGCCCTAGATATCTCCAAAACCTATCGGGAAGATTATTATGAGCCCAACCATTTCCAGTTCGCCTCAGAATCTTCCCCCAATACTTTGGAACAGTACAATGATGCTTTTGATGTGAAAAAGATAGACATGGCCTCCTGCTATCCTATTTCCAAAACCTATTTTGAATACAATGAAGAGGACGGCCTTTTCTACAGGTATGAATACGGCGAACCCCATGTGGATGCGGCTTTTGACAACACACAGCTCGCCTTTAAGAACGTCCTTGTTCAGTTCACCTATCATGAAGTCAGGGATGACAACGGATATCTGGCTTTCCAGGTGCATGACGATACCAGGGACGGCTATTACTTCACCAATGGAAAAGGAATCCATGTTAACTGGGAAAAGAACGGGGATTACGAACCCACCAAATTCTATGATGATGACGGAAATGAAATCACTCTGAATACCGGAAAAACCATGATTTGCATCGTAGAAGACGGAGATGAATTCGGCTACGATTAAATCAACTGCGAAATGGACAAGCGGCCAAAAAGTCTCTTTGACATGCCCGTGACTCCTTTCCCTCCAACACAAACGAGGCGCCCATGAATCTCAGATTCGGGCGCCTTTCCTTTATATTCCGATTCGATTTGCACAGTCACTTTCCAATGCCAGAATTCCGTTCAATGAAGCGGCAGCGAATCTTCCCTTTCAGTATACATCGCCGTTGCCTATACGCATTCAGGGCACTTGCCCGTCAGCGTTGCCCATGGCGGGCAAAATAAAAAACAACAGGCGTCGTATACCCGACAGCCTGTTGCCGTTCTTATTCTCCCAGTCCGCTTTCAATCGCATGAACCAAAGACCGCAGTGCTTCTTCTTCGTCCTCGCCATCGCAGATCAGTTCTATTTCATCTCCGCATTTAACACAGGCTCCAAGAACGCTGAGTACGCTCTTGGCATTCGCCGTATTTTCCCGGAATGTAAAAGTGATCAAAGATTTAAACTGCATGGCCTCCTTGCACAGGATTCCCGCAGGCCTCAGATGCAGCCCCGTAGGATTTTTTATAACAACCTTCTGGCTTACCATGTAATCAATACCTCCTACCTTTTTATAGAACCAAACAACCCCGAACTTCTTCCGATCTTTCCCTAAATTCAGTATAGCATCATCCCCGGGTTATCTCAAGACTCAGGGCTGGCTACAGCATGATATTCTGTATCAGGTCAGCCAGTTTCCGGGCCTCTTCTTCTATCATGTTCTGGTCTTTTCCCTCGATCATCACCCGCACCTTCGGTTCTGTTCCGGATGGGCGGATGAGCACTCTTCCATCCCCGGCAAACTTCGCGTTCAGTTCCTCTATGGCTTTTGCGATCTCCGGGTATTCCATATATCTGTCCTTCTTGTGGTTCGGCACCTTGGCATTAATCAATGCCTGGGGCATAACGGTCATCACCTTCGCCAGTTCGGAAAGCGGCTTCTTGGTATCCGCCATCACTTCAAGCAGATGAAGTGCGGAAAGAAGTCCGTCACCTGTGGTATTCTCATCCAGGAAAATAATATGTCCCGACTGCTCCCCTCCAAGGCTTGCGCCGATTTCACGCATGCGCTCCAGAACATATCTGTCTCCCACCTTGGTCTGTTCCAAATTCAGATGTTCTCTTTCTCCCATCTTGAAAAAGCCCAGATTGCTCATGACTGTGGCCACAATCGTATCCTTTTTCAGTTTTCCCTGATCCCTCATGTGCACGCCGACAATTCCCATAATCTGATCGCCGTCCACAATCTCACCATTTTCGTCCACAGCCAACAGGCGATCCGCATCCCCGTCAAATGCGAGCCCCACATCCGCTTTCTCATACACCACTCTGGCCTGCAGCTCTTCCATATGGGTGGAACCACAGTTGGCATTGATGTTCGTCCCGTCCGGCATGTTATGGATAGGAACCACATTCGCTCCCAGTTCGCGAAGCGCCTCCACAGAAGTATAGTGAGAAGCGCCCTCCGCGCAGTCAACCACAATTTTCATTCCTTCCAGATTTACAGGAACCATCTGTATGGCATGGTTAATATACTCTTCCCTGGCATCGGTCCTGTATTTGATTTTGCCGATTCTGGTTCCGGTAGGGAACTCCACGCCCTTCATGCCGCTGTTTATCAACGCTTCAATCTCATCTTCCAATGCATCCGGAAGCTTATAGCCATCTTTGTCAAAGAATTTGATCCCATTGAATTCCACCGGATTATGGGACGCAGAGATCACCACGCCCGCCTCCACTTTATACTTTTTTGTCAGATATGCGACCGCCGGGGTAGGGATAACGCCCACATAGACCGCATTGGCGCCAACGCTGCAGATCCCTGCCATAAGGGCATTTGCCAGCATATCACAGGAAATACGGGTATCACATCCTACCATGATCGTCGGTTTATGCGCGTTCTCTTTGGTCAGCACAGTGGCTCCGGCCTGCCCCAGCTGCATCGCAAGCAGGGGGGTCAGTTCCTCATTCGCTACGCCTCTTACTCCATCTGTTCCAAATAATCTAGCCATCTTTTTCCTCTCATTCTTCCAGGCAATCTCCATGGATTTTATTCGCTTACTGTCGATTCCTGAACCGTTCTGACAATATTCACCGAAGCAACCACATTCTGCGCCAGGCTCACGCCATCCGGCAACAGAACGCTTACCTCCATCTGTACTGTTCCTTCTTCCAACTCCGTCAAGCCTTGATTCTGCATCCATGCAGCCACATCAATTATTCCTGTAAGTTCTCCAATGGCTACCTGGTTCAGATTATCCTGCAGCCCTCTTAGCCTAATGGATACTGGTTCCTCCGCCACTAGAGACACCTGATAGCCTTCCGGAACATTCTGTATTTGAATCCTAGCCTGATCCAACTCGCCTGTCCTGTCCACAAGCGGTTCAATGTTCACCGTTACAGCTACTTTTCCATTGAATTCGTCCGAAGTATTCACCAAGGACACTCCTTCAGGAAGATAATTCTGTATATCAATCAATTGGGTTACATCTTCCGTAGCCCCTGTCAAATCCAATTCTTCTGCTGGTATCGTGATCTCCGAAATTCCATCCAGCACGTTGCTCCTGCCGGCTATGGTTACAGTCTCCGGCGCGCAGCTGATCTCTCCTGTAGCAACATATCCTGCTGCCGGTTCCCCGGTTACTGACAAACTGATCGGCACCTCTTTCGTCGCCAGGATGGTAATAGACAGATTCGTCGTACTGATGCTCTTAACGATCCGGTTATCCGTAATCTCTTCGCCATCCGCATTCAATAGCTTGATGGGCTCAGTAATATTAATGCTTTCTGTAAGGCCATTCACATCTGCCTCCACAACAGCCTGTTCCACCTGGGAAATCAGGGACTCCGGACCGGAAATTTTCAGCGCATTGCCATCTGTCGTGGACACTCTGCTCACCACATACCCGTCCGCCGGACTTCCTGACTGCACAATGTCGATCACCAGCTGACGTTCTATTCTGTTTTCCACTTCCAGCTTCACCATATCAATGCTTCCGCGTATCTCCTGGATTTCACGCTCCTGCGTATTGCTGACAGAAAGCCGGATCGGCACCGTATTTGTAAAGGACAATTCCGAAAAATCGGCCGTAGCGGTAATGTCTGAAGCGCTGATGCCTTCCAACACGCTGCGGCTGGCGCGTATCGTAACCGTCAGCGAATCCGTATCATCCAGCACCTCATATGTCTTGCCCGCATCCGTAAGCAAATTGGTATTCTTCAGCTCCACCTGGATATTCCGGTAAGATTGCGTCCCCATCGGATTATTGATGTTTACAGAAACCAGCCAAAGCAGAATCGCGAAAATCACCGCCATGATTTTCAGGCCGATGTTATGCAGCAGTTTATTTGTTTTTTTCATTCTTCGGCCACCCTTTCCAGATCTTGCGTTCCTTTTCTGCGGCCGGCTTGTTCTGGATCTTTTTTAATTCTTCTTCCAATTCCGGACCCGTAAGGCCGCGGGAAAGCCTGCCTTCGTAAGCCACGCTGATGCTTCCTGTTTCCTCCGAAACGATCACCGTCATGGAATCCGTCACCTCGGATACGCCAACGCCCGCCCTGTGTCTGGTTCCCAGTTCCTTGCTTAAGGACATGTTATCAGAAAGAGGCAGATAACAGGTGGCAGAGGTGATCCGGTCTCCCCGGACGATCACGGCGCCATCGTGCAGCGGCGTATTATGCTCAAAAATATTAATCAGCAGCTGGCTGGTCACAATGCCATCCACCGCGATCCCCGTTCTTTCATACTCCATCAGCGGGTCGTTCTGCGCAACGACAATAAGGGCTCCGGTTTTCACCTTGCCCATGTCCACACACGCTTTTGCAATTTCATGGACCGTCTTATCCGAAAACAGCCCTGCAGCGCTCTTCCCTGACTCAAAGGGAATAATGGTGGAAAGAAACTCCTTCTTACCCAGCTGTTCCAGCGCATTGCGCAGTTCCGGCTGGAGGATGACGAGCAGGCCAAACGCGCCATACATAAGCGCGTTCTGCGCGATCCAAAGGATCGTGTTCATCTCAAAGAACGCCGCCACCAGAATGAATACCATGATGAATACAACGCCCTTTACAATCACCCAGGCTTTTGTATTTCTTATCCACACCATGATATGGTATACCACAAAGGATATGATAATAATTTCTACAATATCCGTCACCTGAAGGGATGGAATCCGTGACAGATAATTATCCGCAAAGGTTCTAATCAATTCCATATTCATTCAGACCCGCTATTTATGCACAGCGTCCCGCATATTCGTATGTCTCACCTTGCGGTTATTGCGCTGTGTCGTTATTTTTTTCACTTTTTTCTCAGGCGTTGATACCGCCATCTTGGGTACCGCCTTCACATAATAATAATACTCCTCGTCCTCAAACTGCACCTTTTCCACTCTGGAATAATCCAGGTTAAATCGGAAGAACTGTACCAGAAAAGCCAGCACCGCTGCTGCAATGCTTCCAAGAAGCACCCCTCCGATCGAAAAAGAAGCCTCATAGATCAGATCTCCAACCAGAAGAATGACAATATCCAGCAGCACGCCGCTGATGATGGCAATGGTCCACGCATAGTCCACGGACAGCCTTCTCACCAGATATACCAGAATCACTGTCACCGCAAACGCAGCGACCACAATCTGCATCTCCCTGTTTCCGATCACCCCATCCAATATATCCCGAATCCTCTGAACCATAGCCTCGGTCTCAGTAGCCCCCAGCATGGAAGCATTCGCTGACATATAGCTGATCATATAGTATACGATCACTCCGCAGGCAACGGTCACCGCTGAAAACGGATTGCCCAGAAGGCCGGCCAGGATCGGGGCAGCATAGGGAACCCTCAGCACAAACAGCACCGGCGTAATCACCACAAGCGCAGAACTCTTCGGGGAGAATCTGAAGTACAGCAAAAACAGCAGCAAAAAGATGACCAAGGCGATGGCAGCGCATTCAAGCGACACCTCATACAGATGCAGGGTCACAAATCCTGCCGCCACAAACAACAAAAAATTCTTCGGCATAAAAGAGCAGAGCAGGGATACGATTAACACCACCGCTATCCCGTTCAGCTGCGTCATATACCCCAGTTCCCCATTAATCATCAGCAGGCAGGCCAATGCGAGCAGGAATTTCAAAAGCGGTATGATATATTCTTCATATTTTACATAAAAATTTCTTATATATTCTCGAATTACCAGCAATGATGTTGTCATAAAAATTCCTCTCAGGAAATCCGGACGTTTCCTACGCCGCAGATATCATTCTTCCTCTTCCTCACTCCCGTCAATTTCCGTCAACATTTTGTCAAAGAGAACCGTTTCTTTAAATGCCTTGCTGTATGTCACATGGGAGACTATCCAAGTGATCGCCAAGTATATCGCGCACAAAATAACGTAGGCCAACGCCATTCTTTTGCCCAGATCCCATATTCCATCCACAGACAGGCTGTAAAACCTTTCCATAATGGCGTCAATGCGGTATACCGCGTAGATACCCACCAGGATTGCGAAAGCAATGGTGGTATAGATCCAGGTCTTAAGCAGCTGAAAGCCCACATAATCGCTTCTGAAATAGCTGCAGATCTCTTCATCCCGCCGTCCCTGTCGTTTTTCATATGCCGCCATCCGGGTCATGGTTGCCACTTTTTCTTCATTTATCATAACAAGCCTCTTTCCCTTCTACAGCCCTTTCCCAATCGCCAGGGCCACAAAAAAGATATGACTGATACCGGCCCGTCGGCATTCCAAGGCCGCCGCATCCACCGTGCTTCCAGTGGTATAAATGTCATCAATAATTACAATCGTATTTAATTTTACATCATTTGGTATGATTTTAAAAGCTTTTTTCAAATTATTTTGGCGCTTTTCTCCTTCCAGTTCCTTCTGCGGAAGGGTATTTTTGACCCGGATCAGGTAATTGGATAACACCGGAATTCCAAGCCTGCGCCCCAATTCTTGGGCCAACAGTTCCGCCTGATTATATCCCCGCTTTCTCTCCCTGGCCGGATGCAGGGGCACAGGCACCAGCGCATCCGGCTTCCAGGAAAGGATCTCCTTTCCCAGGCGTTCCGCCAGCATGCCTCCCAGATACTGCGCATATTCTCTTCTCCCGCCGTATTTCAAACGATATATGGTCTGCCGGATGCACGGATAGGAATATAATGCCAGGCCTCTGTCATAGTAATGCCTGCGCCGTCTGCAATCGTAGCAGAATTCTTCCCCTTCCTCCTGAAGCTGCTTTCCGCACTTTCTGCAGACCGGCTCATGGATATAGACCAATCTGTCCGCACAAGACGGACAGATCAATCCCCACCCCGGTTTCACCGGCCGGTCACAGACCGGACACCTCCTGGGATACAGCAGGCTGCAGAAAATACCCGCCGCGTTCTTTGCCTTTTTTATAATCCTTTTACGCATAGCCTCCTATTGGGCCATGATTTCCCGGATTCTCACGCATAATCCTGTATAACGCTTCGCTTCGCTCTCATTGGCGATCATTTCCCGAACCACCTGGCTGCTTCCCAGGATTGTCACACAATTCTTGGCGCGGGTCACTCCTGTATAGAGCAGATTCCTGTTGAACAGCATCCTCGGCCCTCCCAGCAACGGCATGATCACCGCAGGATACTCGCTCCCCTGCGATTTATGAATGGTGATGGCATAAGCCAGTTCCAATTCGGACAGCTGCTCAAAGCTGTAGGTCACCTGCCTGTGTTCGTCAAATTCCACCACAACCGTCTGTGCATAATCATCGATCTGCTTCAGGATCCCCATATCCCCATTGAAAATCCCTACTCCCCGATCCACCGGAATGCCGTATTTACTCACGACCTCCCACTCCAGCTGATAATTGTTTTTTGTCTGCATCACCTTATCCCCCTCCCGAAACAGCGCAGACGGCGTCTGGTGTTCTTTCTTGGAAGGAGATTTCGGGTTCAGATATTCCTGCAGAATCTGGTTGAGCGTTTCCACTCCCAGATTCCCCTTTCTCATAGGCGTGAGCACCTGGATATCCAGAGGGCCAGCCTGCACATAACGCGGCAGCTTTTCCCGAATCAAGAGAATCATATGTTTATAGATCACCTGAACGTTTTCCCTCTCCAGGAAAAAAAAATCCCTGCTTTTATTATCCAGGGCGATGTCCTGCCCTTCATTGATTTTATGCGCATTCAACACGATGTCGCTGCCGCCGGCCTGACGAAAAATCTTCTTCAGCTCCACAACTGGAAACGCGCCGCTTCGGATCAGGTCCCGAAGAACCTGTCCGGGCCCTACGGAAGGAAGCTGATTCACATCCCCCACCAGCACCAGGCGAGTACCCGGCGTGACCGCTTTCAGGAGCGCGCAGAACAGGTGTATATCCACCATGGACATCTCATCCACGATCACCACATCCGCCTCCAGAGGATTCTCTTCATTCCGTTCAAAGCGGGCTGGAGATGCGGCCGAAAGGCCATTTTCCCCTTCCTCCGGCCTGCCTGACAGTTCCAGAAGCCGGTGAATGGTCCTTGCCTCATATCCCGTGGCCTCCGTCATCCGCTTAGCCGCCCGCCCCGTCGGCGCGGCCAACAGGATATCCATATCCTCCGCCGCAAAGTACCTGATGATGGTATTAATGGTCGTGGTCTTTCCTGTACCCGGCCCTCCCGTGAGGATCATCAGGCCATGTTTGATGCATTCCAGCACTGCCCGCTGCTGCAGTTCTTCCAATTCAATTCCGGCGCTCTCTGCCAGCCTCCGTATCTGTGCCATCACCTTCTCTTCCTCAGAAGGCAGCAGCTCATCTCCGAATACCATGTTCACATTTAATTCCCGCAGCAGGCTGGCGCAGGAAAGTTCCGTATAATAATAGGAGGCTGCGTAAACGCAGGTCTCTTCCCCTTCCTGTTTGAGCACCAGTTTCTTATCCATGGCCAGATTCGGGATCTGAATGTCCACATATTCTTCCGCCAGTCCCAGAAGCTGCGCCGCCTTCGTCACGAGAAGCTGCCGCGGAAGATAGGTATGGCCGTCCATAGATGCCAGCTGCATGGTATACAAAATTCCGCTGCGGATTCTGAAATCCGAATCCGTATGGATCCCTATCCGGCTCGCCAGCTCATCCGCCCGTCTGAATCCGATTCCATCAATGTCTTCCGCAAGGCGATAGGGATTTTCTTCCAGAATATGGTATAGTTCCATCTCATAGGTTTTGTAGATCTTCACAGCGAGGGTATTGGAAATCCCGAACTTCTGCAGATAAAGCATGGCTTCGCGCATGCCCTTTTTCTCTTCCACCTGTTCACTGATCTGTCTGGCGCTGCGGTCGCTGATCCCCTTGACTTCCGCAAGCCGCTCCGGTTCCTCTTCCATGATCCGGAACGTGTCTTTTCCAAACTTCTTCACAATGCGCGCTGCAAGGGATGGCCCCACACCCCTGATCGCTCCGGAACCGAGATATCGCTCAATGCTGCGTTCATCTTCCAGTTCCACCTGTTTATACTGCTCCACACGGAATTGGCTGCCATATACGGCGTGCTCCACATAGCCGCCGGACAGTTCCAGGCTTTCTCCCTCATCAATCATCTGGAATGTTCCAACGCAGGTAACCTCTTCCCCATCCGCAGCCAGTTCAAAAACCGTATAACCGTTATCCGCATTTCTGTATATGATATGCTCTACATAACCCGCTACCTTTTCCAACTCGCGCCTCTCCTGTACGCCCCATGGCAAAAAAGGCTACCCCATCGGAGCAGCCTCGCCATTTTTCTTCATCCGGTCTTAAATCTCGTCTTTATAACCGCCAAGGAATTCTACATACTTGCCCGTTCCAATCGCCACTGCGGTCATCGGATCTTCCGCCGTCATGGTATTAATTCCCGTTCTGTCACTAATCAGTTCTTCCAGCCCGCGAAGCAGACTTCCGCCGCCCGTCAGCACAATACCTCTGTCAGCGATATCCGCAGCCAGTTCCGGAGGAGTTCTCTCCAATACGCTGTGAATCGCCTCCACAATCTGCAGGGTAGGCTCGCGCAGCGCTTCTTCCGTCTCTTCAGAGGACACTTTCACCGTCTTGGGCAGACCGGTGACAAGATTTCGTCCTCTCACATCCATGTAGTCCGGCTCAGGACGCTTATAGGCGGAGCCTATCTTGATCTTGATATCCTCAGCCGTTCTCTCTCCGATGAGCAGATTATGTTTCTTACGCATATAGCGGACAATCGCCTCGTCAAAATCATCGCCTGCAATCTTAATGGATGCGCTCACAACCGTGCCTCCAAGCGAGATCACCGCAATATCCGATGTCCCGCCTCCAATATCCACGATCATGTTGCCACAGGGTCTGGAAATATCAATTCCCGCCCCGATTGCTGCCGCGATGGGTTCCTCAATGATGGACACTTCTCTCGCGCCTGCCTGATAGGTGGCGTCCTCCACAGCTTTCTTCTCCACCTCTGTCACGCCGCTGGGAACGCACACAGCGATGCGGGGCTTGCGGAACGTCTTTCTTCCAAGCGCCTTCTGTATGAAATGCTTTAACATTTTCTCCGTAACGGTATAATCAGAAATTACGCCCTGACGCAGAGGTCTGACAGCTACAATGTTGCCAGGCGTACGTCCCAACATCAGCCTGGCATCTTCTCCAATCGCCTTAATTTTATTCGTGTCCCTGTCAAAGGCCACAACGCTCGGCTCCTTTAACACGACTCCCTTTCCTCTGATATACACCAAAATGCTGGCTGTTCCCAGGTCGATTCCAATATCCGTATACTGCATACATTTCCTCCATTCTAAATGAAGACAGCGCAGAAATCTATTTCCATGAGGCTCCTGCGCATTGTTGTCTCTATTCTATTATGAACCATTCTCCGTACTTCAAGCATACATTCTGCAAATTATCTTCCATAAAACAGATAAAGCGGAACTTGTCAAAATACTGTTAATTTTCAGTCAAAATACCCGTTTCTAATTCAATGCAAAATATACCATTGGTTATTATAACCCAAAAAAACTGCCTTGCAAAGAGGTTTCATAAAAAATTAAAACTTTTGGGTTATTCATCCCAGTCCCGCGTGGGCCGCAGTCCGGAGCCTGCCTGAGACGCCCTGCCCTTCCCTGGAACCAATGGCATGCTTCCCGCGGGGCCTTTAAAAACGTCGGCACTTACGCGCCGTCTTTTGGCGCGTTATGTGCCGCTACGTTTGAAGCCGAACGAGAGCGTGCTCCGGCAAAGGACATACGGGGCAGGGCCAGGGGGGCGCGTCTGCCGTCTTCCAGCCGGGCCGTCTGAACGTTTCCGTTTATTCTTTTTTTATCAATTTTTCATAAATCGTTTGCTTGTAATGGAAGGTATTGTGGGGTATGATACCTGTAGAAACAGGAAGGAGCGAAACCGATGACAAAACAGGAATTCCTGGATAAGCTGAGACGCGCCTTGAATGGAAACATGGCGGCAGGAACCGTGGAGGACAACATCCGGTTTTATGAGAATTATTTTCGGGCACAGATGGAACAGGGAAGAAGCGAGGCGGATATCCTGAACGAATTGGGAGATCCGAGGATTCTGGCGAGAACCCTGATAGATGCGGCGGAACGTGCGGGGGATGCTTATGCCCATGAGGCAAATGAGACGCAGTACCGGACAGCGGACGGAGAGGCTGTCTGGGAAGAATACGGTACGGCTTCCGGAGCCCGTTCAGGCGGCCATTATGGGAACGGCGTGCGCATTCCATTGTGGTTGATAGCGATTTTGATAATTTTGGTGCTGGTGGTAGCCATCAGCGTGATCGGCTCCCTGATTTGGATGGTCCTGCCGTATCTGATTCCGGTGGTTCTGGTGATCTATATTGTGAGGCTGTTTCGCAGAAGATAGCTGCGAAGCAGCTTTTTTTCTGCATAAAAAATTGAAAAAATCACATACTACTGCTGTAACCAAAAAGACACAGGAGGTTTGAAAAGATGTCTAAAAACGATTACAGCCAGAACAGCAGTTCCAGCTACAACAGCCAGAACGAGAGCCAGAACAGCGAGAAGCAGGGACAGAAGAACAAGTCCGAAAACGGCGGCCAGAATAAGGGAAAGAATAATGCATCCAACTGCGGACGCAACAGCCGCTGACAAAACATGCAGACAAAATGAATCAGGAATGAAGCAGGGAGGAGCCGTTGCAATGCAAGGGCTCCTCTTGCTGCACCGGAAATGTTTCTGTCGCTTCCGCCTCTTTTCTTTACGCCCGGATCCGTGCCGGAGGCGGCTGCAGGGGGATGCAGAGGGGCCTGGAAGGAACGTTTCTGAGGGAAATCGGATGTAAATGATTGACGCAGAAGGGAAAAAAACGTAAGATAAGATTATGAGAAAATTTGAGTTGATAGCCCCCTGCCATTTTGGGCTGGAGGCA
>ENA-ORMO01002819-ORMO01002819.1-human-gut-metagenome-genome-assembly--contig:-NODE-2819-length-12777-cov-4.442147_pt1 | contig 12777 bp, 7 predicted proteins | sample MGYA00242106_ERZ509001 | MGnify/ENA primary metagenome ERZ509001 (study PRJEB26280, sample SAMEA2338736) | human gut metagenome | biome: human gut; feature: human-associated habitat; material: faeces... | reverse complement strand
TTGGTAAAAATCCGCTGATCGGGTTCATGACCTGGGAAGGATATAACTACGAGGACGCGGTGCTTCTGAGCGAGCGTCTGGTACAGGATGATGTATATACTTCCGTCCATATTGAGGAATATGAGGCGGAGGCCAGAGATACCAAGCTTGGGCCGGAAGAGATCACGCGGGATGTTCCCGGCGTGGGCGATGATGCGCTCAAGGATCTGGACGACAGAGGAATTATCCGGATCGGTGCGGAAGTGCGTGCCGGTGATATCCTTGTCGGAAAAGTGACGCCGAAGGGAGAAACGGAGCTGACGGCGGAAGAACGCCTGCTGCGCGCTATCTTCGGTGAGAAGGCCAGAGAGGTGAGGGATACTTCCCTGAAGGTGCCTCACGGTGAATACGGAATCGTTGTGGATGCCAAGGTGTTCACCAGAGAAAACGGCGATGAGCTGTCTCCCGGCGTGAATCAGGCGGTCCGCATTTATATCGCTCAGAAGAGAAAAATCTCTGTCGGAGATAAGATGGCAGGCCGTCACGGAAACAAGGGTGTTGTATCGCGTGTGCTCCCTGTGGAGGATATGCCCTATCTGCCCAACGGACGTCCGCTGGATATTGTGCTGAACCCCCTGGGCGTGCCTTCGCGTATGAATATCGGACAGGTATTGGAGATCCACCTTTCCCTGGCTGCCAAGGCGCTTGGATTCAATGTGGCCACTCCTGTATTTGACGGAGCGGATGAGCATGATATCATGGATACGCTGGATTTGGCGAACGATTATGTGAATCTGAGCTGGGAAGAATTTGAAGCAAAGCATAAAGAAGAACTCCTTCCGGAAGTAATGCAGTATCTGTCCCTGAACCGCGATCACAGGGAAGTGTGGAAAGGTGTTCCGATCAGCAGGGACGGTAAGGTGAGACTGCGTGACGGCCGTACGGGAGAATTTTTCGACAGTCCGGTTACAATCGGTCACATGCATTACCTGAAGCTGCATCATCTGGTGGACGATAAGATCCATGCGCGTTCTACCGGTCCTTACTCCCTCGTTACGCAGCAGCCTCTGGGCGGTAAAGCGCAGTTCGGCGGACAGCGTTTCGGAGAAATGGAAGTGTGGGCGCTGGAAGCATATGGCGCTGCTTACACGCTGCAGGAAATCCTGACAGTGAAGTCCGATGATGTGGTTGGCCGTGTGAAGACGTACGAAGCGATTATCAAAGGTGAGAACATTCCTGAGCCCGGCATTCCGGAATCCTTCAAGGTACTGCTGAAGGAACTGCAGTCTCTGGCGCTGGATGTGAGAGTTCTGCGGGATGACAATACGGAAGTTGAGATTATGGAAACGGTGGATTACGGCGATACGGATTACCGTTATGAAATCGAAGGTGACTCCAAAGGTTATGACAAGTATGAAAAAGATTCCCTGGGAGAGTTCGGCTATCAGCAGCAGGAGTTTGACGAAGGCGGAGAACTGGTGAACGCTGAGGATGATGATGCGGAAGCGGAGTTGGCTCTTGACTTGGAGGAAAGCTTTGACGATATCGACGAATAAGCTTGTGAAGGTTAACGAAAAGCGGAAACAGTTAGTTGACGTATTCGTTTTGGAAGGAGTGCACAATGTCTGAAACAACTGCAAAAAATGAAGTATATCAGCCGATGACGTTTGATGCCATAAAGATTGGTCTGGCCTCCCCGGAGAAGATCCGGGAGTGGTCCAGAGGCGAGGTTCAGAAGCCGGAGACCATCAACTACAGAACCTTGAAGCCTGAACGGGACGGCCTGTTCTGCGAGCGTATCTTCGGACCTACAAAGGACTGGGAATGCCATTGCGGAAAGTATAAGAAGATCAGATATAAAGGCGTTGTCTGTGACAGATGTGGTGTGGAAGTGACCAAGTCCAGTGTGCGCCGTGAGCGCATGGGCCATATCGAACTGGCAGCTCCGGTTTCCCACATCTGGTATTTTAAGGGGATCCCCAGCCGTATGGGATTGATCCTGGATCTTTCTCCCCGTGTTTTGGAGAAAGTTCTCTATTTTGCTTCTTATATTGTATTGGATAAAGGAGAAAGCAATCTGGATTATAAGCAGGTGCTTTCTGAGAAGGAATATCAGGATGCCAGGGAGACCTGGGGGAACCGGTTCCGTGCAGGCATGGGCGCTGAGTCCATCAAAGAACTGCTGTGTGCCATTGATCTGGAAAAGGAAGCGGAAGAACTGAAAGAAGGCCTGAGAGAATCCACAGGGCAGAAGCGTGCCAGGATCATCAAAAGGCTGGAAGTGGTAGAAGCGTTCAGGGAATCTGGAAATCGTCCGGAATGGATGATCCTGGATGCGATTCCGGTCATTCCACCGGATCTTCGTCCTATGGTACAGCTGGACGGCGGCCGTTTTGCCACCAGCGATCTGAATGATCTTTACCGCAGAATTATCAACAGAAATAACCGTCTGAAGAGACTGCTGGAGCTCGGAGCTCCGGATATCATTGTCCGCAACGAAAAGAGAATGCTGCAGGAAGCGGTGGATGCTCTGATCGATAATGGCAGAAGAGGGCGGCCGGTAACGGGCCCGGGAAACCGCGCGTTAAAATCCCTTTCCGATATGCTGAAAGGTAAATCCGGACGTTTCCGTCAGAACCTGCTGGGTAAGCGTGTTGACTATTCCGGACGAAGCGTTATCGTAGTTGGACCGGAATTGAAGATTTATCAGTGCGGTCTGCCGAAGGAGATGGCGATCGAGCTGTTCAAACCCTTCGTGATGAAGGAATTGGTGGCGCGAGGAATTTCTCAGAACATCAAGAATGCGAAGAAGCTGGTGGAACGGCTGGATTCTCAGGTATGGGATGTGCTGGAAGATGTTATCAAAGAGCATCCGGTGATGCTCAACCGCGCTCCTACGCTGGTATCCAGGCGTTTGAACCCATCCTGGTGGAAGGTAAGGCAATTAAGCTGCACCCCTTGGTATGTACCGCGTTCAATGCTGACTTTGACGGTGACCAGATGGCAGTGCATCTTCCGTTGTCCGTGGAAGCGCAGGCGGAATGCCGTTTCATGCTGCTTTCCCCGAACAACCTGCTGAAGCCCTCCGATGGCGGCCCGGTGGCAGTTCCCTCTCAGGACATGGTCCTGGGAATCTACTACCTGACTCAGGAGCGCCCGGGTGCAAAGGGAGAGGGAAAATACTTTAAGAACCTGAATGAGGCGATCCTCGCTTATGAAAATCAGGCGCTGACCCTGCATTCCAGAATTAAAGTGAAGGTAACGAAGAAACTGTCCGACGGCACGGAGATTTCCAGCATCGTGGAATCCACGCTGGGACGTTTCATCTTCAATGAGATCCTGCCTCAGGATCTAGGCTTTGTGGACAGAAGCAAGCCCGGCAATGAACTGCTTCTGGAGGTTGACTTCCATGTCAGCAAGAAGGGACTGAAGCAGATCCTGGAGAAGGTAATCAACATTCACGGCGCGTCCAAGATGGCGGAAGTGCTGGATGATATTAAGGCCACCGGATATAAATATTCCACCCGCGCGGCTATGACCGTATCTATTTCTGATATGACCGTGCCGCCGCAGAAGCCTGAGATGATCAAGGCTGCACAGGATACTGTAGATAAGATCACAAAGAACTATAAACGTGGTCTTATTACTGAGGAAGAGCGTTATAAAGAGGTTGTGGATACCTGGAAGAAGACTGACGATGAGCTTACTCATGCACTTCTTTCCGGACTTGATAAGTACAACAACATCTTCATGATGGCTGACTCTGGTGCCCGTGGATCTGATAAACAGATCAAACAGCTTGCAGGTATGCGTGGATTGATGGCCGATACAACCGGACATACAATCGAGCTTCCTATCAAGTCAAACTTCCGTGAGGGTCTGGACGTACTGGAATATTTCATGTCCGCTCATGGAGCTCGTAAAGGACTTTCTGATACCGCTCTTCGTACAGCCGATTCCGGTTACCTGACAAGACGTCTTGTTGACGTATCTCAGGATCTGATCGTACGTGAGATGGACTGCTGTGAGAACAGAGCAGAGATTTCCGGTATGTATGTAAAAGGTTTCATGGATGGCAAGGAGGAGATCGAGAGCCTTCAGGATCGTATTACAGGTCGTTTCTCCTGCGAGACCATTAAGAATAAAGAGGGCGAAGTCCTTGTAAAAGCAAACCACATGATCACTCCGAAGCGTGCTGCACGTATCATGAAAGAGGGTGTAGACAACATTACCGGAGGTGCTGTTGAGCAGGTTAAGATCCGTACCATCCTGAGCTGTAAGTGTAAGGTTGGTGTGTGTGCGAAGTGCTATGGCGCAAACATGGCTACCGGTGAGCCGGTACAGGTTGGTGAGTCCATCGGTATCATCGCTGCACAGTCTATCGGTGAGCCAGGTACACAGCTGACCATGCGTACTTTCCATACAGGTGGTGTTGCCGGTGGAGATATCACACAGGGTCTTCCTCGTGTCGAGGAGCTTTTTGAGGCAAGAAAGCCGAAAGGACTTGCTGTTATCACTGAAATCAAGGGTGTTGCTACAATCAATGACACCAAGAAGAAGAGAGAGATCATCGTAACAGATCCGGAGACTGGTGATTCCAAGACTTACCTGATTCCATACGGTTCCCGTATCAAGATCATGGACGGACAGGTTATGGAGGCTGGTGATGAGCTTACAGAAGGTAGTGTAAACCCGCATGATATCCTTCGAATCAAGGGTGTTCGTGCAGTTCAGGATTACATGATCCGTGAGGTTCAGCGTGTATACCGTCTTCAGGGTGTTGAGATCAACGATAAACATATCGAGGTTATCGTTCATCAGATGCTGAAGAAAATCCGTATCGAGGATAACGGAGATTCTGAGTTCCTGCCAGGTACACTTGTTGACTTCCTCGAGTATGAGGAAGTAAATGAGAAACTGGAAGCTGAGGGATTACGTCCTGCAATTGGAAAACAGGGAATGCTTGGTATTACCAAGGCATCTCTGGCAACTGATTCCTTCTTATCAGCTGCTTCTTTCCAGGAGACTACCAAGGTTCTGACCGAAGCTGCCATCAAGGGTAAGGTTGACCATCTGATCGGTCTGAAAGAGAATGTAATCATCGGTAAACTGATTCCAGCTGGTACAGGTATGAAGTGCTACAGCGATGTAGAGCTTGATACAGGAATGCCGGAAGAGCCAGAAGAAATCGAATTTGATGAAATGGACGACGAGGATCAGGATGTGCTGGATGTAGCGGAAGACTCAGAAGAGCTGGAGACTGCTGATGAGGCAGATCTTGCAGTGGATGAGGATGAGGATACATTTGAGGATGAGGATTCTTCTGAAGACAGTGAAGAATAAACGATAAAATATGAAATCCCCCAGGGTGACAGAAATGTTGCTTTGGGGGATTTTTGTGTAACAGAGAATTCTATGGAACTTACAGTTACACAAAAAAGTGCAGCCCGGCAGGAACACACTGCAGCAGCAAGGGAAATGCTGCTTGAGACAATCCGCCGTAGGCGAGGGTAAGGAAAAATATGGATAGAGGAAAATACAACCTGGTCTATCATTTGTGGTAAGATTCCTGTATAATGTTTTATGTAACTATTCAGAAGGCAGTATTCCGCGAGGTGTTCTGGGGGAAAAGTAGTTCACAGAAAACCCGAGAATAGCGGTGCGAAATCACGTAAACCATGATTTCTGTGCATCGTGACGGGGAAGACTTGCCAGTCCATTTAAAAAGTCATTACCCGTTCGAGGAGGGAGAACATACATGGATAAAGATGTTCCGGTTTCCGTCTGGCCAGAATGGGAACTTATAGAGAAAATAGGCGAAGGATCCTTTGGGAAAGTGTATAAAGCAAAGCGGACAGAACGAGGCCGCTCTTTTTACTCCGCAATCAAGATTATATCCATACCGGCAAGTAAGGGAGAACTTGATAGCGTACGCTCAGAGATGAATAATGAGCAGTCTACCAGGGAATATTTTCGAAATCTGGTAGAAGACTGCATTCAGGAAATATATACTATGGAGCATTTTTGCGGAAATTCCCATGTGGTTTCATTTGAAGATTTCAAAGTGGTGGAATATTTGGATGAGATCGGCTGGGACATTTCCATAAGAATGGAATATCTTACCAGCTTTATGGATTACTGCACAGGCAAGGAGCTTACTGAGAAGGAAGTGATCAAACTTGGCTGTGACCTGGCTATGGCATTGATTTATTGCAGGAAATTGAATATTATTCACCGTGATGTGAAACCGGAGAATATTTTTGTGTCCAGATTCGGTGACTTTAAGCTGGGCGATTTTGGAATTGCCAGGGAACAGGCACATACCATGAGCAATATGTCCAAGAAAGGTACCTATTCCTACATGGCACCGGAGATTTACAAGGGAGAGAAGTACGACAGCAGTATTGATATCTATTCCCTTGGAATTGTATTATATAAACTGATGAATCAGAACAGGCTGCCTTTTCTTTCGCTGGATAAGCAGCTGATTACATACAGAGATAAAGAGACTGCCCTTGCACGGAGAATGGCAGGGGAGAAAATGCCGGCACCAGTTAATGCCAGTGCTGCTTTTTCCCACATTATACTAAAAGCATGTGCATATGAGCCGGGGAAACGTTACAGGAAACCAGAAGATATGCTGCGGGATTTGGAGAAGCTTCGTCTGGCACCGGTGAATGCAGAGAAAGAGTGGGAGAAGTCCCAGTGGGAGCTGACAAATTCAGCAGAACTTGAGCGGGATCAGAGAAGATATGCCCCTCAGGAGCCGGAAGACCGTATGGAGCGGACCCATGTGGCAGAAGACCCTCAGATTGAGAAAGCTGTCCGGGAAGAAGAGGCACAGCTCAGAAAGCCTGCGAAAAATGCAGTGAAAAATTATGAGAAACAGTCAGTAAATGCCTCTTCCACTAAGCGAAAGAAGCAGCAGAGAAGCGGGTGGGACCAGGAAAGACAGATTTCACCATGGACAGTTTCCCTTATTGTAGTGGCGCTTGCGGCATGCATTATTATTGGTGTTTATATGAAATTAATCCATGATGAGAATCGCAAGGCTCAAAATACGGAGAACGTTATGGAAGTTCTGGAAGCTAATGATAACAGTACTGCTCAAATTGATGAATTTTCTACTTCAATTCAGACAATTAAGGAGCAGGCGAATACAATTGTAAGCGAACTTCCGGACTGCGAGGAAGTTGGCAAGGAAGGCGACCGGCTTCGCTACTATGACAGCAACGGGAAACTGGTGAAAGCGCTGATTTATCCGGAGACATCCGAAGATGGAGTTTATGAGGAGTATTATTATTGGGATGAACGTCTGTTTTTTGCATATGTATGGACCGGTAATAAGAAGGAATTATATTACTATGACAAGCGTGGCAAACTGATCCGCTGGATCGATACAGACGGAACTGTCCACGATAAGGAGAATGACAGTACTGAGTACACCAAGCGTGGCGAGAAATACTGGAAAAATGCGCTGGAGCAGTTAGATGAATGATGATACCGGTCATATAAGAAGTGGCTGTGATTCTTTGGAACATCGACAGACAGGCGAAGAGGAATAGAATGACATATCATATTGATTATGCATATACCTGCCATGCAGGGAAAGTGCGACCAAATAACGAGGACAATTTCTGGTGCTGTGGAGAGTACCTTCCAGTGAGTAATCATGGAACAGAAGAAATCCGTACTGGTCTCAGACTTCGGGAGAGCCTTCCGGTAATGTCTGTTTTTGACGGCATGGGAGGGGAGAGCCAGGGGGAAATGGCTGCCTGGCTTGCTTCTGACAGCCTGGAGCATTTTTATAGGGAAAATAAGGGGATGCTTCGTAAAGCACCAGAACTTTTTCTTACAGAAGCCTGTAAGAATATGAATCAGGCTGTATGTGATTATGGTCGGGAACAACGGATCAGTGCCATGGGAACTACTATGGCGATGATTGCTTTTGGAAAAAAAGAAGCGTATATCTGTAATCTGGGAGACAGCAGGATTTATCGGTTTTCCAAGGGGAATTTTTCACAGATTTCCAGAGATCATGTGTTGAAAAGCTGCAGATTTGGGAAAGCACCACTGACTCAGTTTCTGGGAGTGGAGGAGACCGAGATGAAGCTGGAACCTGCCATTGCGGCAGTTCCTTATCAGGATAGGGACCGTTATCTGCTTTGCTCAGACGGGGTAACAGATATGTTATCTGATCGCGAGATTGAAGAAATTATGAAGCTGGAGGACTCAATTCGTGATATTGCCCATGCTCTTTTAACAAGGGTACTGGATAAAGGGGCCAGAGATAATACTACGATCATTCTCTGCGAGGTAAGAGCAGATAATCGGCCGTTCAAAACCTGGCTTTTGCAGAAGAAGGGATAAATCAGAGGGCAAAATTTTTCACAATTTAAGTAGTTGATTATAGGAAAATGAAGGTGATTTATGATGAAAAATCGTATGCAGGATCTTGATTTTGAACAGACAGTGGCATTTGATTCCGTAAAGGATTTTGAATTTACCAGAAGGGCCGCCCAGAGATTTCGTCAGGTAGTCAGTCTGGACGGATTTGAGGATGAAGATGCGGACGTTATTTTTCATTATTTATATAAAGAGATGGAGCTGGTTTCGTTCGGAGATCATTTGAAGAGATATATCTATGAAAGAGCCGGGATTGAGGAACCGTTTGGGGAAGTGCCTCAGGAGGTATACCGAGATATTGCAGTTGATTCTTTCCGGGAAACGTATACACCCAAGTCTATGAATCCTACTTCAACTAAGCTTCCTGCGTTGGTGAACAACTGGCTTACACAGGCCTCAGTAAAGCGCGAGACTGTATTTCTGCTGGGCTTCGGGCTTCGCATGAGCGCGGAGGATGTTTCTGACTTTTTGACAAGGGTGCTGAAGGAGCAGGATTTTGATTTCCATAATCCAGAGGAAGTGATTTACTGGTATTGTTATAGTAAGCAGCTTCCTTACAGCAAGGCAGAGGAATATAAAGAGAATTACAAATCCATGGAACCTGCAACAGATAAGGGGAAAGTGGCAGAAGTGATAGGCGGCGATTTTATCATAGATACAGAGGAAAAATTGCTGAAATATCTGGCATGCCTGAAAGCTGGCTGGGATGATCCCATGAATGAGAAGAGTCAGGCATTTCAGGAGTTCCTGCGCCTTCTGGAACACGCGAAGCAGATCATTGCGGCCATGTATCAGAAGGATGAGGAGGAGAAATGCCGGGATAAGATCTGGAAACCGGAGAATATTACTCCTTCTGATCTGGAGAAGGTAATCTGCAATGGTATTCCTATTAATAAGATGGGAAATCTAAAAAAAATGTCGGCCTCTATCCTGGCGAAACATTTCAGCCAGAAGAGATTCAGCAGACAGAGAATTACCAATATTCTGAATCACAAATTCCCGGTAGAGCGGTTTGATCTTCTTACGCTGGAGTTCTTTATCGTGTCTCAGGAGATGGAGGATGATGATCCCTATGACAGATACCACCATTTCATAGAGGAAGCGCAGAGAATTCTGAAAAAGTGTGGAATGAGCGAGATTTATATTGTGAACCCATATGAATGCTTCCTTCTGATGTGTCTTTTGACGGATTGTCCGCTGGCTGTTTTTTCGGAGATATGGGAAATGTCATATGAAGAGAATGGGGACGAGGAGTAAGAAATTTCTTAATATAGAAATGCGCAGTGCTGTTTGGAGGCACTGCGCATTTTTAATAGCAATTAAGGTTAATCATTATAGTAGAGATAAATACTGCGGCTAAGCTGTGCAATTGTATTCTGGGCTTCTCCCGGGCTGGAGAGGTTCTGGGAAAGGAAGACGATGACCAGATCGTTTCCACCCTGTGCGTTGTACAGGATTCCGGCATCATTTTCTACATCGGAAAGCTCACCGGTTTTGTTGGCAACGCTGACGCCCTCTGGCAGGGCAGCCGGAATCTTGTTGGTACGTTGCTGCTGCTTCAGAAGGGAATACATTTCTTCTGCATGTAAAAGGCTTGGCGTCTGAGTAGTACCAGAGCAGATCTGGTAAATTTCTTTCAGGAATTTTCCACAGTCATAGGCAGAAGTGTAATTATCTCCGAATTCATTGCTGGCAAGAAGCAGTCGTCCCATGGAAGTATTTGTGTAGCCGTGAGACTGACAGAAACTGTTTACTTTCTGCATACCTGCAGTGCTGTCGCCACTTCCCAGGCAGGAAACCAGACTGTTTGCCGCGTCATTATCACTGACGGTGATCATTGGTGTCAGATAGGAATCCAGGGTGGCAGAACCATACTGCTGGGACAAAGAATCATAATTCTCATATACTGCACCCATAATGAAAAGCTTGATCAGGCTGGCTGCCTGCATTGGGGAATCATTGATCGTAGCCTCTGAGCCGCCTGAAAGGTCACAGATATAAACGCTCCAGGAACCGTTTGAAACAGGAAGCTGGGATTGAACCTGAGAGACCAGAGTATCCATCTTTTCATCGGATTTGTTGTCAAAAGCAGAACTTCCGTGGGAGGGAGAGATGGTGCCATCATCGTCAGAAAGTTCGGGGGTAATAGCAGCCATGGTAGAATCTTTTTTTCCCTGGGAAGTGCCATCTGTTGTCTGAGCGGAGTTGGAACCGGATGACTGGGAAGGACCTACTGGTTCTGTATTGGCAGCAGGAGTCTGATAAGGAACAGTTACTTCCTCCGGAGTTGGAGAAGACTGTACAGAACCTGCATTTTCTCTCTGGGAAGGTCCCTGGACAGAAGAATCATCAGTAGAAGCTTCGCTGTCGGAATTTCCATCATCAGAAACAAAGCCGCTTTGGTCGGCGTCTTCAGAAGTTTCATCACCAGAGGTAAATCCGGAAGCTTCACCGTCAGTGAAATCTTCAGTCTGGGCTGTTGCTGAACCGTTTTTTGCCAGATTAATACTTCTCTGGCTGTCCCTTTTGAAGAAAGTAAGGTAAAGAATGATAAGAATTAGTAAAGCAGCGACAATGCCAAGAAAAATCAGCAGATAAGAAGAGGTTTGTTTCTTTCTATTATTTTTCATAAGTTCTCCTTTCGAATCAATGAAATATCTGGAAGAGACATTATTTTATGGCAATAAATCCAGATTTATTTTTCCGCAAAATATGCATCAATCCCATCAGCGATTCCAGATGCCATTGTGTTCTGAAAATCCGGATTGCTCATTTTCAGATCATCAGATTCATTGGTCATAAATCCCATTTCCACAATAGTTACCGGAATGGTGCTCCAGTTGATTCCAACCATATTGTCGGCATATGTTACGCCGCGGTTTTCAAATCCGGTTGCGTCACAATAGGCATCCAGAATGCACTGGGAAAGGCTGTTGGAATCATCATAGAGCTGGGATACATAAGGATTGGAAGAGGAGGGGGAAATGGTAAGTGCACCGGCAGCAGAGGACGATTCAGCACCATTGGCATGGATACGCACGTAAACCTCGGCCCCCTGTCCGGCAACATATTCAGCTCGCTCTTTATTGCTGATGGCAGTATCATTATCCGTTCTGGTAAGAACAGTCTGATAGCCACGGTCTTCCAGAATCTGCTGCAGCTTCAAAGAAACATCCAGATTCAGCTGATATTCAGGCAGACCTGAAAAAGTTCCCTGGGTTCCTGTTGAGGCTTTGGCTTTCATTTCTGTGGAACCTGGACCAAGAGGTTCAAGGTCACTCATATCCACATTTGGACTCTGATGACCGGGATCAATACCGATTATATGTGACTGGGCTACAGGCGGTCCCTGAAGCTCGTCAGTGGTCTCAGCACAGACAGTGCACAGATTTATAAGTCCTGCTCCGGAAAAAATCATGAGGCCAAATGCAAAAATCCGGGAGAATCCACTGGATTTAGCCACTGCTTTTTTGAAACACATATGTATACTCCTGTTCATGTTAATTCTTTTTTCGACTATTCAGCAGATTGTATTTCGAAAAGCAGGTACTGTAGAGGTGCTGAAAAGTTCTTGTTTCTTATTATAATAATGTGAAGCTGTGAATGCAATGTAAAGTTAAGTTTTCCTAGAGCGTGTTTGAAAAAGGCTTTCTGCAAGATGTGCGTCACAATTTGCGGTATATTTTACCCGAATTCGGTTACCGTAGCCCGCTACGGCGCCCTCATCCGAGCGAAATCTCCCACAAATTGTGATGCAGATCACGGGAATGATTTTTTTACACGCTCCAGAACAGCAGTAAAAAATACATTATAATAAGAAGAAACCTATTTATAATTCACCGTGATAAATTGTAAAAACCTTGAAAAAATAAGGAAAAATTGATGAAAAACACCTTGACAGAGATATGCAGACAGGATATAATCAAAAAGCGTGCGAAATAAGGCATTTTTTTCCGCGCTTACTAAGATAATAGCAACCGCAAGGAAACCCCATAGAACAATCTATGGAGAAATAAATCGGGAGGTGAAATGGAATGCCAACATTCAACCAGTTAGTAAGAAAAGGACGCCAGACATCTGTAAAGAAATCTACAGCTCCGGCTCTCCAGAAAACATTCAACTCTTTAAGAAAGAAAGCAGTTGAACAGTCTGCACCACAGAAACGTGGCGTTTGTACAGCAGTTAAGACTGCAACTCCTAAGAAGCCTAACTCAGCTCTTAGAAAAATCGCCAGAGTTCGTCTTTCCAACGGAATCGAAGTAACAAGCTACATCCCAGGAGAAGGTCACAATCTTCAGGAGCATAGCGTTGTTCTTATCCGTGGTGGAAGGGTTAAGGACTTACCTGGTACAAGATACCACATCATCAGAGGTACTCTTGATACTGCAGGTG
>ENA-ORMO01002798-ORMO01002798.1-human-gut-metagenome-genome-assembly--contig:-NODE-2798-length-12883-cov-2.384861_pt1 | contig 12883 bp, 10 predicted proteins | sample MGYA00242106_ERZ509001 | MGnify/ENA primary metagenome ERZ509001 (study PRJEB26280, sample SAMEA2338736) | human gut metagenome | biome: human gut; feature: human-associated habitat; material: faeces... | reverse complement strand
GCAACGGCCCGTCGGTCGATTTTGATTTTTCCATGACCTGCCCAGTGGCGATTGCTTTCACCCTTTTTTAAACCGGAAATCCAGTATTCATCGCCGTTTTCAATGTCGATATAGTTGGAATAACTGCCGATGCTTTTTTGAAAGGCGTGGTCGTTAAAGTAGATGGTTTTTCTGGTTTTGGATGTTTTGACACATCCAATCCATGCCGGACCATCATCGGAATATCCCGTTTTCAGTTCAATGTACATACAATCTCGAATCATCTTTGTTTCCTCCGTATAAACTGTATTTATTTTTCGTTTGTCGGCTTTTTAAAATCATCTTTTCCCAAAACTGCCAGCAAAAAGGAGATTATCACAATGGAGAGCGTTGTAGCCGAAACAGAGGACATACAATCGTCCACAAATTTTAATCCCAAGCCGGTGGATACTGTATCCAAAATCAGATAGAGCATCTGTGCCGTTTGCCGGCTGATTTTTTTCAGTGTGTATAAAGCCTTTGGCAGTGCGGTGGAAATAAGGTTGCAGGGGAAGGAAAGGATGGTGGCGATGATAAAAAATAAGATAACGCTGCCCACCGATTCATATTGGAAGCCAAATAATTTCATAACAGCGCCACTGATGAGAGCGATGAATGAGAGCGCGCCGGTGAAAACAGCTCCACAAATGAGAAGGGTTAATATTTTTTCTTTGTTGTTCACCCAGAAGGTTTTCAAATCATCAGACACCTTTCCGCTGCGGATTTTTCGTAAAAATCTATGGAGGCAAAGAAAACCCACAACCTCTTTTATTCCGAAGGTTAGCGCTCCTGTGCGCCTTTGACGGCAAAGAACAGCCCGATGCAGCCAATCAGAAGCCCGACAAGAGAGAAGGAGAAGTCAGAAAAGCTGTGTCGGATGATTTGGTTTAGCCCTTCTTCGGCACAACAGAGCAGGATGCCAAAAAGAAGGAAAGCGATGCCCGTCATCTGTTTTTTCATAAAAAATTTTCCTCCAATTACACAAAGAATACTCTTTATTTATGAACGATGCAATTATTATCTATGAATAATTCAACCGTTGTTATCCGCTTGGCTCTCCCAGAAGGTACAGAGCGTTTGCCGAAGCTGTTCGCTGTCCGAAAGGATGCGTGCGTGGCTCCAGTGGGCAGGGAACAGCCGTCGGTAGGCAGCGGTTGTGAAGCGGTCGTCCAACAGCAGGACAACGCCGCGGTCCTGCGGGCTGCGGATGACCCTGCCTGCCGCCTGAAGGACCTTGTTCATGCCGGGAAAGCGGTAGGCAAAATCGTAGCCGGAGTTGTTTTTCTGCTGGAAATATTCCCGCAAAATCTCCTGCTGTGCGCCGACCTTGGGCAGACCGGTGCCGATGATAGCGCAGCCTAGCAGCTTTTCTCCCTGCAAATCCACCCCTTCGGAGTAGACACCGCCCAGTACAGCAAAGCCCAGCAGCGAGCGTTCGGGGTGCGGCTGGTCAAACTGCGCAAGAAAATCGTCCTCCTGCGGCGATTGCAGGACCAGCCGCAGCTGTGGATAAAGTTGGGAAAATACTTCTGCCTCCTTTTGCAGATACTGATAGGAGGGAAAGTAGGCGATGTAGTTGCCTGCCTTGGCGCTGACCATCTCGAACAGCAGTCGGGCAATCGGTTCCAGACTCTGCTCCCGCATTGCCCAGCGGGTGTTGATTTGATTGCAGACCAGCAGGCACAGTTTTTCCTGCACAAAGGGCGAGGGCAGGGCGTAGGAGTGGGTCTGCTCGTCGGAGTCGCAGCCCAACACCGCCTTGTAGTAGGAGGGCGGCGAAAGGGTGGCAGAGAACAGGGCGGTACACCGACCCAGCTTCAGCCGCTCGTCCACCATCTGCGCAGGGTCCAGACAGAGCAGTTTGACGGTCAACTGGGAGCCGGAGGCGGCTGCAAAAAAGCAGAAGCGTTCGTCGAACAGGTCTGCGATGCGCAGGAAAAAGCGCAAATCGAAGTACAGCTGCATCAACTCGGGCGCTAAGGAGTGCGCGGAGGAAAAGAGACTGGGCTGCAAGGGCAGACGGCGGTTTTGCTCCAGGGTGGTGGAATAGACGGTGAACAGGTGGCGCAGGCTTTGCAGCAGCGGCTCGGGCAGGGTATGCGCCGTCATAAAATGCTCCTGCTCCTGTTGGGTGTCCTGCACAATCTGTTTGCGCAGCGAAAGCATCTGGCGGTTGACCGCCATCAGCGCTTTGGAAAGCGGCTTGGACACCTCATCCGCCAGCTTTTTGCAGGCAAGGAAATCGGATTTTCTCAGCGCTGCCGAATACATCCCGCGTGCGCGGTCCACCAGGTTGTGCGCTTCGTCGATTAAGAAGGCATAGCGGTCCCTGCGGTCAAAAAATCTGCGCAGGTAGACGATGGGGTCGAACAGGTAGTTGTAATCGCAGATGACAGCGTCGCACCAGAGCGACAGGTCCAGTCCCAGCTCGAAGGGACACAGCTGACGCTGTTTTGCCCAGCGTTCGATGACCGATCGGGTGAAGGCATCCTCCTGCTTGAGCATCTCAAACAGCACGTCCTGCACCCGGTCGTAGTAGCCTTTGGCATAGGGACAGTCGTCGGGGTTGCACAGCCGCTCGGGCAGAAAGCAGATGCGGTCCTTGGCGGTCAGGCTCACCCTGCGCAGCCGCAGTCCTTTTTCCTGCATCCGTGCAAAGGCTTCTTCTGCTGCCAGCCGGGTGGAATTTTTTGCGGTCAGATAGAAAATGTGGGAGAGCTTGCCTTCGCCCAGCGCCTTGATGGACGGAAAGAGGGAAGAGATGGTTTTGCCGATGCCGGTGGGAGCTTGACAGAGGATACGGGAGCCGTTTTCGGCAGCGCGGTAGATGACCGCTGCCATCTGCCGTTGACCGGCTCGGTATTCCGAAAAAGGGAAGGCAAGCTGTTTAGCACATCGGTTGCGCAGCTGCTCCCAGTCAAAGCGCATCATAGCCCAGCGGTGGTAACGGGCAAGCAGGTCCAGATAAAACTGCGACAGCTGTTCAAAGGAAAGTCGGTGGGTGAAGGAGATGGTTTCCTCGGTTTCCAACTGGCAGTAGATTAAGCGCACCCGCACCTCGGGCAGCTGCCTTTGCTGTGCCAAGATGAAGGCATAGCAGGTTGCCTGTGCCCAGTGCAGCGGGTTGTATCCGCTGTGCTCCGGTTGATCGCTCAACAGGGTCAAGGCAAGCTCGGTGGTTTTGATTTCCTCGATAATAGGACCCTCCGGGTCATCGAGGATGGCATCGGCTCTGCCATAGATATGAAAAACCACCCCATCGACCTTACGCTCGTCGGACAGGGTCACCTCGGACTGATAGATTTCTCCGTATTGGCTGCGGGATCGTTTTTGCAGCTTGCGGTGGAGCCGCGCTCCTTCGTTGGCGCGCTGGTACAGGTCGCTCCCGCCGCGGTTGTCAATGCTGCCGCTGGCAAGGATGAACTCGACTAGTTCCCGCACCGAAAGGGAAACGCTGGCAATCTGCGACATGAAATTCACCTTCTTTTTTATTTTTCAGTATAGCACAAACCCTTTAAAAGCGAAAGATTTGTAAACAAACGGTCCAATAGCGTACAGGGACTTGCAGAGAGACAAAAAAATGTGTATCATCGAATGTACGGGAAACAGGGAAACCTGTCAAAAAATGTCTGCACGGGCAGACCACGAAAAGAGGAAACAAAATGGGAATCATTCAGAAGATGGATTTTTTGATTCTGAATTGGCTGCAAAAACATTTAAGAGGAAAGACGCTGGACATCCTGATGCCAATGATTACGGCGCTGGGCAACGGAGGCTTTCTGTTTGCGCTGCTGACAATTGGTCTGTTGTGTACCAGGCGATGGAGAAGAGAGGGAATGGCAGTTGGGATTTCGCTGCTGCTGTGCCTGCTGGCGGGCAACCTGTTTCTGAAGCCTCTGGTGGGACGTATCCGACCTTATGATTTGGTGGAGGGCTTCCAGCTGCTGATTAAACCTTTGGCGGACTATTCCTTCCCTTCCGGTCATACGATGGCAGCTTTTGCCTGTGCAGGGGTCTTCTGGCACTATCGTCAGATGTTTGGCGGCTGGTCGAATGTGATGATGGGTTTAGCGGTGCTGATGGGCTTTTCCCGCTTGTACCTGTATGTGCATTTTCCGACCGACGTTTTGTGCGGAGCGCTGTTAGGATTGCTGGCAAGCTGGACGGGAGTTCGTCTGACCGAATCGCTGTGTGCCCTAAAATTAAAATAAAAAATGATAAAATACGGTAAAAAGCAACCTCCCCGCTGTCCAGTGCGGGGAGGTTGCTTTTTTAAGAAGAAGGAATAAAAAAATGGGTTATCTAAAAAAGTGAAGTAGGTATCGTGTTTAAGAACGGTCGGAATGAGGATGGTTGGAAGCGCAGCCTCCGGAACAACAACCGGAACAGCCGCCGCAGCTTCCCGAGCATCCGCCGCGGGAGCGAGCTTTGAGAATACTTCTGACTGCCAATTCCACCAGGACCAGCAATACAGCGATAATGATAATTGTAGCAGGCATTTGAGGAGCCTCCTCTCGATGGATTCTGTTAATTAGCAACTGCTAACTTTCTTGCCTGAAGATAGATTATCATATTACAAGCTCTTTGTCAAGAAAAAAAGTAGCTTTGGACAACTTTTTTCAAAATAGGCTAGCAAACCCCTTTTTCAGAGAAGGGAAGGAGCTTTTTGACAGGAACGGTCGTTTTATGGGAGAAATGAATTGACAATTTACAGCAGGGTTGTTAAACTAAAAAGGAAATAACAGGAGAGTTTCCTGATTTGTAAAGAGAAAGATGGAGGAATGTTAAATGAGCACAAATGCGTATGAAAGTCCCTTCTCTTCCCGCTACGCAAGCGAGGAGATGCAGTATGTATTTTCTCAGGACAACAAATTCAAAACCTGGAGAAAGCTTTGGATTGCCCTTGCCAAGGCAGAAAAAGCACTGGGCATCAACATCACCGACGAGCAGATTGCAGAGCTGGAAGCCAACAAAGATAACATTAACTATGAAATCGCCCGTGAGCGTGAGAAGCTGGTTCGTCACGATGTGATGAGCCATGTGTACGCCTATGGCTGCGAGTGTCCAAATGCAAAAGGAATCATCCATCTGGGTGCAACCAGCTGCTATGTTGGAGATAACACCGACGTCATCATCATGCGCGAGGGTCTGGAAATCGTGCGCAGAAAGCTGCTCAACGTCATCGCCATGCTGGCAAAATTTGCCCAGCAGTACAAGGATATGCCTTGTCTGGCTTACACCCACCTGCAGCCGGCACAGCTGACCACCGTTGGTAAGCGTGCTACCTTGTGGATTAACGAGCTGCTGATGGACGAGCAGGAAATCGAAGCCAGAATCAAATCGCTCAAGCTGCTGGGCTCCAAAGGAACCACCGGCACACAGGCAAGCTTTATGGAGCTGTTTAATGGCGACGAAGAAAAGTGCAAACAGGCAGAGCAGATGATTGCACAGGAGATGGGCTTTGAAAGCTGTGTACCGGTTTCCGGTCAGACCTACTCCCGCAAGATGGACTATTATGTCCTTTCCAACCTGAGCGCAGTGGCACAGTCTGCCAGCAAATTCTCCAACGATATGCGTCTGCTGCAAAACTTTAAAGAGATGGAAGAACCATTCGAAAAGAATCAGATTGGTTCCTCCGCAATGCCATACAAGCGCAACCCGATGAGAAGCGAACGAATCACCTCTCTGGCAAGATATGTCATGGCAGATGCCCTCAATCCGGCAATCACCGCAGCGACCCAGTGGTTTGAAAGAACGCTGGACGACTCGGCAAACAAACGGATCTCGGTAGCCGAGGCATTCTTGGGCGTAGACTCTATCCTCAACATCATGCTGAACATCTGCGACGGTCTGGTGGTTTATCCAAAGGTCATCCATCAGCGCGTGATGCGCGAGCTGCCGTTCATGGCAACCGAAAACATCATGATGTCCGCGGTTAAAAAAGGCGGCGACCGTCAGGTGCTGCATGAACAGCTGCGGGTACACTCTCAGGCGGCTGCAAGGGTAGTCAAAGAAGAGGGCGGCGAAAACGACCTGATCGACCGCATCGTGGCAGACCCGCTGTTCAACCTGAAAAAGGAAGAGATCGTAGCAATCCTCGATCCGGCAAACTTTACCGGACGTGCTCCTTCTCAGGTCACCGAGTTCCTCAACGAATGTGTCAACCCGGTTCTGGAAGCCAACAAGGATATTCTGGGTGAACACGCAGAGCTGAACGTATAAACTCAACTTTATGAAAAATAAGGACTGCTGTCTGTAGGACAGCAGTCCTTATTGCTTAGTGGGCAATAGAATATTTCGATGGGGGATATAAAAATAATACAGATGGTTTTGGTTGGAGGCGGGTCCAAAGTCAGATTGACTTTTTAGGGATTTTGCACTATAATAAGCGGTATGAGTGCCTGAAAATGGCAAAAACCGGACAGGCTTTCGCAAGACAGACAGCCGGTCCCAAAACAGAATTGGAGGATTGCAGATGAAAAGAGTTGGCAAGCCGGTCTTTTTCGTCGTTGTGGCGATGCTGGCGCTCCTGACCTATGCAGCGTTCTTTGGCGTCAGCTCAAAGTATGGCGACATCGACCGCACCTACATCAAGGGAGCACAGGACATCCGCTGGGGAATTGATATTCGCGGCGGTGTGGATGTTACCTTCAGCCCGCCGGACGGCGTGGATGCGACCGATGATGAGCTTTCCGCAGCAGAGGCAGTTATCAAAACCAGACTGCTCAACCAGAACATCACCGACAGCGAAGTCTATACCGACAACGATAATGACCGCATCATTGTTCGTTTCCCATGGAAATCGGACGAGCAGAACTTTAACCCCGAGCAGGCAATCGAGGAACTAGGCAAAACGGCGCAGCTGCGTTTTTACAAAGACACCCCGATTGATGGTCTTACCGGTGGACTCAGTGCGCAGGCAGGAGATCCGGTGCTGACCGGTGCTGACGTGCAGAAGGCAGAATTTGCGATGTATCAGCAGAGTGAAAATGGCACCCCGATGCCGGTAGTTACCCTGGAATTTAAAGAAGAAGCAAAAGAAAAGTGGAAGCAGGCGACCCAGGAGCAGGTAGGAAAACGCATCTCTATCTTTATGGATGATGAGATGATTTCTGCACCGGTTGTCAACGAAGCTATCGCTGACGGCAAATGTGTCATCAGCGGCGACTTTACCTCGGAAACTGCGGTTCAGCTGGCAAACCAGATCAATGCCGGTGCGCTTCCGTTTGAATTGGTCACCAAAAACTACAATGCCATCTCCCCGACCTTGGGGTTGGGTGCAAAGGATGCCATGCTCAAGGCAGGAATTGCAGCGTTCGTCATCATTGCACTGTTTATGATTCTGTACTACCGCTTGCCGGGCTTTGTGGCAACCATCGCGCTGGTAGGTCAGCTGGCAGGCACCATCGCTGCTATCACCGGTTTCTTTAATGTGTTTCCATCCTTTACCCTCACCGTCCCGGGTATCGCAGGTATCATCCTCGGTCTGGGCTTCGGTGTAGATGCCAACATCATCTCTGCAGAGCGTATCCGCGAGGAAATCCGCACCGGAAAAGGAATCGACAGCGCAATTCAGACCGGCTTCAAAAATGCCTTTTCTGCAATCTTTGACAGCAACATCACCGTTGTCTTTGTTGCCGTCATCTTGATGGGCGTCTTTGGTCCAAGCGACGGCATCTTTGCGATTCCGTTCAACTTCCTCTTCTCCTGGCTGGGTCTGGGAACTGCGACCGCAGGCTCCATCTACTCCTTCGGTTATACCCTGTTGGTCAGCATCATCCTCAACTTTGTCATGGGCGTTCTGTGCTCCAGACTGATGCTGCGTTCGCTGGCAGGATTTAAACCATTTCGAAAAGCATGGCTTTACGGAGGTGAAAAATAATGAATCTGAACATCATTGGAAAGAGAAAAATCTTTTTCACCATCTCGATTGTTGCCATGGCTCTGGTCCTGTTGGTCACCATCTTTGTGGGACCGACTTTGGATATTGAGTTTAAAGGCGGTTCGATTGCGACCTATTCCTACACCGGAGAGGTGGACCCTGCCGGCTTTGAAAAGACGGTGGAACAGACGCTGGGACAAGCTGCTACCGTTCAGCAGCAGGAAAACAGCGCTACCGGTCAGACAAACCTGGTTGTCAGCCTGACCCAGTCGAGTGGTCTGACCACCGAAAGCCAGACCGAGCTGCTCAAAACCTTGCAGGAAACTTATCCTGATAACAGCATTACCGCAGAAGACGTCAACAACGTTGACCCGGTGCTGGGCAGAGAGTTCTTTAAAAAATGTATTGTAGCCGTTATCTTTGCATCGGTCATTATGGTTGTGTATATCGGCTTCCGCTTTAGAAAAATTGGCGGCGCTTCGGCAGGCATCGTGGCAGTGATTGCACTTCTGCACGATATTTTGATTTCCTTTGGTATCTTTGTTCTGCTGGGCTTCCCAATCAACGATAACTTTATCGCGGTTGTGCTGACCATCCTCGGTTACTCGATCAATGATACCATCGTTATCTACGACCGAATTCGAGAGAACAAACGCACCCAGGGCGATAAGATGCCGCTGGGTGAGCTGGTCAACATGAGCATCAACCAGTGTATGCGCAGAACGGTCAACACCTCGCTGACCACCGCTATGGCACTCCTGTGTATCTGTGTGGTAGCGGTGCTGATGAATGTCAGCTCGATTTTGACCTTTGCCGTACCGATGATGGTCGGTGTCATTTCCGGTCTGTACTCTTCTGTTTTCCTCTCCGGCTCCCTGTGGACCCTGTGGCAGGAAAAGAAGGCAGCCAAAGCAAAGGCAGCATAATCGGAAAAATCTGTACAAAAAGCAGTCCGTTTTGCGGACTGCTTTTTTGATAGCTTTGGATTGATGGGATAAATAGTTATAAAATAAATAAAAATTACAAATAGGATAGATTGAGCGCAAAAAAGGAGCGACTGAAAGCCGGTCGCTCCTTTTCGATTTTATTTATTTTCGTACATCGGTTCACAGGTGATGTTGATACCTAAGCGGCGGAAGACCTTTTCATCCACAGGGGAGAGGATGACCGAGGAGTGAACCTCACAGCCGCGCAGGTTGTACAGCTGTTCCATCGCAAGCTCGGCGGTCGGGTTGGTCGCTGCACAGATGGACAGGGCGATGAGCACTTCATCGGTGTGCAGACGCGGGTTGCGGTTGCCCAGGTGGTCTACCTTCAGATGCTGGATCGGCTCGATGATGACAGGAGAGATCAAGCGGATGTCGTCGCTGATTCCGCCCAGCACCTTGAGGGCGTTGAGCAGCAGGGCAGAGGCTGCACCCAGCAGGTCAGAGGTGCGTCCAGTGACAATGGTTCCGTCAGGAAGCTCCATCGCAGCGGCAGGAGCGCCGGTCAGCGCTGCCTTTTGCAGGGCAGGAGAAACCACCTTGCGGTCGTGGATGGATACGCCCGCTTTTTTCATCAGCAGCTCCAGCTTGAAGACGGTGTCCTCGCTGATGGTGCCCTGTCTTTGACCGCACAAAGCAGAATAGTAGCGGCGGACAATCTCCTGACGAGAGGCTTCGCATACTGCCTCGTCGTCGAAGATGCAGGAGCCAGCCATATTAACACCCATATCGGTCGGAGATTTGTATGGACATTCACCGACAATCTGCTCGAACATGGCGCGCAGTACCGGAAAAATCTCCACGTCGCGGTTATAGTTGACGGTGGTGGTGCCGTAAGCCTCCAGATGGAATGGGTCAATCATGTTGACGTCATTGAGGTCGGCGGTAGCTGCCTCATACGCTAAGTTGACCGGATGGTTCAGCGGCAGGTTCCACACTGGGAAGGTTTCAAATTTTGCATAGCCTGCGCGGATGCCACGCTTGTGTTCGTGGTACAGCTGGGACAGGCAGGTTGCCATTTTGCCGCTGCCGGGACCGGGAGCGGTGACCACCACCAAGCCGCGGGTGGTTTCAATATATTCGTTCTTTCCATAGCCCTCGTCGCTGACGATCAAAGGGATATTAGACGGATATCCGGCGATATTGTAATGAATGTATACATTAATATGGAGATTTTCCAGACGGTTTTTAAATAAAAGAGCGCTTTCCTGTCCGGAATATTGTGTGATTACAACACTGCCCACGTACATTCCTCTGTCGCGGAAAGAGTCCATCAGACGAAGGACATCTGAATCATAAGTGATTCCCAGGTCTCCACGTACTTTATTTTTTTCAATATCTTTGGCGCTGATGACGATGATAATCTCTGCCTGGTCGCTCAGCTGCATCAGCATGCGCAGCTTGCTGTCAGGAGCAAATCCCGGAAGTACGCGGGACGCATGGTAATCGTCAAAAAGCTTTCCACCAAACTCCAGATAAAGTTTGTGATCAAACTGTTCAATGCGCTGACGAATATGTTCAGACTGCATTTTCAGATATTTTTCATTATCAAATCCTATTTTCATATGAAAAGAGACCCCCAATCGATGACGTTTTTCGTGATAGGCTACGTAAAGTTTGTCCTATTTATAAAGTATGTACTACAAAATAACAGTATACTACAAAAGATAGCACATTTACAACAAATTTTACGGATTCAGTTTACAATTTTTTCATAATCTTCTTGTTGATTTATAAGAAAAGTGTACTTATAATAATATTATCGGGTTTTAGGAGGAGCAAAATGGATAATCAAAATAATAATAAAAATCCCAAGAACAACCGGCAGGGATGGGGAGTGATACTGGTAACCACCTTGCTGGCTATTTTTGTAGTCATGGGATTATCTCGCTGATGAAGGGTCAGGGACCGGAGGAGATCAGCTATGATAAATTCTTAAGTCTGGTTGAGGATAAGAAGGTTGAGAAGGTTACACTGGATTCTTCTAAGATTTATATTACATTGACAGACAAGGCAAGAGAAGAGGAACTGAAAAAAGCTGGCAAGGAAGATCAGATCGAAGCCAATGAACTGATCAATCAGCTGCAGATGGACAATGTACTTGGTCAGGGAGAAGAGTCAGAGCATGATCCGGATTATTTTACCGGAATGATGTCAGACTATAAATTGACAGATCGCCTGCATAAAGCTGACGTCAAATTTGAACAGACGATTCCGGATCCTGCATCTGCAATGATTTTTGAAATATTTATTACCGTCATTCTGCCGATTATTTTGATGGTGATCTTATTCAATTTCTTGATGCGTAAGATGTCAAAAGGCGGCGGCATGATGGGAATCGGAAAGAGTAATGCCAAAGTATATGTAGAAAAAGAGACTGGTGTGACGTTCCAGGATGTGGCAGGTCAGGATGAGGCGAAAGAGTCTTTACAGGAGGTTGTGGATTTTCTGCATAACCCTGGAAAATACACAGGAATCGGAGCAAAACTTCCAAAGGGAGCACTGCTTGTGGGACCTCCGGGAACCGGTAAGACTCTGCTTGCAAAAGCTGTAGCCGGAGAGGCAAAAGTTCCGTTTTTCTCTTTGTCAGGTTCTGCTTTTGTAGAGATGTATGTAGGTGTAGGTGCGTCACGTGTACGAGATCTGTTTAAGCAGGCACAGCAGATGGCACCTTGTATCGTGTTTATCGATGAGATTGATGCGATCGGTAAGAGCCGTGATACTGCCATGGGCGGCGGTAATGACGAGCGGGAACAGACGTTGAATCAGCTGCTTGCAGAGATGGACGGATTTGATACAAATAAAGGATTGCTGCTTTTGGCTGCAACAAACCGTCCGGAAGTTCTGGATCCGGCGTTGCTGCGCCCGGGCCGGTTTGACAGACGGATCATTGTGGATAAGCCGGATTTGAAGGGGCGTATTGATACGCTGAAAGTACATTCCAAAGATGTTAAAATGGATGAGACGGTTGATTTGGAAGCGATTGCGTTAGCAACTTCCGGAGCAGTGGGATCAGACCTTGCGAATATGATCAATGAAGCTGCAATTACAGCGGTAAAACATGGAAGACAGGTTGTGAGTCAAAAAGACTTGTTTGAAGCAGTAGAAGTCGTTTTGGTTGGTAAAGAGAAAAAAGACCGCATTATGAGTAAAGAGGAAAGAAGAATTGTCTCTTATCATGAAGTGGGACATGCGCTTGTCAGCGCTTTGCAGAAGGATGCAGAGCCGGTTCAGAAGATTACGATTGTACCAAGAACGATGGGAGCTCTGGGATATGTAATGCAGACACCGGAAGAAGAGAAGTTCCTGAATACAAAGAAAGAATTGGAGGCTATGCTGGTTGGTGCGCTTGCAGGACGAGCTGCCGAAGAGATTGTATTTGATACAGTGACGACCGGTGCATCCAATGATATTGAGCAGGCTACAAAGATTGCACGTGCGATGATTACTCAGTATGGTATGTCTGAGAAGTTCGGATTGATTGGTCTGGAGTCTGTACAGCACCGTTATCTGGATGGTCGTCCGGTTATGAACTGCGGAGATGCGACTGCGGCAGAGATTGATTCGGAAGTAATGGTAATGCTGAAAAAGGCGTATGAAGAAGCAAAACGTCTGCTTTCTGAAAATCGCGAGGCTCTGGATAAGATCTCAGCATTTCTGATTGAAAAAGAAACTATTACCGGTAAGGAATTTATGAAGATTTTCCGGGAAGTAAAAGGAATTGAGGAACCGGAAACAAATGAAGAACAGCCGGAGAAAAAAGAAGAACGGATTGCTATGAAACCGGTGGAAGAAAATGTGACTACAGAAGAATAGAGCGATAAAAACGGGCAGATAAGATATTGCATCTCTGCCCGTTTTTTATGGAATATCAAGTAGTGAGAAGAGAAAAATACGGAGTAGTTGAATGATATGGAAAAGAATGGTTTTGATATTCAGGAAGAATTGAAAAAATTGCCCGGAAAACCGGGTGTGTATATCATGCATGATGAAACAG
>ENA-ORMO01002794-ORMO01002794.1-human-gut-metagenome-genome-assembly--contig:-NODE-2794-length-12907-cov-1.935030_pt1 | contig 12907 bp, 9 predicted proteins | sample MGYA00242106_ERZ509001 | MGnify/ENA primary metagenome ERZ509001 (study PRJEB26280, sample SAMEA2338736) | human gut metagenome | biome: human gut; feature: human-associated habitat; material: faeces... | reverse complement strand
GTATCAATGGCAGCGGCAGCAACGGCTGCGAAGTCCCTGAAGATGCCGCTGTTTCGCTATCTTGGCGGTATGCATGCAAAACGGATGCCGGTACCGATGATGAATATTTTTAACGGCGGCGTTCATGCGTCAAACTGTGTGGATATTCAGGAGTTCATGATCATGCCGATCGGGGCAGACGGCTTTGCGCACGGTCTGCAGATGTGTGCCGAAATATATCACACGCTGAAAAAAGTCTTAAAGGAGCGCGGCCTTTCGACAGGTGTAGGAGATGAGGGCGGCTTTGCGCCGGATGCAGAAGACAGCAAGGCAGTCCTCCGGTTGATCTGTGAGGCAGTGGAGCAGGCTGGATATACAGTAGGAGAGCAGATCGCGCTTGCGCTTGATGTGGCTGCCAGTGAACTGTATGACGCACAGGAGATGCGGTACGTTTTTCCGGGTGAAAGCCGGATGAAAGGAACAAAGGTAGCCAGAACGACGGAAGAGATGATCGCTTACCTGGAGGAGCTGTGCGCGCAGTTCCCGATCGTTTCTATCGAGGATGGTCTTGATGAGAATGACTGGAGCGGATGGCAGGAGCTGACCAGACGGCTTGGCAGGAAGGTACAGCTTGTCGGGGATGATCTGTTCGTCACAAATGAAAAGAGACTGAAGCAGGGGATCGACTTGGGCGCGGCAAATGCTATTTTGATTAAAGTGAATCAGATCGGTACGCTCACAGAGGCCTTTGATACGATCCGTCTGGCTCAGCGAAACGGATACCGGACGATTTTATCACATCGCTCCGGCGAGACGGAGGATACGATGATTGCTGATATTGCGGTCGCAGTCGGCGCGGGACAGATTAAGTCCGGAGCTCCGTGCCGGAGTGAACGTGTGGCAAAGTATAACCAGCTTTTGCGCATAGAGGATGCAGCAGGATTTTCCGCAGAATATGAGAATCCGTTTCAGTGAAAACTTTTCAAACTGTTTAAACATCTAAAAAAACAGTTGAAATCCTGCATCTACTGTGATAAACTAACTATGTTTGACATAGGAGGTGTGGTTCGCTGTGAGAATTTTTTTAACAATTATTTTTTTATTAGTCTGCATTGGACTGACTGTTATTGTTCTGGCTCAGCAGGGTAAGGACGCCGGACTTGGAGCGATTGGCGGAATAGGAGATACCTATTGGGGAAAGAACAAGTCACGTTCCATGGAAGGAAGACTTGTTAAGATTACAACATGGCTGGCAGGTTTATTTATTGTGCTTGCCGTTATTTTGAACTTGAACTTTTAAGAGACAGGGGACTGATGCGCTGGCGCAGCAGTCCTTTTCCATTATAGAGCAATACGACTGGAGATGTTATGACAGAAAAGAAGGAACAATTTGAAAGACGGAAAAAAGTGCTTTATGACATGATCTGTGATAAGCAGTACATTCCGATGAAGATAAAGGAGATCGCAATTTTACTGAATGTGCCCAAAGACAGCAGAGAAGAACTGCGAAAGGTACTGGATGCTTTGGTACTTGACGGCAAGATCGAGCTGACGGCAAAGGGTAAGTACCGCAAGGCATCGGCAAAGTTTCTGGAGGGTACATTTATTGCGCATCCGCGCGGTTTCGGTTTCGTAGAGGTCGATGGAAGAGAATCCGACATATTTATACCGGAGGAAGCAACGGCGGACGCCATGCACCGTGATACGGTTCAGGTTGCGATCCTGCAAAGCAAAGAAGGAAAGCGGCAGGAAGGTAAAATTGTAAAGATATTAGAGCATGGGATCAGGGAACTGATTGGTACGTATCAGTGCCGCCCATCGGCCCATTACGGGTTTCTTTTACCGGATAATAAAAGAATAACGAAAGATATTTTTATTGCGCAGGAAAACGCAGGAGGAGCTATGGACGGGCACAAGGTGCTTGTAGAGCTGCTTTCCTACGGTGGACATGGGAAAAGTCCTGAGGGGCGCGTAAAGGAGATCATCGGGCACATCAACGATCCGGGAACGGACATTATGTCAGTTGTATACGAATACGGTCTTCCGTTTGAATTTTCGGATCGTGTGATGAAGCAGGCAGAGCGCACGCCGGCTTGTGTCAGTGAGGCGGATATGCAGGCGCGGCGTGATCTGCGAGATGTTGTAATGGTGACGATCGATGGAGAGGATGCGAAGGATCTTGACGATGCAGTCTCCCTTTCCTTTGACGGTACGTATTACTATCTGGGAGTGCATATTGCAGATGTATCGAATTACGTGCAGGAGAACAGCGCGCTTGACTGTGAGGCACGAACACGCGGGACAAGCGTATATCTGGCTGACCGTGTGATTCCGATGCTGCCGCACCGTCTCTCCAATGGTATCTGTTCTCTGAATGCGGGAGTAGACCGTCTGGCAATGAGCTGCTTGATGCAGATAGACTGTAAGGGGAATGTAATCGACCATGAGGTGACGGAGAGCGTGATCCGCGTGGATAGGAGAATGTCGTATACGCAGGTTAAAGAAATTCTGGAGTATGCGTCATATTTGCGCACAGAGCAGGATGGATCGCAGAAAGAGCAGGATACATTCTGGAAAGAGCCATGCGTTTTTTACCAAGAGTGCCGCGCTATCATTCCAATGCTTGAAAAGATGGAAGAGCTGATGCGTATTCTCCGTGTAAAACGAAAAAAACGGGGAGCAATCGATTTTAATTTTCCGGAAGCAAAAGTTTTACTCGATGAAAACGGAGTTCCGATGGAAATCGTTCCGCAGGAGCCAAATACAGCAACGAGGATCATTGAAGAATTTATGCTTTGCGCAAATGAGACGGTAGCGGAGCACTTTTTCTGGCAGGAAACACCGTTTTTATATAGAACACACGAGGCTCCCGACAGTGAGAAGATCGAGCAGCTTGCTTCCTTTATCGCAGGCTTTGGATATGGTATGAAAGGAATTTCGGATGAGGTGCATCCGAAAGAGCTTCAGAAGCTTCTTGCACGTACGGCGGATACGCCTCAGGAGCTGCTGATCAGCCGTCTGACGCTGCGCTCGATGAAGCAGGCAAGATATACAACGGAAGATACGGGGCATTTCGGACTTGCCGCGCAGCATTACTGTCACTTTACCTCGCCGATACGCCGTTATCCCGACCTTCAGATACACCGCATCATCAAAGATGTCCTGCGCGGCAGGCTGAGAGAAGAAAAGACGCAGCATTATACGGAGATACTTCCGGATATCGCCGAACACTGCAGCAAAACGGAACGCAGAGCGGATGAGGCGGAGCGCGATACCGTAAAGATGAAAAAAGCGCAGTACATGATGTCACATATCGGAGAAGAATACGATGCGGTGATTACAGGGCTTATGTCCTACGGAATGTACGCAGAGCTTCCTAATACTGTGGAAGGGCTGATCCATGTGACACGCATGTATGATGACAGATACTATTACCGTGAGGAGTCGTATGAGATGTACGGGATGGATACGGGGAGAATATTCCGGCTTGGCGATACAATCCGTATTCGCGTGACAGATGCAGACAAGGAAGCAAAGACCGTTGATTTTGAATTGGCAGAGTAAGGGGGGAGAGAGGATGGCAGGTTCCATAAAACTGATTGCAAACAATAAAAAAGCGTACCATGATTATTTTATTGAAGATAAATACGAGGCGGGCATTTCCCTGCATGGGACAGAAGTGAAGTCGCTGCGTATGGGAAAATGCAGCGTCAAAGAGTCTTTTATTCGGATTGAGAATGGAGAGGTATTTATTTATGGAATGCATATCAGTCCATATGAGAAGGGCAATATTTTTAACAAGGATCCGCTGCGTGTGAGAAAGCTTTTGCTCCATAAGGGCGAGATCAATAAGATTACCGGGAAGATCGCAGAAAAAGGCTATACACTTGTGCCGCTTCAGGTCTATTTCAGGGGAAGTCTCGCAAAAGTGGAAATCGGATTGGCAAAGGGAAAGAAGCTCTACGATAAGCGTCAGGACATTGCGAAGAAAGATCAGCGCAGAGAGGCAGAAAAGGAGTTCAAGGTACGAAATCTGTATTAAAGTACACAGAGGCCGAGAGGCGGATAAGCAGTGCGCCGGATCGGATCGCATATGCGGGAATTGATCTGTAACACTGGAAAAGAAGGAAGATTCACGAACAGATGGAGGATCATACACAGAAATATCCCTGTCATCCAGTTCGGGAAAATAAAAACAAGCAGGAGGAAGATAAGGATGAAATTTAAAGACATGCCTTACAAGAGAGTGGATATGGAGGCAGCAAAGCAGGAGCTTGCCACTATTATGAAGGAGTTTGAAGCTGCGAAGACAGCGCAGGAGCAGCTTGAGGTGCATAAACGTTATTACGCGCTCTCCGAACGCATGCAGACGCAGATGACGATTGCAAGTATCCGTCACAGCATTGATACATCAGATGAATTTTATGAGGCGGAAAAGACGTATTACGATCAGGAGGGACCGGCATTTGACAATCTCGCAGTGCAGTACAAAAAAATGCTGTACGCATCGCTGTTTCGTGAGGAGATCGAAAAGGTGATCGGAGGACCGGCGATCCGCAATATCGAGCTTGCCTCCAAAGCAGTCAGCGAGGAGATCATTCCGCTGATGCAGGAAGAAAATGCGCTCGTGACGGAGTACGAAAAGCTTCTGGCAAGCGCGTCAATCGACTGGGAGGGCGAGACGCTGAACCTTTCCACGATCATCCCGTATCTGAACAATAAAGATCGCGATATAAGAAGAAAGGCTGCCGCGAAGGCAAATGAGTTTTACAAAAGCATTGAGGAGCAGCTTGATGAGCTTTATGACAAGCTTGTGAAAAACCGTACACAGCAGGCACAGAAGCTTGGTTTTGAGACATATACGGAGCTTGGCTACTGCCGTATGCAGCGCAACAGCTATTGGAGAGAAGAAGTAGAGCGTTTCCGTGCGCAGGTCAAAAAAGACTGGGTGCCGTTTGCCGAGGAAATGTGGGAGAACCGCAGAGTGCGTCTCGGACTTGATTCGATGTATCATATGGATGAGGGCGTGAGCTTTCCGAATGGCACTCCAACGCCTACAGGCACGCCGGAGGAGATCTTAAAGAGCGGTCAGGAGATGTACGAGGAGCTCTCATCGGAGACGAAGGAGTTCTTTGACTTTATGATGGACGGCGATCTGTTCGACGTATTTTCACGTCCGCACAAGCAGGTCGGAGGTTATATGACGTATCTGCCGGATTACCATGCGCCGTTTATCTTTGCAAACTTCAACGGAACAGCGGGGGATGTAGATGTTGTAACGCATGAGTGCGGTCACGCATTTCAGGGTTACCTTGCCGGAAAGGATCCGATCTTAGAGCACGCAGACATTACGATGGACACGGCAGAGACACACTCGATGTCGATGGAGTTTTTTACAAATCCGTGGATGGAAAAATTCTTTGGCAGCCGCGCTTCTGATTTCTTGAAATCACAGCTTGAGGATGCAGTCGTATTTATTCCGTACGGAAGCATGGTGGATGAGTTCCAGCATATCGTATACGATAATCCGAATCTGACTCCGGCACAGAGAAAGGAAGCATGGAAGAAGCTTGAGGCAGAATATAAGCCGCATATGAAGTATGAAGAGGAATCTTCCTTCTTTGCAGAGGGAGGTTTCTGGCAGCGTCAGCACCATATTTACAGCTTCCCATTCTATTATATTGATTATGCGATCGCACAGACGGACGCATTCCAGTATAAGATTTGGATGCAGAAAGATTATCACGCTGCATGGGAGAGTTATCTTGCTTTCTGTAAATCAAGCGCATCGGATTTCTTCACGAATACGGTAAAGGCAGCGGGACTCGATTCTCCGTTTGAGGAAGGCACGATCGGTAAGATCGTAGAAGGACTGCGGGAAATCTACAAAAAGATGTAATTGATCACGATCGGATAGACAGGAAGCGGCATTTTGATCATTACATACAAAAGGAATGAATTGTCATGACCGATCGAATTATTTGGCTCTATGTCCTCGCAGCAGTCTGTGTTTTGTGCATTGTGTTTGGCGCTGCGGCATTTTTCTACTACCGCGCGCTGCTTATCCGAATGGAACGGCTTCTGTACAGGTATCAGGAAGGCCGCGCAAATGCAGTACAGGAGACACTTGCTGAAACGAGAGAATCCAAGCTTGAATCACAGCTTCACAGTATCTTGCGCCAGTCTGCCGCGGCACAGGAGCGTTCGTCGAAGGATCGGGAGAGTCTGGCAGGGCTTTTGTCTGATCTTTCGCATCAGCTAAAGACGCCGCTTGCGAATGTCGTGATGGATGCGGAGCTTTTGCAGGATGAGGGGCTGACACGACAGGAACAGCTCCGGTTTTCTGCTCATATAGAAGAGCAGGCGAGGAAAATGCAGTGGCTTCTATCGGCGCTTGTAAAATCCTCCCGCCTGGAGCATGGAATTATACAGTTTCAGGCAGGGCTTTGCAGCATCCGAAAGACGCTTGCAAAGAGTGTGAGCGCAGTTTATGCGCAGGCGCAGGAAAAGGAGATACAGATTGAGCTTGAAGATTTTGCTGACCGTAAGCTGTACCACAATGAAAAATGGACTGCGGAGGTTTTTGCGAATATCCTCGAAAATGCCGTCAAATACAGTCCAAAAGCTTCTGTCATCCGTGTGTCGGTGCAGCCTTTAGAGCTGTATACAAAGATTGATGTCTGCGATCAGGGACCGGGGGTTCCCAAGGAAGACTGCGCAAAAATTTTTCAGCGCTTTTACCGCTCAGAATCAGTCGATCAGGAGGAAGGAACAGGACTTGGACTATATCTGGCGCAGACAATCCTAGCACAAGAGAAAGGGTACGTTACATGTGCCGAAAATCCGGAAGGTGGAAGTTGCTTTTCCGTATTCTTGTTAAACGACATGCCGTGAAGTATAAAAAACTGCGTTTTGCACACGCTCGCATTTTCAAAAGCTTTCATAGAGAACACAAAGGAATCCTGACAGTTTTGTCAGGATTTTTTTGTGCACTGTCAGGGTATTGTCAGGAAGACCGTGTAAACTGTAGAATATAAGAACGGGGCGCAGGAAAAACAGGAAGTTTGGCGGTGCTACCGTTCGTAAAAATAGCAGGAGGGGATCTTATGGAGATTTTAAAGACGGAAGGACTGAAAAAATATTATGGGAGCGGCAGTAATCAGGTCAAGGCGCTCGATGGCGTGAATTTGTCTGTAAAAAAAGGAGAGTTTGTTGCGATTGTAGGTACGAGCGGTAGCGGAAAGTCAACGCTTCTGCACATGCTCGGTGGACTTGATTACCCGACAGAAGGAAAAGTAACGGTGGACGGCAAGGATATTTTTAAGTTAAAGGAGACAGAACTGACGATTTTTCGCCGGAGAAATATCGGATTCATCTTCCAGAACTATAATCTTGTACCTGTGCTGAATGTGTACGAGAATATCGTGCTTCCGATTGAACTGGACGGTAGCAGACCGGATAAAGCGTTTGTGCGCGAGGTGATGGAATCTCTGGGAATCTATGAGAGGCGTTTTGCGATGCCGAATCAGCTCTCGGGTGGACAGCAGCAGAGAGTTGCGATCGCGCGTGCGCTGGCATCAAAGCCTGCCATTGTCCTTGCCGATGAGCCGACAGGGAATCTCGATTCACGCAATTCACAGGAAGTCATGGGGCTTCTCAAGGTCACAGGCGAACAGTTTGGACAGACGATCATCATGATCACGCACAACGAACTGCTGGCGCAGCTTTGCAGCCGCATTGTCCGCATTGAGGACGGAAAAATCTGGAGGTGACTGAAATGAAAAACAATAATCAGAAAGTAATCCGCCGGCTTTCCTCCAGAAGCCTCAAAAACAGGAGAGTGCGAAATGCGTTTGCTATAATCGCGATTGCGCTGACCTGCACGCTTTTTACAGCGCTTGCATCGATGGGGATCGGAATGATGCAGGTGATGCAGGAACAGACAATGCGTGAGGTTGGCGGAAAATTCCATGCGGGTTTGAAAAATGCGACAAAAGAGCAGATGGAAGCGGTTGTAGAAGACGACCGGGTAGTCAGTTATTCGTGGAATCAGCTCATAAGCGTTCTGGATAATATTATAAAGCGAAGCGCGGAGCTTCGTTATCCGCAGGGAGAGCAGGAGCTTGAAAATTGCTTTATCGAATTGGAGAATGGTAGGCTGCCGCAGAAAGAAGATGAGATTGTTGTAGATACCATCGTTCTCGATGAACTGAACCTGCCGCATGAAACAGGCGTACAGTTTCCAGCAGTATTTGATTTTCAGGGAGAGACGATCAAAAAGACATTTACGGTAAGCGGCTGGTATCAGGGTGACTTTGTAAGTCATGCATCGCAGCTTTACGTTTCAGAAGCGTACTGGGACAGCTTAAAGGGAGATCTCACCGATGAGGATTTTGTGGCATGGGGGGAGAAGAATCCGCAGGATAAGTCGGTCGGTCTTTACAGTGTCGGGCTGTATTTCAAAAATGACAAGAATATAGAGGAGACAGTTCGTTCTGTCATAAAAGACGCGGGATATGATCCGGATCATGAGCTGACATACGGCGTGAACTGGGCTTATATGGGAAGCCGTATGGAAAATATAGATCCACTGACAGTCGTGCTGCTTGGCGCAGTGCTGGTCGTTGTGCTCGTGACCGGTTATCTGATCATCTACAATATTTTTCAGATTTCTGTCATCTCCGAGATTCGTTTTTACGGACTGCTAAAGACGATCGGCGCGACAAAAAAACAGATCAAACGCCTGATCCGCATTCAGGCGCTCGTCCTCTCAGCAATCGGAATCCCGATCGGTCTTCTGTTTGGCTATGCGACAAGCTGCGGTCTGTTTCCGGTCATGATGTCGATCTCGGACTATCAGGGTATGAAGATCGCGTTGCATTTTGATCCGATGATCCTGCTGTTCGGCATCGTATTTTCTCTGCTGACGGTGTTAATTAGCTGCCGTAGGCCAGGGAAGATTGCAGGAAGCGTCTCACCGATCGAGGCGGTTCGCTACAGTGAACGTAGCGTAAAACGAAAGAAACAGAAAAAGTCTGAGACGGGTGCGCGCGTACACCGTATGGCCCTGTCTAATCTTGGAAGAAATAAAAAGAAAACGGTATTTGTCGTATTGTCTTTGTCGCTTAGTGTTTCGATTCTGTGTATCGTACTGACGGCAGTGGGAAGCTTCCGTATTGACCGGTATCTGGAAAGCCGTCTTGTAGGGGATGTGACAGTCGGAAGTACGAACTACACAGCATCGAAGATCAGTCCGGCAGGTTTTCAGATCGATGAGGAGATGCTTGAACAGCTGGACGCACAGCCCGGAATCGTGGAGAGGAATGAGATGTGGGCGCAGGGGTACTCGATAGAGGTCGTATTAAGCGACGAGGCGTATGCGCGGTATAGCGATTACTATGCGCAGGGAAAATTCAGATCGGCTGATGCGATTGATAAATCGAAAATAGAAGATATGATCGCCAGGAAAAAGATCTGGACAGACGCATACGGTTATGACGACGAACTGCTGGAAAAGCTTACGGTGATTCGAGGAGAACTGGATATCAAGAAGTTCCAGAAAGGGGATTATATTCTTGTCTCTCCGGTGATCGGAGATACTGCTGAGGACTGTATTTTGTATGAGCCGGGTGATAAGATCACGCTTGAGATGCCCGCGCCGGATACTGAGTGGGTAGAGGAACGTACGCAGTCGGGAGAACTCATCAGTGTGACGCCAAAAGAAACGATCCAAAAGGAATACGAGGTCATGGCGGTAACTGCCGAAGCACCGTCAGCTATGGATCAACACCTCTACAGTGTCGCTGGCGTACAGCTTATCCTGCTGAAGCGCGAGATGCTGCCGGAACAGAAGCAAAACGGCTACTGCTTTGCCGTCTCCTATACGCTTGAGGAAGATGCGCTGCCTGCTTTTATCGATACGGTGAAGCATTACACGGAAAAGGTCAATCCTTATATGGGTTATCTGACGAAAGAAACGCTGGTCGAGGAGTTTTCCGGTATGATAAATGTCGTGCAGACGATCGGTGTGGCTTTGTGTATCGTGATCGCGGTGATCGGCGTGCTGAATTTTATTAATTCTATCATGACCGGGATCATTTCCAGAAAGCGGGAGCTTGCGACACTGAACAGTATCGGTATGACACAGCGGCAGATCAGGAGGATGCTTATAGAGGAAGGGCTGTATTATGTGCTGATCTCAGGAATTGTAAGTTTGATCCTTGGAAGCAGCCTTGCGTACGCTTTGCTGTATGCGCTCAACAATGTGATTCTCTTCTTTGAATACCGGTATAATGCGCTTGCGTTTCTGATCATGCTGCCAGTATTTGGTGTGATCGCAGTACTCGCGCCGGATGCGGCATATAAGAAAGCGGCAAAAGAAAGTGTCGTTGAGCGTCTCCGGGAGACAGAGAGCTGAGAAAGAGGGTATTCCAAAATACGTCTGCTAAGTGCTATAGCACAGTTTTCGGAGGAAAATCATCCGAAAAGATACAGCCGGATGTATTTGGAACACCCTCAACGGGAAAATTTACTGATCGGAAACGGAGGTATATGCGACTTTACCGCGGCAGATCGTGTATTTGATCTTTCCGTACAGCTCCATGCCGGTAAACGGCGTATTCTCAGATTTCGATTGGTAATTGCCTGCGACAAACGTCTCGTCGGGGCGGAAGATAACGAGATCAGCGGCAGCGCCTGCTGCAATCGTGCCATATGGGAGACGGTCTGCTGATACGCTGTCTGCGCAGAATGCATGTGCGGCATGATCGGACGAAGCGGCACAGCCAGTATGCGCGGCATGATCGGACGAAGCGGCACAGGGAACATGAGCGGTATCATCAGACGCAGCGGTATATAGAGAAACATCCTGAGTGCCTGCGGCAGTGAACGAATACAGTTTCGCCGGATTTACGGACATTTTTTCCATAAGCTGCATCATCGTTAAATGACCGGGGCGCACGAGGTATGTGATGCCGAGCGCGAGGGCAGTTTCCAGACCTATGATGCCGCTCGGGCAGGCAAAGAAATCGTCCTGGTGCTTTTCTTCTGTGCTGTGCGGCGCGTGGTCGGTCGCGATCATGTCGATCGTGCCGTCTTTTAATCCTTCGATGATTGCGTCACGGTCTTCGGATGTACGAAGCGGCGGGTTCATTTTAGCGTATGTTCCGTAAGTTTCGACTGCATCTTCTGTCAGAGTGAAGTGGTGCGGCGTTGCTTCTGCCCATACGGGAGCACCGAGTGATTTTGCCAGACGAACCATCGCAACGGATGCTTTGGAGCTGATATGCTGGATATTAACAGGCGCTCCTGTGTGAAGTGCAAGCATACAGTCGCGAGCGACCATGACATCTTCTGCAACGGAAGGAGCCGTACGGTTTGTACCGCTTTTTTCAATAAAGGCCGGATTCTCTTCGTGGAAGGAAAGAGGCAGATGCAGCCGCTTGGCTCGGTACATGGCCGTTTCGGTCAGTTTTTCATCGAGAAGAGGCACACCGTCATCGGTAAATCCGCAGGCGCCTGCATGAAAGAGCTCTTCAAAATCAGTCAATTCCTTCCCTTTTAAGCCTTTTGTGATCGCTGCAGCAAAGCGGACGCGAACAGGCTCTTTTTCAGCGCGGGAGCATAATTCTTCTACGAGCTTTGGGGTATCAACGACAGGTTTTGTGTTTGCCATACAGACAACCGTCGTGAAGCCGCCCGCTGCGGCAGAACAGGCTCCGGTGTGAATGTCCTCTTTCCATGTCAGTCCGGGATCGCGGAAGTGTACGTGTACATCGACAAGCCCCGGTGCGATAACACAGCCTGCCGCATCAATGATCTCTTCACCGTCCGAAGGCATGAGTGTACCGATCTCCGAGATCACACCGTTTTCAATGCGAAGATCTGAGATATATTCTTCGCTTGCAGCAGGAGAAAGGATAGTACCATTTTTGATAAGCATATAAAAACCTCCATTTTTTGTTATTTTCAGAAAATATATCAGTATTATGCATTTACAGACAGAAATAAAAAGCTGTCAGCCTCTGATATTGTTATTTTATGGAATGGCGAAAGCTGTGTCAAGCGTTCCGGTGTCAACTTACGAAAAAAACAGTTGAAAAATACGAACGGATACGGTAGAATATTACAGATAATGTGATTCGATAAAATCCTGTTTGGATAAATATAAGGAGGAATAACACACATGATTTCAGCAGGCGATTTTAGAAACGGTATTACTTTGGAGATTGAGGGAAATGTTGTGCAGATCATCGAGTTCCAGCACGTAAAACCGGGAAAAGGTGCAGCATTTGTAAGAACAAAGCTTAAGAATGTAATCAACGGAGGCGTGATTGAGAAGACATTCCGTCCGACAGAGAAATTCCCGGCAGCACGGATTGATCGCGTAGAGATGCAGTATCTGTACTCAGACGGAGATCTGTTCCATTTCATGAACACAGAGACTTATGATCAGATTGCACTGAATCAGGAAACGATCGGTGACGCACTTAAGTTCGTAAAAGAGAATGAGATGGTTAAAGTATGCTCTTATAATGGCAATGTATTTGCTGTTGAGGCACCTCTCTTTGTTGAGCTTGAGGTAACGGACACAGAGCCGGGATTCAAGGGTGATACAGCTACAGGAGCTACAAAGCCGGCTACAGTTGAGACCGGTGCTGTCGTATACGTTCCGCTGTTTGTAGAGACAGGAGACAAGCTTAAGATTGATACAAGAACAGGTGAGTATCTCTCCAGAGTTTGATTGTCTGTACTTGAATAGAATATTGTACTCAGATAGGAGTTACTTTATTAAGCTGTCCGCAGTATTGGATAAATTCCAGACTGCGGGCAGTTTTTTCTTGTCACAGGAAAGACCGTGTCACACTGATGCATGAAAGTCTTTTCTATGACACAAAAATTGAGATTCGCGCGAAATAATTTTTACCCG